>MDTE01057253.1_pt1 | contig 61997 bp, 57 predicted proteins | sample 811231 | NCBI WGS metagenome assembly MDTE01 (sample SAMN05326651, study PRJNA326480) | marine metagenome | isolation source: seawater | place: Indian Ocean: Red Sea | collected 2010
AATCAAGGGTTTATTTACAATTCTAACACAAGTTTCAAACTATAGAATGTAATGATTTCAATGACTTAGAGTCTATTTTCTATTCCCACTCAATAGTGCCGGGCGGCTTTGAGGTGATGTCGTAGACCACTCGGTTGATGCCGCGGACCTCGTTGACGATACGGTTGGAGACTGTAGCTAGAAAGCTCATGTCGAAGGGGTAGAAATCGGCAGTCATTCCGTCGGTTGAGGTCACTGCTCTTAGACCGCAGACATAATCATAGGTTCGGTAGTCGCCCATCACACCGACAGTGCGCACCGGCATTAGTACGGCGAAGGCTTGCCAGATTTCGTCGTAGAGGTCGTGGGTACGTATCTCCTCAAGATAAATTTTATCCGCCTTTCGGAGAATATCAGCCTTCTTCTTGGTCACCGGGCCTGGGATACGAATGGCAAGGCCGGGCCCGGGAAAGGGTTGGCGGCCAACTAGACTCTCAGGCAGACCAAGTTCGCGTCCCAAGGCCCGTACCTCATCCTTAAACAATTCGCGTAGGGGTTCGACCAACGCCATGTTCATGCGTTCTGGCAGGCCGCCAACATTATGGTGTGATTTGATAGTGACGCTAGGCCCGCCAGAAAAGGAGACTGATTCGATAACGTCTGGATAAAGCGTACCTTGGGCAAGGAATTCGGAACCGCCGAGTTTCTTCGCCTCTTCCTCGAATACATCGATGAAGAGGCCGCCGATTATCTTGCGCTTTTCCTCCGGGTCTTTGACACCGTCGAGCTTGCCGAGAAAGAGATCGGAGGCGTCGCGGTGGCTCAGCGGGATATTATAATGTTCGCGGAAGATCGAGATCACTTCTTCTGCCTCGCCAGCGCGCAACAAGCCGTGATCGACGAAAATGCAGTGCAATTGGTCGCCGATCGCTTCATGAATAAGCACTGCAGCAACCGACGAATCGACGCCGCCCGAGAGGCCGCACACCACCCGCTTTTCACCCACCTGCGTGCGAATTGCTTCGACCGCCTGATTGCGGAAAGCTGCCATTGACCAGTCGCCGGCACAGCCCACTACATGATGTGCAAAGTTGGCAAGAAGCTGTGCGCCGTGCGGCGTATGCACCACTTCAGGGTGGAACATCAAGCCGTAGTAGCGCCGGTCATCATCGGCGATGACGGCATAGGGTGCTCCGTTCGAAGTGCCGGTCACTCGGAATCCTGGTGGGATTTTGGTCACACGATCGCCATGGCTCATCCATACCTGTTCGCGCTGACCCCTAGCCCATACGCCGTCGAACAACGCACAGTCGTCGGTGACATGAAGCATAGCTCGGCCGAATTCTCGGTGGTCGGAGCTCTCTACCGCACCGCCGAGCTGGGTGCAAAGCGTTAATTGGCCATAGCAGATGCCGAGAATGGGAACCCCGAGGTCGAAAGCTGCCTGCGGTGCGCGCGGTGTTCCAGTTTCGGTCACCGAAGAGGGGCCACCGGAAAAGATAATGCCCTTAGGAGCGAAATCGAGCACTGCATTGTTGCCCTTGTCGAAGGGCATGATTTCGCAATAGACGTTGGCTTCGCGTAGGCGGCGCGCAATCAGTTGCGTCACCTGCGATCCGAAATCCAGAATAAGAATGCGGTCGCTCATGGGAGAGTGTTAGCGTTGCGCCGCATTTCCAAGTTCAGGTATCCGTTTGGTAAACTCGCCATGCTGGCTCTACTTCGCGTTCCAGTGGGGGCGGAGCCTGTCCTAGGTGCTGCCGCTGCCCTTAGAGGCGGTAGCGGTAAGGAAGAGCCCACCAACCCCCGCTTCTAGCCTTGTCACCGGCCAAGGGCAAGCTACCAGTCTTCCCTATCGAGAATTAAGGATAGCTGATCGTTGGTGTTCGCCTCGTGCTGCTTGATAGCCTCGCGGAGCTTGACAGTCTCTTCGCACTGCTTGCCACAGAGATCGGTCAATATAGCGAGTTGCCCGTGTGCCTTTTCGGCATCGCCAACTAGGAGATAGGTCTCACCTAGATATTCATGTGCGCCGAGGTGGTCGGGATCGATGTCAAGCGCCTTAGCATAGGCGGAAAACGCCGAATCAGCATTGCCCATGCGACGGTAAGAATAACCCATCAAATTATAGGCCTCGGCATTTTCTGAATCCTCGGCCACGGCTTTCTTGAAGTTCTTAACGGCGTCTTTCCAATCATTGTTTTCAAAGGCTTTCTGCCCGAGATCAAAATAATCGGCCTTACTAGAGGATTTGCTATTGTTATCGCTGCTGGCGGCTTCAGCGTCCGTACTTGTCAAAACAACAGCCGGACCTAGCGCGATTGCAGTGGCTAACAGTCCTGCAGCTAAGAATTGGCTAATTTTGCTCATAATCTGTCTCCAAATCTACTGTTCTCTTTCACTTAGACTATATTCCTGGCGAGATGATCAGATGCGTTAGGTTTGCATTTGGTCAACAATTTTTCCGTGCCCGACAAAATAACTTTTGCATGACCAGGGAAATAACGCAAAAAAACTAAAATTTGAAGGTTTGAGAGGCTGTGTTCTAAACATTTTGCGGATAATTGGGCGGTTCGCGAGTGATCGAGATGTCATGCACATGGCTTTCGCGCAAGCCTGCGGCTGACACCCGGATAAAGCGGCAATTCTTACGCATATCCTCGATCGAGCCGTTTCCGGTGTAGCCCATCGCGGCGCGCAAGCCGCCGATGAGTTGATGCACCACGCCGCTGACAGGCCCTTTAAACGGCACCCGACCCTCTACTCCTTCAGGCACTAGCTTGAGGTCGTCAGAGATTTCTTCTTGGAAATAGCGGTCCGCCGAGCCACGTGCCATGGCGCCTAGTGAGCCCATGCCGCGATAGGATTTGTAGGATCGACCCTGATAGAGGAAGACGTCGCCGGGGCTTTCTTCTGTGCCGGCTAGGAGCGAACCGATCATGGCACAGTTCGCGCCGGCACCGATTGCCTTGGCGAGATCGCCGGAGAATTTGATGCCGCCATCGGCAACCACAGGGATGTCGTAATCACGCATAGCCTCTACGCAATCGATCAGCGCGGTTAATTGCGGCACGCCAACGCCAGCGACCATACGAGTGGTGCAGATCGATCCCGGCCCGATGCCGACTTTTATAGCGTCGACCCCGGTATCAGCGAGTGCTTTGGCGCCGTCGGCGGTGGCGACGTTTCCAGCAAGCACCTGGGCCTGGTTGCTGAGCTTCTTAATTGCAGTAACCGCGTTTAGCACGCCCTTACTGTGGCCATGGGCGGTATCAACAACGACCACATCGACTCCGGCCTCGAGCAATGCTTCGGCGCGTTTGAGGCCATCCTCTCCAACACCGGTGGCGGCAGCGACGCGTAGACTGCCTTTTTCGTCTTTGGTGGCATTTGGATAATCTTCGGAGCGCTGAATATCGCGTACGGTAATCATGCCAACACAACAATAGTTTTCGTCCACCACCAGCAGTTTTTCAATGCGGTGGCGGTGCAGAAGGCGCTTGGCTTCTTCCGGGTCAACCCCCTCGCGCACGGTGACGAGATTATCCTTGGCCATAAGCTCGCTGATCGGCTGGCGGATATCGCTCGCGAAGCGCACATCACGGTTAGTGAGTATACCGACCAGGCGGCCATTACCTTCCTCTACCACTGGGATACCAGAAATACCGTGCCGCTCCTTTAGAGCCAGTGCATCTGCGAGTGGCCGGTCGGGCGTTATGGTAAGCGGATTGACCACCATGCCGGATTCGAACTTCTTTACCCTGCGCACCTCGTCAGCTTGCGCCTCGACGCTCATATTTTTGTGCACCACGCCGATGCCGCCGACCTGGGCTATGGCGATGGCGAGTCGCGCTTCCGTCACGGTGTCCATGGCGGCAGAGAGGATAGGGATATCGAGATCGATGTGGGCGGTTAGGCGTGTCCGGAGGTTGGCTTGGGCAGGCAGCACATTCGACGCTGAAGGTTCGATTGATACGTCGTCGAATGTCAGTGCTTGCCGGATATCCATAATGTCTCCCGCTCAAGAATTGGGGCGCAATATACACCAATCCTCCGTACCGCCAAGTTTGATCAGTTATCCTCCGCCGATTTCCCGCGAAAACCCTGAGCGACCACATAGACTTCTGCTGAATCGTCGCGACTCGCAGGAGGTTTGGCGTGGCGCACCTTGACGAAGCTGCGTCTCAGTCGGTCGAGCAGTTTTCGCTCCGTACCGCCTTTAAGCACCTTGGCGACGAACGCGCGGTCCGGGGCCAGCATCTCTTCGGCAATATCAAATGCCGCCTCGCAGAGCGCCATGACGCGGATATGATCCGTGCCCGAATGTCCGGTGGACGGTGCCGCCATATCGCTCAGCACGACATCCGCCAGACCACCCAGCGCGTCGCGCAATATCGGAAGCGATTCTGGGTTGAGCGCATCCAATTGCAGTACCGTGGCGCCGGTGAGCGGGTCCATTGCAAATAGATCGGCGGCGACGACTGTGCCCCGACCGCCGAGCCGCTCTATTGCCACCTGGGACCAGCCTCCTGGCGCGGCGCCAAGGTCAAGTATGCGGTGGGCATTTTTGAAAAGGGCGAAACGATCATCTAACTCGATGAGCTTAAAGGCGGCGCGGGAGCGGTACCCGGCATCCTTGGCCGCGCGGACGTAAGGGTCATTAAGTTGGCGTTGGAGCCAGCGTGTTGAAGAGGCTTTTCGTCCTCGCGCAGTTTTCACTCGGACGGAGGCGCCGCGCCGTGATCCGGGTGGTGTACGTCGGTTCATACCAGAAGATTGTCGGCCTGCATCATGCTGATTAGCATGCCCTCGCGCAGGCCTCGGTCGGCGACATGTACAGTGTCCGCCGGGCAGACTCTGAGGATTGCTTCGAGGATAGCACACCCGGCAACTACCACATCTCCCCTCCCGGTGCCGATGCAAGGCTCAGCTGCGCGGCCTTCAAAATCCATCTCAAGCAGGCGATTGACCTGATGACGAATTGCGTCAAAGTGCAGGAAAAAGCCATCCACCTTGGTACGGTCGTAACGTTTGAGACCTTGATGCAAGGCCGCAATGGTGGTGACGGTGCCGGACGTACCGAGCAGTTGCAGTCTTCCGTTGGCAAGCGGCGCGTCGACGTTGAGGGCAGCGACGAAAGGTTCGACCATTGTCGCCGCTTCGCTCACCATGGACTCATAGGTTTCCTCTGAGATGTGGTCGCCACCGTGACGTTCGGCTAGGCTGACGACGCCACACGATAGCGACACCCAATCCGCCAGTTTGGGCGCTTTTCTGCCGTTGATACTGACCCAGATCAGCTCAGTGCTACAACCGCCGATATCGAACAGCAGCGCGTGGGTCGCAGAGCTTTCGAGGAGTGGCGTACAGCTATGCAGCGCAAGTTCGACCTCTTCAAGGCTACTGATAATTTCAAGCTCTACTCCGGCTTCTTCGGCCGCCCGGGTGACAAACATATCGCAATTCTTTGCCAGTCGGCAGGCTTCCGTAGCAACTCCGCGAAAGCGGCTCACCCCGTGCCTGCGCAGTTTTTTAGCACAAACAGTGAGGGCTGATAGGGTGCGCTCCATAGCAGCGTCAGACAGGCGACCGGTTTCGCTGACCCCCTCGCCAAGGCGCACAATGCGGGAAAAGGCATCGACCACACGAAAGCCCTTTGCCTCTGGGCGGGCCACCAGAAGGCGACAATTGTTGCTGCCGAGGTCGAGTGCACCGTAAATGGCGCCGCTGCCTGCGCAAAATGTGTCTTTGCCGCTTGGCTCACAGCGAGGCTTGCGCGATGGATTTTGCAGCGCGGTTTCGAGCGTCAAATCGCCATCCCTTCCTTAGTCAGCGGCGGAAAACTTTTGCCACGCGTCGTAACGAAAGTATTACACCCGCTACGTCAAACTTGGCAATGTATGCGCTTGTTCAGTGATACATCTGTTGACAATACGTCCGAAGCGCCTAATTCTTGCCCAAGGCTGTTGGCTTCTGGGGGATCGTCTAATGGTAGGACAGCGGACTCTGACTCCGTAAGTGGGGGTTCGAATCCTCCTCCCCCAGCCATTTTCCAACGAAATTTGCACAAAGTTTTATCATTGTTCTATTTTTTATAAAATGACGAAAGAGTGATTAATGGTTAATATGTTACGCAATGATAAATTCTTCTGGCGTATAACGATGGCGCAAAACCAGAGAAATTACAGAAAGAAATGACCCCACTATTCCCATATCTCCGAATCAAATGCTATTCATATAGTTTGAATTTATCTATCAAAATTAAAACAATTTTAGTGTGCTGCCTAGTTATGGGCTGTTTTGCTGCGGCCATAGGCTCTGCCCAGACAGCATTATCTGAGCAGACTTATTTGCCAGAATCAGTTTTGGCTTCTATTTCTGAATCTGGCATAAAAGCTCATAGCGAGGAGTCATCAGAATCTTCTAGCTTAATTTCCCGGCGCACTGCGAAAATGCAGTTTATTTCTGAAGTAATTTCTGCATTAGAACAATACCCAGAACATGTACACTTAATTACTAAAACTGCCCTTGATATAGAGCCGCCATCTCATAGATACATCGTTCATTATATAATCGACAATTTTCCGGGTTATGAAAAAATAGTGTTAGATATACGCCCTGAATATAGGCGGGAACGAAATCGTAATAAAAATATAGTAAAAATTAAAAGTAACAACTTAAGTAAAAAATATAATCATAATGGAGAAGATAAAAACAAAAAAATATCAAAAAATAAAACCAAACAATCTGATATAGGATGGAGTAGGCGGGCCCTTCGTATTTCATTTGACGAAATAAACATGCCTGCTTCCAATGAGGAAATGGGATTATTTGGTATTGGGTATTATCAATATTTTTATCCCTGGCTTTATGGGGGGGTAAATGCTTTTGGCGCGGCAACTGGTAAGCGAGGTGGATTTTTTACTGGTGGATTTACCGGCGGCATTAAATTACCGTTAATTGAAAATCTATATGCTGATTCAAGCTTTTATGTTGGTGCGGGTGGTGGAGGCGATGCACCGCAGGGTGGGGGACTAATGCTCCGACCATATGTCGGATTGGTTTATGAGTTTGGTCAATATGCCCTTGGATTAGGGTACAGTCGTGTAGAATTTCCTAACGGCGATATTGATGGCGATTCTATTAGTTTCCAACTGGATACAAATTTCTCGACGTCAACCAGAGATTGGTTTGACGCACAAACAAGTACGCAAAATTATTTCGATTCGGTCCTTTCTGGGGTTAGCAAACATCGATCTCATATCTCTATGCGGAGCCGATTTTATCAACCGACCGATGATAGCAAAACGGTATCTGCAACAAATTTGAACGAAACGATAGGTGTTGTTGGGGTAAATTATGCTTATTTTTTAGATAAATACATATTTATTGAGCTTGAGTCAGCAGGTGCTTTTTCTGGTAATGTTGGTGGGTATGCAGAATTGCTTGGCGGAGTGGGTTTTCGACAACCAGTCACGTCTGACGATCGCTTTGCCTTCTTGCCAAGCGTAACTGTCGGAGGAGCAGGCGGAGGTGCTGTAGACACGGGTGGGGGTCTAGTGATCAGAGGCAATTTAGGTTCAGAATACCGCCTTACTAGTGATCTGAGTGTTCTAGCAGATGTTGGATATATTCTTGCGCCTGATGGAAATTTTGAAGCCCCGTATGCTGGGTTTAACATTTTGTATGTTATGGAAAGCCTCTCTCCAGACAGCCAAGGAACAGCCCTCACGTCTGATGAAAATATAGTCACTAATCGTTGGCGTATCAGACCAATTCATCAGTGGTACTTGGACGCACCAAGAAAAGTTGGAGTTCCGAAAGACATGGAACTTTTGGGGGCAAAATTTGATTGGGCTCCGGATAACTGGTGGTACCTTACGGGTCAAGCGCTGAGTGCATACGCTGGTGGTGCAGGCGGGTATTCGGAGGGCCTCTGGGGCGCTGGTATTCTAGGTCCGCGCGTAGGCCGTTTCGGTTCTTATGTTGAAGCATTAATTGGCGCTGGTGGGGGAGGTGGCGTAGATAGTGGAAGTGCCTTAATTGCTAAGGGATCTGCGGGTTTGTCGTTTAGGCTATCTCGAAATTTATCATGGGAACTTGGTCTGGGGCGGCTGGTGTCACAGGAAGGCAGCCTGGATGTTAACTTGCTCGACACCGCGTTAGTTTACCGATTGGGGTCTCCAATAATAAGAAAGTAAACCATTGCAAATGGTGTTGAAATCTCTCCAAAATTTCACAGATTTCTCGGTGGTCGTCTACCGTTAGGACAGCGGGCTCTGACTTCGTAAGAGAAGCAGTAACAACGTGATACTACTCATGTTGGCAACGATAGCCGGTCTTTCGAGCCCAGAGACGACGGAGGCTGGAGTCTAACAATTCATTGAGGTTGGCGCCTCTAGTATTGTGTCGCAAGTGGTCTACCGACCAGCCGGCATCACCTCTGCAGCGAAACGCTCCATAGAGTCGAGTGATTCCGTGAGCGTCGGCCGCATAAAATTGAACAGAATACTGCTCACGCCAAGCTCCTTCATCTTGGCGACATCTTCCGCCACCTGCTCAGACGAGCCGAGAAAAATATGTCGGTTGCCGTCGTCGACGGTAACGGGGTCATCCTCGCGGTACCACACCGCCCAGAAGGAAAGCTCTACATCCGCTGGGTCGCGTTCCGCCTCTTCCGTAAGTCGGCGCAAGGTCTCGGCACCCTTAGCGTAGCGCGCGACCGTATTATAGCGGTCTTTAGGGCTGAGGCCGACGGGATACCAAGCATCGCCAGCACGCGCAGTGCGCTTGAGCGCTACCATGCTGTCGCCGCCAATCCAGATCGGAATATGTGGCTTCTGCACCGGTTGCGGACGGAAATAGATATCCCTAACGGTAACATAATTGCCTTGGAAGCTGGGTTCGTCGTTGCTCCACATCTCTTTGAAAGCGTTAATATATTCGTCCGTTACCTTGCCGCGCTCGGCGAAGGGCGGTGCGCCGACGGCCTGGAATTCCTCCTCCATCCACCCGGATCCGACCCCGGCGATGGCGCGACCGTTCGATAGCACGTCTATGGTGGCGAACAGCTTGGCAGTCAGAATGGGTTCGCGGTAGGGCAGTACCAATACGGAGGTCAGCAGCTTGGCTTTCTCGGTATAGAGCGCGAGCGATGCCATCAAGGCGAAGGGTTCAAGAATCTCACCGCTGTCGAAGGTGTCGGTATCGCCGGTCTCGGTATAGGGATAAACCGGTTTGAAGCTTTTCGGAATGATGATGTGATCGGCGATGGCAAAATAGGTGAAGCCGAGGGCTTCACCGCGCTGGACGAACTGTTTGATCGCCTCGGGTCGGGCGAGCGGACCGGCATTGGGAATATTAAATCCGAATTCCATAATGGTGACCTCCTCCACGTTCTGGGTGCGGATTTGGTTATAGTCGAGAATGCACGCCGTATCAGGATAATCGACCCATCAAACGGCTCGCCATTATCAGTGAACATATAATTGAACATAGCGAAGCGGCGGATACAGCGGTCCGTGGCACACTCAAATGTGGTTTCGGCGGCTATTCCTCAGAGCAACTGAGTTTAGGCAATACTTCTTGGCCGAAAACCCGAATTCCTTTTTCAAAATCATTCCAGCTAAACATAAAGCCATCTGCTCCAGTTTTCTCTGCTATTTCATCAAGTTTTATAGCAACAGTGGTTGGAGACCCATGAATAACAGGAATCATATGAAACGCTGAATTTCCTTCTTCCAATGTATTATCCAGTGAAAGCGTATGTTTTTCGCTAGTACCTCCTGTGTTTGTGTCTAACTTAGCACTAGAAATTATGTTAGAGATAGCAGCTTTATCTGCCATCCGAATTATTTCTTCACCAATTTTTCGAGCCTTTTCATCAGTCTGTTCAACAATCATATGAAGAAGGATATACGCTCCGTAATTCTGCTGTGAATTTTTATTTTTCTGCTTTTCAAGTTTATCAAGAACGTCTGAATGACCAAAAACGAATCTTTGATTGGCATGTTGATCACAGAATTTTATTCCGGCTGGAGACTGCCCTGCGCTAACTATGGGAATAGGATAATCTGGAGTAGGAAAACATTCGCAATCATCAAATTCCCAATATTTACTTTTTCTAGAGCACGTTCCTGTTTTCCAAAAATCTTTTAATACTGAGATATATTCAGTAGCAAATTCGTAGCGCTCTTCATAAAATTCAGATCCAGGCCATAAGCCCATTTGTGCATACTCTTGACTGTTCCAACCTGTTACTACATTCAAGCCTACCCGGCCCCCGCTTATATTGGACAATGTTGCCATCATTCTGGCCGTATAAGCTGGGTGTAGTGCCAACAAAGAAACCGTGGGAATAAAATTCAAATTGTTTGTTATAGCGGACAATGCACCCACTAGAGTGAAAGGTTCTAAACAGTGGTCCCAAAATCCGGTAGTGCCACCAAATCCTCTAAATTTTATCATCGGTAAAGCAAAAGATAGACCCTGCTTTTCTGCTTCTATGGATATAGAACTAAGATGGTTATAAGTGGGAATATACGGCTTTATAGCTTCAGATAGTACGTAACCATTACTACCATTTGGCAGAAATACACCAAATTTCATAGTTCATCCTCTTGCTTCTAAAGTATAATTCAAAATCTGATAACTAGATATTTCTTCTTTCTATCAGTTCCAACGTCACCCTCCGTCTCTCCATCTTCAAAGCATTCTGGGAAAAAGCGCCGCCAACTGCTTAGTCTGAATCAGCAGCACGAATCTGTCCGCGTCGCGCTTCCGTCGCCGCTTCGTTCACTGCGCCCGTGTCGTCTAGCACCACGCCGTAGACTTCCTTGGCACGTTTGCGAGTGATCCAGCCCTCGTCATGATCGTGCTTGACTCGCTTTGCGTCGCGCGCCGCCGGTGGGCCGTAGCCACCGCCGCCGGAGGAGATGGAGATAATTGTTTCACCCGGGATCAATTCAACATCGCCGTAAGCCGGTTGCGCCGTGATATTGCTATTGCCGCCGCGCTTGAAAACGCGAACCGGCCCGCCTGGTAGCCCGCCGCACGCCCCTGCAGCCGGATTGATCGTACCGTCGGCGACATAAAGTACACGCAGAGAATTGTTATCCGCAGGGCCGAATTCGACCTCGATCGAGGGCGCACCGCGATAGGTTCCGGCACCCTCCGTATCTGGAATTAATTTTCGGCACGGAACGAAGAGGGGATGTGAGAGCTCATCGACTTCAATGCTATCTTGACGACACATTCCGGCATTACCGACGTGCACGATCGGCATCCAAGCATCTGCCTCCGGTGCCGCGGCACCGCCTGTAACACCAAGAACGAGTTGATTTACGTACCGCTCATTATTATGGCGTGGATCACGACCGGAGATTACGCCGCAGGCCGGTGGTATGATTGGCCCAGCCTCGGCCATGCCGAATCCTTCGGCGAGTTCGGCTAGCGCCCGCTGAGTTGGGTTAGAGATGCGATCTGCCAGATTGGTAGTTGCCACTGAACAGCTATGGGGGTGGCGCGGAATGCCGGTGGCGCAATTCTCGCGCAATAGCACTTCGATGCGTCGGAAGCTGCCGGCATTGGGCGGTACGGTGTGGTCGTTAATGCCGTTAAAAATGCCGACGAAAGCGGCGGTAATCGAACAGGCTTCAGAAAGATTGAGCCCACAGGGCTGGCAATCTGGATTATCGCGGAGATCTACTTGGATCTTCCCGGCTTCAGCGTTCACTGCGACGGTAACCTTGGTTGGGATACCATCGGGTACACCGGGATAGGGATCATGCGCTGAGGTCGCACTTACGGTTCCGCTCGGCAGGCGGCCGATGGCACGCATCATACGGTTTTCCGAATAATCGAACCAGTCCTCTATATAATTTTCGAGTACCTCCCAGCCTATATCGGCGCCAAGTTTCAAGAGTTCTCGCTCGCCGATGCGTGCCGCGCCGAGCGCCGCGAGATAATCGCCCCACCATTGATCCGGCACGCGAATGCGTAGGCGGCACATTCGAATTATGTCCTTGATATCCTGGTAATCCTCCTGCACTTTGACGGCGGGGAAGATTAGTGCACCTTCTTCGTAAACATCGCGCGCATGGCCCATATAGGTGGTTGGTTCGGAATTGCCACAATCCGCTTGATGCGCCTTGGCGAGCACAGTGAGGCGATGTACACCGTTATCGTCGATCACCGGCACGATGGTGCAATGATCGGCCGGGTGAGAATTGCCATGATAAGGCGAATTATGTAGGAAGGCGTCGCCGCGCTTCAGCTCTGGATGATGTGTCTTCACTTCGCGTGCCATGATGTCGGGGCCGATCATGACATGGATAGGTAAGCTCTCCGCCGCCGACAGCAGACGGCAATCAGCGGTTAGGATGACGCAGGAAAAATCATGCGCCGTATTGAGAACGCCTGAACGGCCCGTGCGGAACAGAGTATTCTGCATGCGGCGGGCGATCGCCTCCAACCGGTTGGAGAGAATCGCCATGCGCGCGCCGTCGCGTTCCCAATTTTTTGCGGTCTCCACCAAAAATCTGTCTTTCAGTTTGGCTGAATCTTGAAGCAAATATAACTTTAGTCTAGGCCTAACTCGCGGGTACCGAATTATCGGTATAGCCGTATCTGAGAGGAGAATCAAAGACCACGTTTTGACCGCGTTAGAAGTCGAGCAACGACAAATACAATAATCCAAACATTGGCTTCCAGGATACTTTGTTGGCGCTAGAGTAGTCTGGCACGCAGGAGCCTACCTCTTCGTTATGAATCAACCCGGGATAGCTGCTGAATCAGGAGATAATGGCCGATATGACTGGGTGTCATGGTTTCGATCGCCGATTTTGCCACTCTTATCAGATTGGTCCGTTCCGCCATATAATCACCAAATCCTGCCTGCACGCGATCGACGATGGGTTTTCCTGTGGCAAGCGGGACTGGGACCCAGGCCATGATCTGAGAGTGATGATGAAGGATATGTTGACCAAGCTTGGCGAGAAGCACCCTAAGTTGATGCGACCGAACTAAGAAAGAGGGAAGAAATGACCAAGCATACGGAGCACTTCTACAAATACTGGTTGCTGACCAAATTGAGACCGACACTGGGGGGGCCGCTCACTGTGATTAATGGGTTCAAATACCGGTGAACGATAAAGTCCGCGACAAAGCTGCAATCGTCGGCATCGGTAGGAGCGAGTATGGTCGATTCCTGTTGGAAAGCCAGCTTAAGCTCGGCGCCATCGCGCTTAAGGAGGCCCTTGCCGATAGTGGCCTAAAGCGCAGCGATGTTGACGGCCTGTCGATCCACATGGGCTGGCCACTTGGTCTCGATTACGACCAGGTGGCAGAGGGTTACGGTCTTGACGTGCGCTACGTCAATCAGATGTGGACCCATGGGCGTTTCATAGCCTATACCCTGCAGCACGCGGCCTTGGCGGTGATCTCGGGCATGGCTGATGTGGTCGCTTGCATCACCGCCATTAGCTTCACCCGAGAGCGAGGTATATTGGGCGGGCCGGGTGACCTGGAGGGCATGCGCGAAGGCGGCGGCACGCATGGTGAAAGCCCTCCCTATGGCCTTACCGCGCCTGTTACCGGCGTGGCGCTTGCCTATCAGCGTTATATGGCGCTCTATGGTGCATCGACGGAAGACCTTGCTGCTGTGCCCATCGCCTTTCGTAAGCACGCCCAGCTTAACCCCGCAGCCTACACAAGGAACATGGGAGAGCTTACCGTTGACGACCATCAGAGCCAGCGCATGATCGTCGACCCCTTACGACTGTTTGATTGCAGTCTAATCTCCGACGGTGCGGTGGTAGTGTTGGTGACAAGCGCAGAGCGTGCTCGCGACCTTAAGCAGAAGCCGGTCTACATCTCCGGTATGCAAGGCCTCCGCAGTGGCCGGGAGGAATTTATTTTTGCGCCGCGCGGCATGGGACTCAACCAGCAGTCCAACACACGGATTAGCACTGACGAGCGCGACCTCGCAGTCTATCGCATGGCTGGCATCGAACGAACCGATATTGATGGCCTCTATACTTACGATGCCTTCTCGCCGCTCCCCCTCTTTGTGCTCGAGCGATTTGGCTTTTGCCCGCCGGGTGAGGCGGCGCGCTGGGTAAAGGGGGGACGTATTGAACTCGGCGGTGAGACGCCGATGAACACCTCTGGTGGCCTTCTCTGCGAGGCTCATATTGGTGGTTGGAACTCGATCTACGAGCTTACGAGCCAGCTCCGCGGAACTTGCGGAGACCGCCAGATCGAAGACGCCAGAAATCTACAGTGGGCTACTTGTTGGGGCGATTCTTTAGTTTTTCGGAATTAATCCTCGTGAACATCATTAAGAAACCCCTACCGCGCATCACTCCTGACAATAAACCGTTCTGGGATGGCTGTAGGCGTCATGAATTGCTTCTTGCCGAGTGCAACTCTTGCCATAAAGTACATCTGCCGCCAGGGCCATGCTGCCCGTTTTGCTTCTCCGACGATCTTGGTTGGCGGGAAGCTTCGGGCCGGGGAACGATTAGTGCCTGGACGGTTGTTCACCGCGAATGGTTCGAAGCTTTTCGCGCAGACCTTCCTTACAACGCCGCCCAGATCGAACTAGAAGAAGGCCCTCGACTCACGGCTAATATTGTCAATATTGACAACTCGGACCTTACCGTTGGCCTGGCGGTCGAGGTAGTGTTCGACGATGTGACGAATGAACTAACTCTGCCACGTTTTCAACCGCGATAGCTTGGCTCGGGCACACCGGGTACATCCACCTCCACTCTAAACAACGCTCCGGCTAAGGGCTGGGTGGCACGTTGTCTCTCGGTCAATCGGAACAAGGCGGTAGTGATATAGAGAGTCTTGAGGTTAGGGCCACCTAAGGCACAAGAAGTAACGCGGGAAACGGGTAGCTTGATCTCGTCGGCGACGTTGCCATCTGGCGTATGTCGTAGGACTCGAGAGCCGTCGAAGCGGGCGCTCCAGAGGTGGCCCTCCGCATCCACCGTAGCCCCATCCGGGATGCCCGGGAGTGCCTTGGTGTTGGCGAAGATGCGCTTGTTGGCGAGCGCACCAGTTTCGGTATTAAGGTCGTAGGCGAAAATATGCTTGGTCAGGCTGTCGGTGAAATAGAGCACGTCACCTTTTGGCGAAAAGGCGACACCGTTAAAGAGGGTAATTCCATCCGCGGCCATTCGATTAGTGCCATCAGCGTCGAGGCAGTAGAGGCTACCCGAGGGGCGCTCTAGCATCTTGTCCATTGTGCCAACCCAGAAGCGCCCCTGGCGGTCAGCGCGTCCGTCATTCAAGAGCGTACCCTTTGGATCGTCTCGCGGATCGCCGAGCGGTGTGTGATCCTTTGTCTCTGGGTTCCAAAGGGCGAATCCTTGGCGCCCGGCGATGATGAGCCCACCCGCCTCGCGCAGTGCGAAGGAATGTACCTTGTCAGGCGGGGTCCAGCTGTCCACCTCTCCACTCGCTGCATTGAGGCGGTGAATAGCCGGTCGGAATACGTCGGTCCACCAAAGGCTACCCGTAGCCAGGTCCCAAACTGGCACCTCACCGAGAACGTCTTCCGTATTGACCGCCACAGTTACATCACGCATGGATTCATCACCTTCATACACTATAACATGTCTGTTTTTGTGTAATAAACGCTCGGAAAATATTCGTGGGTACAGCATGAACAAACACTTGAAGAGACACTCCGATCGTCTGAACTGGGCACGAGCCCAGTGTGGAAGACCAACCGGGGGGCTCAACCTGCGCGCGCAAGAGCAGATAATGGAGGCGATCGAGAAAACGCGCCTCGGCAAAACCCTCTATTTCAGCCCTGCGCGAATCGTGTCGAACGGCACGGCGCTGAAGACTGACCCTCCGGTGTGAGCACGATCTCTATGCTGATGCCCAAGGCCAAAACCGCGATGGCGCTAATCGAAGAGATGGCGTTGCGCTATCCGGAACGCGAGGCGCTGATCGGCGGAGATGCACGCTATAGTTGGATTGAATTCCGCACCGCTGTGCGTGGCCTTGCCAAGGGCCTTCATGCCGCTGGTATCCAGCGTGGCGACAAAGTAGCCATTCTGATGGGTAACCGGCCGGAATGGTTGATCGCAGATTTTGCCATTATGGCGCTGGGTGGCGTGATGGTCGCGGTTAACACCTGGTCGACGGCACGTGAGCTTGCCTATCAGCTTAGCCACTCGGAAACCCGGCTCCTCATCATGTCGGACCGTTTCCTAAAGCGCGATTACGCCGCGCTCATGCAAGAGGCACTCGCCACGGAATATGATCTTGCTAGTCTGGGGCGCATCTATTGCCTCACCGACGGTGCGGTGCCGAAAGGCATGTACCCATTAGAATCCTTGCAGCAATTGGGTGAGAACATAACGGACATCGAAATCGATGCGATGCAGGATACCATCACCGGCGACGACATCGCCTGTCTGCTGTACACTTCGGGTTCCACCGCGCTGCCTAAGGGTGTTTTGCTGCAGCATTTCGCGCTGATAGAAAACATGTGGGGTATAGGGGAACGCCTCCACTTAAGGACTGACGACCGGTTGTGGCTTGCTGTTTCGCTGTTTTGGGGACTGGGCTGCGAAAACGCACTCTTTGCCATTTGGAGCCACGGCGCCGCCATTGTGCTGCAGGAGCATTTCGACGCGGGAGAGGCGTTGCGCTTGATCGAGGCCGAGCGTTGCACCGTCTTCTATGGTACGCCCAATATGACTCTTGCCCTCACCGAACATCCCGATCTTGTCAGTCGCGATATTTCCTCCCTCCGCGTTGGCGCGACCCTTGGCTCGCCGGAGCAGATTAGGTGTCTGGTCGATCTCGGTGTGCCAGAGGCCTGCCAGATCTATGGCTTGACTGAGACTTACGGTAATTGTTCGATCAACGACGCTCACGACACTCTGGTGCACCGTAGCGAGACCATCGGCAAGCCGCTCCCCGGTAACGACATGATCATCGTTGATGACGAGACAGATGCGCGCTTGCCACCCGGTGAAATCGGCGAGATCCGCCTCAAAGGTTATGTCACACCTGGATATTACAAGGACCCAGAAAAAACCGCCGAGGCGTTCGACAAAAATGGTTATTTCCGCACTGGTGACTTGGGATTTTACGACGCGGACGGCTATTTCTATTTTAGGGGCCGCACCAAGGAGATGATCAAGACTGGTGGTATTAACGTCTCACCTGCTGAGATCGAAGAAGTGCTACTCAGCCATGATGCAGTTGAGCTTGCCTATGTCATTGGTCTCAAGGATACGCGGCGAGATGAGATCGTTGTAGCCGTGATCGTCGCGAGATCTGCGGTTGAAGAACAGGAACTGCGCACTCTCTGCCTTGACGCCCTCGCTGCCTACAAGGTCCCTCGCCAGATTAAGTTCACGTCACATGGCGAACTGCCGCTGACGAGTACGGGGAAACTACAGAAGAACCGGCTGAAAGAATTGTTTGGCTAGAGCTCAAGCCCTTATAATGCTTTTGGAAAGAAGGTGTTTTAGCGTATGAAAGTTTTAGTCCCGTTCGCGCTGTAGCTCACTTCCGCTAATGCTACAAACTGTTCAGTTATTTCGTCCGGTGATTTCAATTTCGACGGGTCCTCGCCGGGGAAAGCTTCAGCGCGCATATTGGTAGAGGCGATGCCGGGATCGATGATGTTGGCTTTGATATTGGTGCGTTTTAGCTCCGCTGCCCAGGTGAATACCAATGCCTCGAGCCCCGCCTTGCTTGCAGCGTAAGGAGCCCAAAATGGCGGTGGTTCGTTTTCGGTCACGCCCGAAGTGACAAACATGGCGCGGCCAGCATCAGAGAGGCGTAAGAGCGGTTCGAGGCTCCGAATCAGACGCCAATTGACAGTGAGATTGAGGTCGATGACTGCTTCCCAGACGTCAGGCGAATAATGTCCGGTCGGGAACAGACCGCCTAGAATAGCTGCATTGCCGACGATTATATCAAGCCGCCCGAAGCGCTCATGCAGTGCTGCGCCCATTTGGTCGATCAGTTCACTTTGGCGGAGATCGAGTGGTACCAGCATGGCTGGTTCGCCACCGACAGCGCGGATTTCGTCGTCCACCTCTTCGAGTGCTCCCGAGGTACGGGCAACGAGAATTAGTTGCGCACCTTCGGCGGCGTAGCGCTTGGCCACTGCTCGACCGATGCCACGCGAGGCACCGGTCACAAGAGCGATGCGACCCTCCAATCGGCCGCCGGTCACGAGCTATTTTCGGTCAGAAGTGAGAGTTGTGTAGGCAGGCTGCCGCCGTCACGGTCCGAAAGGGCAATAGGATAGTCGCCGGTAAAGCAGGCGTCACAATATTGCGGCGCGCAATCGTTGCGCCCGTTTTCGCCCATTGCTCTGTATAGGCCATCGATGGTGACGAATGAGAGGCTGTCAACACCAATCAACTCAGCCATTCTGGTGACATCCATATCGGCGGCCAACAATTCGTCACGTTCCGGCGTATCAACGCCGTAGAAACAGGAATGGGTGGTCGGCGGGCTGGCGACTCGCATATGGACTTCAGCAGCGCCGGCGCTCCTAACCATTTCGACAATTTTAGTCGATGTCGTGCCGCGCACAATACTGTCATCGACTAGCACGATACGCTTTCCTTCCAGCAGGCGGTGGTTGGCGTTGTGCTTGAGCTTGACGCCGAGATGGCGGATCTGATCGGTTGGTTCGATAAAGGTGCGCCCGACGTAGTGATTGCGGATTATACCAAGCTCGAACGGTAGGCCAGCCTCGGCGGCATAGCCGATGGCTGCGGGCACGCCGGAATCAGGTACGGGCACCACCAGCTCTGCATTGCACGGCGCTTCGCGCGCCAACTCAACACCGATCGCCTTGCGTGCCTCATAGACGCTTTTGCCCTGGGACAGACTGTCGGGGCGCGCGAAATAGATATATTCAAAAATGCAGAACCGTCCAGCCCGGCTCTCGAACGGCTTATAGCTAGTTAGCTCCCCGTTGCGTGCGACTACCATTTCCCCGGGTTCGATATCGCGTACCAAATCGGCTCCGATAATGTCGAGCGCGACAGTCTCCGAGGTTAGAATATGGGCACCGTCCAGGCGCCCAAGTACGAGCGGTCGGACGCCATAAGGGTCGCGTGCGCCTATCAGCGTGTCCTCGGTCAGCGCGACGAGGGAATAGGCGCCCTCGACCCGGCGCAGCGCATCGACCAGCCGATCAGTCACGCTGGCACCTTTACTAAGCGCCATTAGGTGGATGATAACCTCGGTGTCCGAGGTCGATCGGAAGATGCTGCCATGATCGACTAATTCGCCGCGTAGTGCCACTGCATTGGTGAGATTTCCATTATGGGCGATGCTAAGGCCGCCAAAGGAAAGATCGGCAAAAAGCGGTTGGATATTGCGGATTTCAGGCCGTCCTGTGGTCGAATAGCGATTGTGGCCAATGGCAGCAAATCCTTTTAACTCGTCGATTACTTGGGCTTCTCCGAAATTGTCCCCGACTCGCCCGAGACCATGGTGAGAGAAGAATTGCGTGCCGGTGGTACTCACGATTCCAGCGGATTCCTGGCCCCGGTGCTGCAATGCATGGAGACCGAGTGCGGTATGCGTGGCTGCGTCAGGATGGCCAAAAATGCCGAAAATACCGCATTCTTCATGCAGTTTGTCATCGTCGTACGGGTAAGCCTTTGAAGGAAGATTCGATTGGGTCATATGCGCCGCCGCTACTCTTCGACCGAATTAGAGAGACTGTCCATCTGCTTGCGCTGGTTCTCATCATAACCTTCGCGCTCTTTGTCATCATCCTTGCGGTCGGTAACCGGCTCGGAGAGCGCTCGCAGGCTGCGTTCCGCATCCTGTAGCTTCTGGATGTTTTGTTTAGTTTCTTCTGCTGTTTGCGTTGTTCGGCTACGCAACTCCTCAGGCGCGATTTGACGAATTATTTCTGCCCCCATTTGGATATAGGGCATGGCTTTTGCCTCTTCCACCCAGGATGGTCGGTCCTCCGGTTCCTTTACAGCCCAGACAAAAAGCATATAGGCGAGACAAACTAGGACTGCGCCGCGCAACAGTCCAAAAATGAATCCGATGGAACGGTCGAGCGTTCCCATGCGACTGCGCTGCACATATCCTGAGATCATCTGGTTGACAATGGTGAAAACAATCAAAGCAACCAAGAAAAGCACAAGGGCTGTTCCCGCGTCTGCCAAGGTTTCGCCGAGATCGAGCTCGGGCCAATTATCGGTGACCCATTGGCGCGGATAGGGTCGGACATGGGGAAAGGCAAAAACAGCCACCAGGGCCGCGCCGACCCAGGCGCTGACGCCAAGTATTTCTCGCACTGCACCGCGCGAAAGTGCTAACAACGCCGAGATCAGCATCACCAGGGCGACGAGAATATCGATTGGATTGACTGGCAAAGAATCCATCTAGGTTAGGTCCTTCCCACACTGACACCAACAAAACCTGTCTCGTTGGGGGACGCGAGGAGATCGGCCAACTCGTCGATGAGAGCAATCCTGGAAAGGGATATTTCCGCCGGCGCGGGCTCGTATCCGTTTCTGCCGCCGCCGACATTTGGTACGATCGCCTGGGAAAAGCCGAGCTTGGCGGCTTCCTTAAGCCGTGCTGCGTGCTGCGGCACCGGGCGCACTTCGCCCGAAAGGCCGATTTCGCCGAACACCGTACTACCTTCTGGCACCGGGCGTTTGGAATAGGACGAAACGATCGCTGCCGCGACGGCGAGGTCAGCCGCCGGCTCACCGATGCGTAATCCGCCGGCGACATTGAGGAACACATCACTAGAGCTGAGCGAGAATCCGGTGTGGGCTTCTAAGACGGCGAGCACCATGGCGAGGCGGCCTGAATCCCAGCCTACCACGGTACGCCGTGGCGAGCCCGGTGGGCCGGGGGCGACAAGAGCCTGAATTTCGATCAGCACCGGGCGAGTGCCTTCGATGCCAGCAAACACGGCGGCGCCGGGGACCGGCCCGCGTTCGGGATTGAGGAAGAGGGCGGAGGGATTTGACACTTCTGCAAGGCCCGCGCCGGTCATCTCGAACACGCCAATCTCATCGGTCGGCCCGAAGCGGTTCTTGACTGCACGTACGATGCGGAATTGATGATTTCGCTCGCCCTCAAAGTAAAGCACCGCGTCGACCATGTGCTCGAGCACCCGGGGGCCTGCGATCTGTCCTTCCTTAGTGACATGACCAACTAGCAGTAGCACAGAGCCCGATAGCTTGGCATGGCGTATCAGTTCCTGGGCCGCGCCACGAACCTGAGAAACTGTTCCGGGCGCGGAATCAAGGGTATCGAGGTACATGGTTTGAATTGAATCTACGACGATAACATCCGCCGGTTTACCGCTTTCCAGGCTAGTCAAAATGTCACGTACGCTGGTAGCCGTTGCAAGGCGCACGGGCGCTTCTGTTAAGCCGAGACGATCGGCGCGCAGGCGAATCTGCTCGATTCCCTCCTCGCCGGAGATATAGTCGGCGCGCACGCCATTGGCCGCCAGCGCGCTGGCGGCCTGCAGGAGAAGGGTGGATTTGCCGATCCCTGGATCACCGGCAAGTAAAACACTGGAACCTCTGACCAAGCCGCCACCAGTGACCCTATCGAGCTCTACCATGCCGCTCGGATAGCGAGCCACGTTTCCTTGCGCGCTCCGGAGGTCAACGAAATCGAGGGTACGTCCCTTGCCCTTGCCAAGCCCTTTTGGCGCCCCCTCGCGGGACGTTTCCTCAATGATGCTATTCCATGCGCCGCACGCGTCGCACTTGCCCGCCCAGCGTGGCCGTGTCGCGCCGCAGGTTTTACAAACAAATCTCGGGTCGTTGCGAGCCAACGAACCTCCAAACGAAATTAGTGAAACGCCGCAAGTGGCGCCCGCAGACTACTCACGTGCATATCAGCGAACGAGCGCGTCTCCGATTCGCAAGTTAATTTTACCCTCTCTTGCCGCCCACAGGGAACGGAAAGCACCATTAGTTGAACGGCTTCCACAATAAGATCAATTTAGGCAGTACGGTGAGTGCTGCCAATAGGGCGATGAGCATAGCCGCCGCAATCAGAACGCCAAAATAGATCGTCGGATTGAAATTGGAGAAGACCAGAATGGAAAAACCGATAACGATCGTGAGGGTGGTGAAAAACACAGCCTTGCCGATGTTGGAATGGCAAATACGCATGGTTTCAACATAATCCTTGGTCTGCGCATATTCTTCGCGGAAGCGATAGATATAGTGGATGCCGTTGTCGACCGCGATTCCGATAGTAATAGCGGCGATGGTGATAGTCATCATGTCCATGGGAATCTTGGCCCAACCCATGACGCCGAGTACTACGCCTGCGCCGATCAGATTGGGCAGAATGCCAATTACGGCAAGCGGGATAGAGCGAAATAGCAATAGAAACATAATGGCGATTCCGATCATGACCACACCGATGGTCTTGATCTGGGAAGAAAATAGGCTTTGTAGCATGTTATTGTAGAGCACCAGGAGGCCACTCACTGTGAACTCTTTCTGTTCGAGATTGAGCTTTTCACCTAAGTCGCGATGTACGGTCTGTAGCAATTCGTTGCGCCGTATGTCAGGCTTTGAATCTAGCACCCGAGCGAAAAGCCTTGCCTCGTTATGCTCTATCGAGAGATAGGGGTCGATGATGTTCGCCTTGATTTCCGCAGGAATTTGCGTGTAAAGCAGGGCCAGCATCATCGAATCGAGTTCTCCGCCAAGCACGTCTTCGCCTACTCTTACGGCGGAGGCGAGAGAAAGTACCTTGCCGATCTCGGGCAGGCTGTCGAGATAATCGTGCACTTCCTTAATGCGCTGGATTTTGTCTGGGGTGAGCCAATATTCGGGCGAGCGGGCCATGGCTTCTGCGAATTCGCGTTCCAGCGAGATCTCGTATTCGCTCAGGCCTTGTAAGTCTTCGGGATTGAGAAAATTCTCTGTACTGTCCTCAAATTCGATCAGCACTTCCAAGGGGGTGGTACCGCCGAGTTGTTCGTCGATTTGCTTGAGGCCGCGATAGATCTCGGTCTCAGAGTTGAAATAGTTGATGAAGCTGTTCTCCACTCGCAATTGGCTAATGCCGATTGCACTTACCGCGGTGACGGCGACGGCAAGAACGAGAATTTTATTGCCATGTGCCTGGGTCAGGCGGGCGAGATAGACTGGAAGGAGGAAGCGGTTGCCATGTTCACTCGTGTCTGGCTGCGGCGTGGCCCAGCGCTTGCCCGCCACCAAGAGCAGTGTTGGAAACAGCAAAAAGGAGGTTGCGAAGGTTACCGCCAGACCGGCACTCATCATCCAGCCGAAATCGATCACCGGCTTGATGTCGCTGACAACCAGGGAAGCAAATCCGAAGATGGTGGTCAGGGCTGTATAGAGGCAGGGTCGAACCATTTTGTGCGAAGTCTTGCGGACCAGGGAGCGCTGATCGTCTTCTGGATTATCGCGACTGAGCTGGCGGTAACGTACGATCAGATGGATGTTCATCGAAATCGTGATAATCAGCATCAGGGCAAGGAAATTGGATGAAATGACTGTAACGTTCCAGCCGGTCATTCCCAACAAGCCGATCATGACCAACCCCGCATAGAAGCAGCTTAGGAGCGGTAATACGATCCATAGCGGTTGGCGGAAAATAACGGTGAGTACGATGAGAAGAAAGGCGAGCACGCCGCCGCCGAAGACGACGAGGTCGCTGCGCACAAAAGTTACCATATCGTCGGTAATCATCGGTACGCCACCGAGATAAATCACGCCATCCGAGCGGTAGCCGTCGAGGATTTTGCGGATGTGGGCTATATCAGCACTGCGCTTATCGCTGATTGTGTCGCGCATGACGATATAGTCGGCCTCGATTTGACGCAGAGTATCTCTTTCCTTGCCACTCAGCCCCTGGCTGCGTTGCTTGGTGCGAAGGTCGTTGCGCGTGCGGCCAAGTGCGTTGAATTTCTCGTCTTCATATAGAACCAGCAGCAGGGCGGTAGTCTTTGCGTCGGCGCTAATGATTAGCTCACTGAAGACCGGGCTGGCGAGTAGCTCCGCTCTCGCCTGGGCGCGGTCGACGAACGGCTTTTCCAAATTTGGTATGTCATCGAGCATTTCGGTGAAGGATTGGTCTGAACTTTTGAGCAGCGGCGCATCCAATAGGGTGAACACCGTTTCGACGCTCTCTACGGTACCCAGTTCCTCGCGTAGTTGCATGATTGTTTCGAGCGCTGCGTCTGAGAAGAGATCATTCTGCGGTGAAGGTGAATATGTGATGATCAGCAGGTCTCCGCTCGGATAGCGCTGATGGATGTCTCGGAAGATAGCTAGGTCCTGATCGTCTTCCAACAGAAGTGAATCTGCTGAGGCGTCGAGGCGAAAATCCTTGGTGTAGTAAGCGAAAAGGACAAGGATAGAGAGCAGTGCAGCCAAGATTAACTTGGGATTGGCCAACACCAGGATATCATAGATCCGGGCAATCTTAGCGCTCATGAAACCGCCTTGCCGCGCGTGCGCCGTTTTCTGACATGGCTTCCCCGATAACGCCTGCAGGGTGAGGTTGCAATCTCATAGCAAAGGTTGCCAGCCTCCAGAACGCGGGTGTCCAGCGGGCGAAGTCCACTGACCGAATCGACCAGCTTGCTGGGCCGGGCAAGCTGGCAAGTAATGTGAGTGACATTGGGCGCAGTCACGCTCATCGACATGCGCCCATTAATTAGTTCTTTAGTGCCTCTGATATAGCCACTGGTCCGTTTGCTGGCGCTGGGCATCAGAACGGCGCGTCGTTAGCTACCTGACTGTGCACTCGGTCGTAGTTGCCGAAGCGGGTGAGATATTCGTTGAAGAACATGTCGATCTTTCCAATTGGACCATGGCGTTGCTTGGCGACGATGATTTCCGCTAGATTGTGTACCCGCTCCATACGCTCCATCCAATCGCCATGTTCGACAGTGCCGTCCTCCGGCTGCTTGCGGGCAAGATAATATTGCTCGCGGTAGACGAACATGACGACATCGGCATCCTGTTCGATCGAGCCCGATTCTCGCAGATCTGAAAGCTGTGGTCGCTTGTCATCGCGTTGTTCAACCGCACGCGACAATTGCGACAATGCTAGGACCGGCAGATCGAGTTCCTTGGCCAGCGCTTTCAGTCCCTGGGTGATCTCCGAGACCTCTTGCACCCGGTTATTGAGGCGCATGCTCGAAGACGGGCGCATGAGCTGGAGATAATCCACAATTATTAGCGAGAGTCCTTGCTGGCGTTTAAGGCGGCGTGCCCGGGCTCGGAGTCCCGCTACAGTGAGAGCTGGAGTGTCGTCGATGTAAATCGGCAGGCCCTCAATTTCCTGGCTGGCACGTACGACCTTGCTGAACTCGGTGTCGCTCAATTCGCCTTTGCGCAGCTTTTCCGATGATATTTCGGAGCGTTCCGCGAGAATGCGCGTCGCCAATTGCTCGGACGACATTTCCAGCGAGAAGAAACCTACCTTGGCGCCATGTTCTGCTTCGACATTACCCTGGTCGTCTAGTTCCTGCTTAAAGGCCTGGGCAGCGTTGAAGGCAATATTGGTGGCGAGTGCAGTTTTTCCCATGCCCGGTCTGCCGGCCAGGATGATCAAGTCCGAGGCATGCAGGCCACCTAGGAGTTTGTCCATGTCCACGAATCCAGTGGTAGATCCGCTGAGATGACCGTCACGCTTGCACGCTTGGGTGATCATGTCCAGTGCCGTGCGGAGCGGCGCGTCGAATGTTCGGAAACTGCCTCCGGTACCACCTTCCTCAGCGAGATTAAATAGCTTCTGCTCTGAGTTCTCGATTTGATCGACTGCACTTTCGTCTAGTGAGGCGTCATAGGCCTCGTTGACCATCTCTTCACCAATTGAGATCAACTCGCGCCGCATGGCAAGATCGTAGATCGCGTGGCCATAATGCTCGGCATTGATGATGGTAACCGCCGATCCCGCGAGACGGGCAAGATATTGCGCGCCGCCAACTTCCGAGAGGGAATCGTCATGATCAAAATAATGTTTAAGAGTCACCGGGCTCGCAATCTGCCCCCGCTCGACCATTTTGAGAACGGCCTCAAACACACGACCGTGCACGGGCAGATAAAAATGTCCAGGTTCCAAAAAAGCAGCAACTTGGTTGAGCGCATCATTGTTGATTAAAACGGCGCCCAGGAGTGCCTGTTCGGCCTCTAAGTTATGAGGAAGGGTCCTATAACTCGGAAGCTGAACGTCCTCCTCTTGAACGCTATTTATGACCTTGCTCGTCGCCATGCTGCCTTATACCTCAAAGCGTGGCAGGCGCGAAGCGCCCATAACGAAGGCACAAAAAAATAACATGTACGAAATTGCATAACTCCGGGGATAAGTTCCCGGTGGCGTCTTTACAGAGGGTTGGTGCTTTTCCAATTGGTGACGTAGTCGCGTGTTAGTGGTGCGGCTTCTTGGTCACGCGCGATTTGGAACTGAGCTACCATGTGCCCCTGACGGCGGAAGGCAGTTTCTGCGCCGGCAAGATAAAATTCCCACATGCGGCAAAAGCGCTCGTCATAAATTGCTTTCACTTTGTCGCGGTTAGCCTTGAAATTGTGTGACCAATTCTTCAATGTCTCGGCGTAATGGAGGCGAAGGATCTCCAGATCTAATACTTTAAGGCCGGTCGGCTCGATGGCGCGAAACACCTCGGAGAGAGCAGGAGTGTATCCGCCGGGAAAGATATATTTGCGTAGCCAGGGATTAGTCACGTCTGGGCCGTCCCAGCGGGCGATGGTATGTAGCACCGCGACGCCGTCCTCAGTGAGGAGAGATTTTAGCTTATTAAAAAATTGGGTGTAATATTTAACGCCGACGTGCTCGAACATGCCCACTGAGACGATGCGGTCGTATTCACCTTCCTCGAGCCGATAATCTCGCAGGTAAAAACGCACATTGTCGGCAATACCGAGTTTCTCGACTCGCTCTGTAGCATAGCCGCGTTGCTCCGTAGAAAGCGTGAGGCCAGTCACGTCTGCGCCTGCCTGCTGGTGCATATAGATGCCGAGTCCGCCCCAGCCTGAACCTATATCCAAAAGCTTAAGCCCAGGCTTGTCGATTTGCAGCTTGGCCAAGAGATGATGCTTCTTGGCCAATTGGGCCTGTTCTAGGCTGTCGTTCGGTGTCTCGAAATAGGCGCAGGAATATTGCCGGTCGTTGTCAAGAAATAAATCAAATAGCTCATCAGAGAGATCGTAGTGATGGGCAACATTCTTGCGTGATTTTCTGATCGGATTGTGCTGCTGAATGGGCCGTACCAGTGGGGTCAGCCAATTACGGATACGAATCACCCGATTTTCTTCCATCTGGCTAAGATTGGCGCCGACAAGATCAATTAAATCGATGATTTCGTCACCATTCTCGACCGTGAGCGTACCGTTCATATAGGCCTCGCCCACATAGAGGCGCGGGTTCCAGAAGAGTTTATAGTGGAGCGAGGAATCGTGCAGGCGGACGGTGACTTCTGGCCCCGGCGTGCCAGAATAAACGTGGCTCTTACCGCGCGCGTCGATAACGTGCAACGTTCCCCAACTAATTAATGACTTAAAAAGTACTCCGCAGAGCATAACGTCGGCTCCGTCCGCGGGGTCAGGCGTCTGCCTTTTCCGCTTCTTCGGCGGGTACTTCCGCCGGCTTGGTTTCAACGTTTTTGCTCTCGGCGGCCTGCTCGGCTAGGGCTTGTTCCGCAAGAGCGGCCTGGGTGGCGGCCTGCTTCGCAGCTGCTTGTTCAGCTTCAGCTTCGGCCTGCTCAGCGTCGGCCATCACTTGTAATTCCTTCTCGGGTGCTTCGAATACATCCTCGGCGGCTTGAAGTGCGGCCTCTTGCGCTGCCTCTGCTGCTGCCGCATCGTCGAGCATTTCTTGCTCATGGGCTGGCAGAACGGAGCCACCCTGGGCCTGAATCTCTGCTTCTCCCTCGGAGCGCGCCACGTTGGCCTTAACTGTGACGATCACCTCCGGGTGAATCGCGACCCGCACATTGAAAATCCCGAGGGTTTTGATTGGTCGATCAAGGCGCACCTGCTGCCGCTGGATGGTGACGCCGCTGGCGATGATTGCATCGGCAATATCTCGTGCCGTCACCGAACCGTAAAGCTGAAGCGAATCGGATGCTTGACGGATCAGCACAAAATCCTTGCCTTCCACTTTTTCAGCGTCGGACAAGGCGCTGTCGCGGCGCTCGTCATTGGTCTTCTCTAGCGTTTCTCGCTCGTGCTCAAAGCGTTCCTTGTTCTCATTGGTCGCACGCAACGCTTTCTTTTGAGGCAACAAATAGTTTCGGGCATAGCCGTCCTTGACTTGTACAATCTCTCCAAGACCGCCAAGATTCTCGATGCGCTCTAGCAAAATAATGTCCATTGCTGATATTCCTCGATCGGCGCGTTGCGCCGGTTCGGACTTCAAGTCCGGGTTATTTCACAACGTAGGGCAGGAGTGCCAAATGCCGGGCACGTTTGATCGCGCAAGCCAATTCACGTTGCTTCTTGACTGAAACGGCGGTTATTCGACTAGGTACGATCTTGCCCCGTTCGGACAGGAAGCGGGATAGCATCTTGGCGTCCTTGTAATCAATTTTAGGCGCATTCGGGCCGCTGAACGGGCAGGATTTACGCCTGCGGAAGAAGGGCCTGCGAGGAAAAGAAACCGACGGCAAATTTCCGCCGCCACCCCCATCACCCGGGCCCCCGCCGCCGCGCGGTCCGCTGCGGCTTTCAGACATTTCAGCCATTCTTCAACTCCGCTCCTTGCTCATTCCTTATCTTTTTCCGGCGCATGTTCTGTTGCAACGCCGCCGGTCTTTTCGATGTCGCCATCTCCGCTGGTGGGTGCTTCTGGCGGGCTTGATGGTTCGCCCTGGCGATCTCCGCCGCGACTACGAAATTCGCCCCGGCCGCGGCTGTCCCGCGATCCTTTTGATTGCATAATAGCTGAGGGTTCCGGGTCGAGCTCGTCAACCCGGATGGTCAAATAGCGCATCACGTCCTCGTTGATGCGCATATTGCGTTCCATCTCAGCTATAGCGTCCGCCGGAGCGTCAATTTGCATGTGCAAATAATGCCCCTTGCGGTTCCGCTTAATGCGGTAGGTCAGGCTCCTGAGACCCCAGTATTCGGTCTTCGCCACTTCGCCGCCCTTGTCGCGAACGATTTCCTGAAACTGTTCGGACAGGCTTTCGACCTGTTGGCCCGAGATATCCGGGCGTGCAATTAACGTGCTCTCATAGAGCGGCATTTAAAGGCATCTCCTCAAAATCTCTATATCTGCCGGCTTGTTTCGCATATTGGGCGATGTAGATAATGAACGTCAAATACGCAAAAGTCGCCACCAATAAACTGTTCGCGGCGCTGCCGAGGCGCCGCACTATACAGGATTGCCCCCGCCGTGCAAGGGCGCTTGACAGGGCGCCGAGGCTTGTCAACCTTTGCTTGCACGGCGAATCGGCCGGCAGGGAAAATTGGAAGGATTTGGACAACGTGCGGCGCGCATTCGTGTTTCCGGGACAGGGTTCCCAAAAAGTCGGTATGGGCGCGGATTTGGCGAGCGCATTTCCAGCAGCGCGCGGGGTTTTCGAGATGGTAGACGAGGCCCTTGGCGAGCGGCTTTCCAACATCATGTTTGAAGGCCCCGATGAGGAACTGCGGTTGACGAAAAACACCCAGCCCGCGCTGATGGCCATGTCGATGGCCGTGGTTCGGGTGATCGAGGACGAAGGGGATCAAAGCTTCGCGGATATGGCAGACGCTGTGGCCGGGCATTCGCTCGGAGAATATTCTGCGCTCGCCGCTGCCGGTGCGATCTCTCTAGTAGATGCCGCGCGCTTGTTGCGCCGACGTGGCGAGGCTATGCAAGAGGCGGTACCAGTCGGCGAAGGCGCAATGGCGGCGCTGCTGGGTGCTGAGATAACGCTTGCCGAGGAAATTGTTGAGGCAGCCTCGGTGTTAGGTGTTTGTGCTATAGCCAATGACAATGCTCCAGGCCAAGTGGTGTTGAGTGGCGCCAAACCTGCGATCGATCGTGCGGTGGTATTGGCCAAGGAAAAAGGCGTGCGCAAGGCGGTTTTCTTGCCGGTTAGTGCGCCGTTCCATTGCCCGCTAATGGGGTCGGCTGCCAATATCATGGCCGAAGCCCTGGCCGATGTGGCCATCGCACCTCCGACGGTGCCGGTTTTTGCTAATGTAAGCGCCGAAGCCGAAACTGAGCCGGAACGGATCCGCAAGCTGCTGGTCGATCAGGTTACGGAGATGGTGCGCTGGCGCGAATGCGTCGGGGCGATGCGTGCAGTCGGTGTGGAACTGCTGGTGGAAGCGGGCGCCGGGTCAGTGCTCAAGGGCTTGACCAAGCGAATCGACAAGGATTTGCAGGCTGTTACTGTCGGCAGTACGGCAGAAATTTTGAGTTTTCTTTAATCACTCTAAAACGAGGATGGGGCGATGTTCGATCTGACGGGAAAACGGTCGCTGGTGACCGGCGCGACCGGCGGCATCGGTGCTGCAATCGCGTGCGCACTTCACGCCCGGGGTGCGGAGGTGGCGCTTTCCGGCAGTCGCGAGGAAGTGCTCAGTGAATTGGCTGCGGAGCTCGGTGGACGCACCCATGTGCTGCCCTCCGATTTGAGAGATGGTGAAGCGGCTTCTCTACTCCCTGGTCAGGCTGCCGAAGCAATGGGGGGGATCGACACGCTGGTGCATTGCGCCGGAATTACACGCGATAATTTGGCGTTACGCATGAAAGATGAGGAATGGCAGGAAGTCATCAATCTCAACCTCGTTGCTGGTTTTCGGCTCGCCCGGGCGGCGCTCAGACCGATGATGAAGGCGCGTTGGGGGCGCATATTGTTCATTACCTCCGTGGTCGGCACGACCGGAAATCCAGGTCAGGCCAATTACGCCGCTTCTAAGGCTGGTTTGACCGGCATGGCAAAGGCGCTTGCGGCTGAGGTCGCTGCGCGTGGGGTGACTGTAAATTGCGTTGCTCCCGGTTTTATCGAAACTGCTATGACTGAGGCGCTCAACGAGGATCAGCGCGGGCGCATTGTAACCGCTATTCCAGCAGCGCGTATCGGTACGGTAGAAGATGTCGCGGCGGGTTGCGTCTATTTGGTCAGTGACGAGGCGGCCTATGTGACTGGTCAGACGCTTCATATCAATGGCGGTATGGCGATGGTTTGATGTTGAGAAACGCTGCCCTGTGGCCATGGTCGAAAAAGTATGTTAATCAGCGCTCGCTGGTCGGTATTCGCTCCGCAGGCTCGCTACGACATGTCTGGGGACCGGTTGTTTCAAGGCTATACCTGCCGGTGTTTAGATCTATAATCCCGTTGTTAAACGGATCGCGAAGCAACATCCTAGGGAATGTTTAATGAGTGATGATATCCCTGCCCGGGTAAAGAAGATCGTCGTCGAACACTTAGGTGTCGACGGTGACAAAGTGACTGATGGCGCAAGCTTTATTGACGATCTGGGTGCTGACAGCCTTGATACAGTCGAGCTTGTCATGGCGTTCGAAGAAGAGTTCGGGTGTGAAATCCCCGATGACGCCGCGGAAAAAATTCTGACCGTTAAAGACGCGGTCAATTACATCGAGCAAATCACCTGATATCGGCTCCATTGCTCTGAAGGGTCCGGTATATGGCCGCTCTAAGGAGAAAGCGCGCAAGCGCCGTGCTGATTCTGGAAGGTGAACTATGAGGCGCGTAGTAGTCACCGGTATGGGCCTTGTCACGCCGCTCGGTGAGGGAGTGGCCCAATGTTGGGGGCGTTTACTTCAGTCTAATTCGGGCGTGCGGCGAATAGACAGTTTCGATGTTTCGGACCTGCCGGCCAAGATAGCTGCGTTGGTGCCAGTCGGCCAAAAACCTGGACAGTTCGATTCTGATAAATTTGTTTCCAGCAAGGATGCACGGCGGATGGACAAGTTCATCGTATTCGCGCTGGGGGCTGCGGTCCAGGCGGTGGAAGATTCGGGTTGGCTGCCGGAAAGTGAGGAGGATTGCGACCGCACTGGAGTGATGATTGGCTCCGGAATTGGCGGCCTGCAAACCATTGAGGAAGGTGCCATATTGGTGCATGAGAAGGGGCCGCGAAGGCTCAGCCCATTTTTTATACCTTCTAGCCTGATCAATCTTGCTTCAGGGCATGTGTCTATTCGTTATGGCTTTACCGGACCCAATCATTCTGTGGTTACGGCGTGTTCGACTGGGGCGCATGCGATCGGTGACGCTGCGCGATTGATTATGCTAGATGATGCGGATGTAATGGTGGCGGGAGGGGCGGAGGCAGGTACCAGTCGACTAGGCATCGCTGGATTCTCGGCAGCGCGTGCGCTCAGTACTAGTTTTAACGATGAGCCGGAGCGCGCATCACGCCCTTGGGACGAAGCGCGAGACGGTTTTGTTATGGGTGAGGGCTCTGGTGTGGTTGTGCTCGAGGAATATCAGCATGCTAAGGAGCGCGGTGCGAAGATTTACGCTGAGATTCTCGGCTATGGCATGAGCGGCGACGCGCACCATATCACTGCTCCGGCGCCAGACGGCACCGGCGGCTTTAAATCGATGAGTCGGGCTTTGAAGAGCGCTGGTCTAGGAACTGAAGATATCGATTATATTAACGCTCATGGCACTTCTACACCGCTCGGCGACGAGATCGAGCTAAATGCAGTCAAGCGGCTCTTTGGTGATGATTCTTACCGGCTCTCTATGTCTTCGACGAAATCTTCCATTGGTCACTTGCTTGGCGCCGCCGGCAGTGTGGAATGCATATTCTCCATTATGGCGATCCAGAACGGGGTGGTGCCTCCAACTCTCAATTTGGAGAACCCCTCAGAAGGATGCGATCTCGATCTTGTGCCCCTAGTTGCCAAGGAGCGAAGGGTACGCCGTGCTATGTCAAACTCCTTTGGGTTCGGCGGGACCAACGCTACCTTGATTATCGGCGAGGTCTCCTAGGAGCCGATGACTTCGGCGAAAACCTTTCGCCGCGTAAAGACCGGGCTTGCTGCATTCCTATTTGTTGCCGCCGCCTTACTCCTCGCTGGCTGGCTCTACCTTGATCAGGCGTTTGATGAGCCCAACGAGGTGGAGGTAGCGCGGATTGTGCTGATCGTTCCAGGCAGCGGGGTGTGGCGCATTGCCGAGGCACTCTACGAGGCCCAAGTGATACCAGATTCCAATGTGTTTGTCGCCGGTGTTTGGCAGAATGGCGCCACGGCGGATCTGAAAGCTGGCGAATACGAGTTCCCCGCCGGCGCGACTCCGCGCCAAGTGATGGAAATTATCCTCTCTGGCAAAAGTGTGGAGCACCGCCTGACCGTACCGGAGGGTCTTACCAGCGCTGAGATAGGTCGTCTGCTGGCGAATGTTGAAGCGCTCGGCGGCGAAGTGGACGCTATTCCGCCCGAGGGTGCACTCTTGCCTCAGACCTACTTTTTTCGCCGTGGCGACAGTCGAGCCGCTTTACTCGCGCGCATGGAAGCAGGCATGGCAGAATTAATTGTTGAGCTTTGGCCTAGACGTGCAGATGGCCTACCATACGAAACACCGGAAGAAGCACTGGTTCTTGCCTCAATCGTTGAAAAGGAAGCCGCTATTGCCGCCGAACGCCGTAAGGTTGCCGGAGTCTTCGTTAACCGTCTGCGCAAGGGTATGCGCTTGCAGTCGGACCCCACGGTGATCTTTGCCGTAACCGGCGGCGTGAGGCCCCTTAAGCGCCCCTTGAGCAAAGCCGACCTTGCCCTTGATAGCTCCTTCAACACCTATCGTCACAAGGGCTTGCCGCCAGCGCCAATCGCTCATCCGGGGCGAGAGTCGCTTGCTGCCACGCTTAATCCCGAGGTCACAGATGCGCTCTATTTCGTAGCCGATGGCAACGGGGGGCATGTCTTTGCAGCGACTCTCAAGGAACACAACAAAAACGTTGCACGCTGGCGCCGCCTGCAAAAAGAACGTGCCGCAGGCAAGCCATAGCGGTACGTCCTGTGCTATTTTCCCTTTTCAAACGAGTAAAGGAGCGGTGGTGAAAGTCAATAGCATGACCGGATTCGCCTGTGCTGAAGGGCGGGACGGTGATCTCGACTGGGTTTGGGAAGCCAAAAGTGTCAATGGTCGCGGCTTGGATCTGCGCTGCCGTCTCGGGAGCGGCTTTGATTCCTTCGAGCCGGCGCTGCGCAAGGCCGTGGCATCCCGTTTTATCCGTGGCAATATCTCCATCGCTTTGCGGGTCACACGCCAAGCCAGTAATCAGACGGTGCAGATTAATCGCAATCTGCTCAATGACCTGATCGCACTCGCCGACGAGTATCGTGGCACCGAGGGTATAGAACGGCCTGGCTTGGATGGTTTGTTGGCGCTCCGCGGTGTGATTGAACCGGTGAAAGAGCCAGCAGGAGAAAACGTGGCTGCAGCGATCGACAAGGCACTAGTGGCCGGTATGACGGAGCTACTTGACGGTTTGTCTAGCGCGCGCGCTGAGGAAGGTGCCAGCTTGATGAAAATCGTCAGCGGCCATTTAGCGAAGATGGAAAGCCTCGCCACGCAAGTCGCGGAGAGCGCCGCCCTCCGCCCCGACGCTGCCAAGAAACGGCTTGCCTCGCAGGTTGCATCTCTGTTGGAGGCCGGTGCGCCGGTACCCCAAGAGCGCCTCATTCAGGAGCTCGCTTTGCTAGCCGTTAAGGGTGATATTAGTGAGGAGCTAGACCGTTTATCGACCCATATCGCTACTGCTCGAGCACTACTGGCCGATGGTGGTGCAATCGGGCGCAAACTCGATTTTCTTTCTCAAGAGCTTAATCGTGAAGCCAATACGCTGTGTGCTAAGGCTAATGACATCCAACTCAGCGATACCGGCCTTGAACTGAAGTTTGTAATTGATCAATTCCGTGAGCAGGTACAGAACATTGAGTGATGCCATTTCAGGAATTGCCCGGCGTGGGGTTTTGTTTGTGCTGTCCTCGCCTTCAGGCGCTGGCAAGACTTCGATCGCACGACGTCTCCTCGAACTCGAGCCCGATATTCGCATGTCGGTCTCGGCGACCACTCGACCGAAGCGGCCAGATGAACTGGACGGGCGCGATTATCATTTCGTTAGCCAGGACAAGTTCAACCGCTTGGTGGAGCAGGGCGGGTTTCTTGAATATGCGGAGGTATTTGGCTACAGCTACGGTACACCGCGCGATCAGGTTGAGGACTTGGTCGCCAAGGGCTTTGATGTGATCTTCGATATTGATTGGCAGGGCGCGCAACAATTGGCGACGGCTGCTGCTGGAGATGTGGTACGCGTCTTCGTTCTGCCGCCCTCCATTGGTGAGTTGGAGAGCCGTCTTCAACGCCGCGCCCAGGACAGTGCCGAGGTGGTCGCTGCGCGAATGGCCAAGGCGGTCGACGAGATGAGCCATTACGACGAATACGACTATGTCCTAGTCAATTACGCGCTTGACGACAGCGTCGCTCGTGCTCGTGCAATTCTCAACGCCGAGCGCACCTGCTGCGAGCGCTATACCGGTCTTCACGATTTCGTCCGCACCCTCACCAAAGACCGGACTTAACACACTTTCTGAGCAGGCGATAACACCTGCGGCTAAATATTCGCTTGAACTATAGAGCCTTAGCGACCCTTCCGCCGGCACCTGCAAGCGCGCCGGGAAAGAGTTCCAGGGCATGGAGCCGGCCCGGTGCGAGGGGGGTGGTAAAGGTAAGGCCGAATTGACCCGCGGGACAGAAGCCGAAGCGGCTAAGATAGTCAGCGTTTCCGATTGCCACGACTGCATCATGGCCGAGAATGCTCGCGTCGGAGAGGCTTTGTTCTATCAGCTTGCCGCCGATGCCAAGCTTGCCATGCGCTGGGTCTACTGCGATAGGTCCGAGTAGAAGACCCGAGCGCGCGCCAGGTATTAGGAGTGGCCAATAACGAATCGTGCCGAGAATAACGCTGTCCCGGCGAGCAGTGAGGCAGAGCTCAGGGATTGCTTCGATGTTCTCACGAAGGGCATAAGAGGCGCGGGCATGGCGATTCGCTCCGAAAGCAGTGTCAAGTAGCGATTCAATGGCTGGGACGTCTTGCGGCCTCTCTTTGAAAATTTCAAACATTTGACGAACTTCCACAAGACAATACGAATTAGATAGTGAAGCGCTTCGCGGAAACTATTGCGTCGCGTATTATGCGCGGACGGGCAGGGGAGTGTGTTGTCGTCGCTGTTTGAAGACCCTTGTCATCGTGGTCGAGGACATAACGTCAAGCTATGCTGGAGGCAAGCTCTTTCATCTGTTGGGCAGAGCCCGGGCGAGAGCGCAAAATGCTTCGATATCGAGGGTTTCCGCGCGCGCCTTGGGGTCGATCCCCTGAGCAGCAAGAAATGTTTCAGGGTCGGCGACCAACTCCTTCAGGGCGGCGCGCAACATTTTTCGCCGTTTACCAAACGCTGCACGGGTTACGCAGGCGAGCGACGTTGCCTCTGCTGGAAAGAGTGGTTTGGAACGTGGCACTAGCTGTACCACGCTGGATGTAACTTTGGGCGAAGGAGTGAACGCCTTGGCATTAACATCAAAAAGACGGCGTGTCTCGCAACGCCATTGCACCAGGATCGAAAGGCGGCCGTAATCACTACCTCCTGGCGTGGCTGTGAGGCGTGCTGCGACCTCTTTTTGGAACATTAAGGTCATGCTGCGGTAGCGTTCAGGCGCTTTGAGCCAGCCAAGTAGAAGGGCGGTACCGATATTGTAGGGCAGGTTGGCGACGATTTTGGCCGGACCGTTGAGGTGTGCTGCAACATCGACCTTGAGTGCATCCCCTTCGACGATCTCCAGGCGTTTTGGTGAGGTTTCTGCAAGCTCCTTTAAGGCCGCGAGACAACGTGCGTCCCGCTCGATGGCGACCACGCGGTGGGCTCCTGCTTCGAGCAGTGCGCGGGTGAGCCCACCGGGACCGGGGCCAATTTCTAGCACCGTCAAATCGTTGAGTGGCCCGGCAGCGCGGGCGATACGCATGCAGAGATTAGCATCGAGCAGAAAATGCTGACCCAGCGATTTGTGTGCACTCAAACCGTGGCGGGATATCGTTTCCGCAAGGCTTTCGATTTTAGGGTATTTCACGTTCACTTGCGTTCCTGCAAACTACTCTAGCGCTTTTCTAAGTTGGAAATGTTTCTTCGCAGGTGGTTCCATCTACTCGATATTTTCTCTAAACACGAAAATCGATGAATGCTGCTCGCCTGAGGTCTCGGAGATACCGTTTAGCTTGTAATTCTAGTCGCCGGCTACCGATATCTTGGCGCATAGTTGCACGCGTCGGTAGCTCGACCCTGGCTTCGACGCGACTGCAGGTCATCAAAATGCGCAAGCCGTTGCCAAAGGGGTGCGGCTCACTTAATTGCCCGGGCATTGCGTTCTGTACTATCTCTCTCAGATCTAAGGGCATATCGCCTATTTTCAATACGCCCAGATCGCCGGATTGCGGTGATGTGAACTCACTGCTGCGCTCCAGCATGTCAGCGCAGTCCGCGGATTCACCATGCACGTCCCTGATATGATCGACCGCCAATTCCCTGTCGGTGCCGAAATCGTCGATGATGATTTGTGCTAGGTGGACTCGGGTGTCTAAAGGATCTGCCGTCAGCAAGTTTCGCCTGTCCACGAGCTTGATGATCTGTACGCCGTCAAAAGTACGGATCAGTCCTGATATCTTGCCAACCGCTAAATTGGGTAGAATGGAATCAATTTGTTTGGATAATTGACCTACTATCACCCAGCCGATATCGCCGCCGACTGCAGAAGTGGCGCTTTCGGAAAATTGCTGGGCTATACCTCGAAAATCTGCGCCTTGCTGCAGTTGCACCAACAGATTTTCCGCGGTTTTCATGATTTCCTGTTCTTGCTCCTGCGATTCGATCGCGAGGAATATCTCTGCCACTCGGTATTCCGGTTGTCCTCGATTTTCTTCAAGACGTGCCAGTGCTTCGTCGATCTCGTCTTCACCCACAGAGATCGCTGAATTGAGGCGCCGCGAGATCAATTTGTTCCAAGCGATTTCTGCTTTGAGCATAGCAATTACGGCATCTCGGTCGATACGGTTATTACGTACGAAATTATCTAATCCCCTCTTCCCCAGACCTTGCCTTTGCTCGATCTGATTAATTGCGAATTCGATATCTCGCTCCGTCACCTCAATGTCGAGGCGGGCGGCTTCTTGAGTTTGCAGGTATTCATCAACTAGGGTGCGCAGGACCCGGGGGGCAATTTGTCGGCGCAAGTCTGGAGCGTCACGAAGCTTGGACGCCGCTACTATGATGCTGATCCGCGCCGCAAGGTCGTAGACCGAGATTACATCGTCATTGACCACGGCAGCGATTCGCATGGTTTCCTGCCCGCGCGCCAGTGGCGGCGACAGTGCCATCAGCCCGGTGACAGTCGCAAGAGTCAGCGCAATGCCAAGGGCAAGGCGGAATCGCGGTATGTCGCACCTAATCCACATTGTCTATTGGTGTTATAAACCTCTACCCGGTTCGGGCAAAATAAATTAGGTCCTGGGCACGCGTATTCGGCTTACCCCAAGTGTTTGAGTCGAATGGTGAACAGGAAATTAGTTTCGGGCTGGACGTCGCGGTCGCGCGTAAAGTTCTTATTGATACTGGTCGCGAAGAGAAAACATTCATCCTCATAGGTGGCGCCGGAATACCAATTAATGGTACCGCCGGAACCGGTCAGGTCCCGACGCGTGCCTGCATTGATACGCCAAAAACGGGTCAAGCGAACATCAGATGCGGCGACAACTTCTTCACGATTAGCGAAAGCAGTGGTGTCGCCTTCCGATATCTGCTCCTCCAAAAGCGCATAACCTATATTGATGCGCACCGCCTTAGGTCCAGAGGCAAGCTCAATTTCGTTACGCCGGGCAGTGAAGTTTTGGTGCGTCAGGCGAAAGCGATAGGCAAAGTCAAAAATCGGGGCCGGTGCAATGCGGATGCGTCCAACGAAGTCAGAAAAATTTTCCTCCAATCCACTGCCCTTGTTGAATGTATCGTCCGCTCTAAGGCGGGCGCTTTGACCGATCATGCCTTGAGTGCGCCCACCACCCAATCCGAAAAAGCCAAAGCGTAGACCATAATTGACGCGGGGTCCGCTCTCCACCCGGTCAAAGCCGGTGAAGCGATTGTTGCTGAACAGGTTGGTATCGTCGAATTCAAGATCCTGGCTGTCTTCGTTAGGGATTTCGCCAGGATTACCGCCATAGGGACTGATAATTCCTTGGACGATGGGCTCGATCAATTTCCGGATTCCGCCGGTGCGGCTCATCAGCGGTAAGCGCCATTCGCCGGTCAATTCGGGGCGTAGACGACCGGTTAATCCGCGGGCACGTGTTTTACGTGTCGTGCCAGCGGAATCAACATTATTTACGTGATAGATATCGCCGCGCATCGTCGCTGAGAGACGGTAGATAGTGCCGGAGCGTCCGATATGCGGCAAATGCCAGCCGCCTTCGATGGAGAGGCGACGACTGTCAGCACCGTCGATGCGATGGAGCGCCATTAAATTAGCATCCATTGTGGTGAATCCACCGATCGTATCGGGCATTCCGACGTGGTTAAAATCCACGAGCGGCAGGACGAATGGTATCTGATTCTGGTTGTCCTCGGCCTCTAGTCCCTGGAAAAAATATGCGTTTCCGCTGGCATAATTGCGCCCGTTTATTCCTTCGATATAGGTCCGTGTGGTCAGCGTGTCCTTTGAATTGAGGCGGTAGAAGCTGAGATAGGTATCGTCGCTCGCTTGCTCGAATTGATAGCCATAGTTCCATATCGGGTCGACCTGGAAGCGGCCGTTGCTAAACAAGTGGCCGCGTAACGCCTGGCTACCGGTTTTATCGCCGTTATCGTCGCGTTCGTCACCGTAGGCAAGGCTGCCGTCTAGGGAATATCCGCCAGTCTGGGTGCGTTCGCGATACTCGCTGCCCCATATGACTCCCTCGTCACTCGTGAATTTGGGCTTTAGTGTCGCATCCTGGTGCGGTGAGATATTCCAGTAATAGGGCGTGGTCAAATGTATGCCAAGGTTTGAGGATGAGCCATAGGTGGGTGTTAGGAATCCGCTGCGCCGCTTTACCGTTGGATCTGGATGTTCAAAATATGGAGTGTAGACTAACGGAATGCCGAACATTTCAAGCCATGCGTCGTAATAGGCGACGTCTTGTTTTTGCTGGTCGTGCACGATTTTGATTGCCTTGATCTGCCAGAGCGGCGGTTCGTCAGGGTGAACCGGGCAGAGTTTGCAGGGTGAGAAGACTGCCTTGTTCATTTCGGTACGGCTGCCGTTCGTGCGTCGTGCACTGTTTGCAGCGATCCGCGTCTCCGCACTCAGCAAGATGCGGATGTCGCGCATCACACCCTCGCGCATCTCATCGGACAGTTCTAGGTAATCTGCGAACAACACTTCGCCGTTCGGCTCCATCAAGGCCACATTGCCGGAAGCTGTCATGACGTCGTGAAACTCGTTATAGGAGACTGCATCGGCAATCAGCAGACGCTGGCCTTGGGATATCTCTACATTGCCCGCTGCGGTTACCAAACCGAGAGCTTCGTCGTAGGTGAGGCTTTCGGCGCTCATGACTACATTCTTAGCGGCACCTTCGGAATCGAACTCATGCGACAGTGTTTGCGCCGGGGTCACGCCAGAAGCTAAAATAAGCGCGACGAGTAACGCCAACAGTGCTCCGCGGGGCATTAGCCATCCTCCATATGGAACAGACTGGCGACGCCAATTAGCGTGAATGCACCTGCGGGAATCCAGGCAGCAAGCACCGCGGGAATCTTCCCCGATAGGCCTAGCGCAAGCACCAAATCGGAAACAAAATAGAGTACAAAGCCCATCAGTATGCCGGCAGCAATCAGAATCCAAGTACCGCCGCTGCGCGAAAAGCGCAGTGAAAATGTCGCAGCGATCAATACCATGGCACAGAGCAGCAGCGGAGCAGCAAGCAATGAATGCCAGTGCAATCGGTGCCTTACAGCTGAAAAGCCAGATGCTTCCAACGTGTCAATGAAAGCCGGTAGGGCCCAGAAGGATAGCGTTTCAGGCGGCGCAAAGCTGTCCTCGATTTGGTTGAGAGTAAGTTTGGTTGGCACTTCGTAGGTATCCATGAATTGAGCTGGCTGGTCCGGACCGGTCAGCACTGCGTCCATCAACGTCCAGTGGCCTTCCTCGAGGCGTGCCTTATCTGCGTCAATGCGCCCGACAAACTGATCGTTCTCCCGAAATTGAAAGATAATGACATCGTGCAGCGTTAAATCTTCTCGGCCGAGGCGCTGAGAATGTATGACGGATTGCCTGTCGTTGTCGTTTTGGCGCAACCAGATGCCGGATGGAGAGAGTGCTAGCAAGCTCGATTTGCCGCGCAGATATTTGGCATCCATCTGCTCGTAGCGCGACACCATCACTGCGGAGAGAGGGTTAAACACGGTCATGATGAAGACCCCAAGCATTAGCGCCAGCAGGAGATTAGGCAGTAGGAACTGCCATACCGAGACGCCGGCGGAGCGCGCTACTACGAGCTCATGGGTGCGTGTCATGCGGGCGAAAGTCCAAAGGCCAGCAACGAGCGCGGCGAAGGGTAAGATTTTTTGCGCCATGAAGGGAATGCGAAGCATCGCCATCTGCAGCAGAATTCCGAGTGTTGCCAACTCACGCCCTGGGCCCGAGCCGCGGCGCATCATTTCCACCGCGTCAAAGATGAAGATCGTCGTGACGAAGATAAGAAATACCATGGCCACGCCAGTCAGAAACTGCCGACCGATATAGTAGGAGAAGGTGCCTGAAAGACGCATGAATCTGAAATTTCCCTATCCAGCGATTACCGGCGGCGGCACGCTACCGGAGCGCCGCCGCCGGGACCGCAATAGAAAGATCGAGATCCCGATCGCCATCAAGACGTTGAGATAGAGCGTAAAGAAGAGATCTGGCGTTTTTGAAACGGCGTTGACCAGCCCGAGGCTAATCGCTTCGAAGACGAAGGCGGCAGAGATTCCGCCGAGGATGCGTCGCCACTGGCCGCGCCGATTGAGGTGTCCACCCAAGAGTGCAGCAAAGGCGATTCCGGTCAGTGCGAAGGAAAAGAGCGGCGTGACAATGCGCTGGTGCGCCTCGGCCCAGAATTTGCCGAGGTTGCGTTGATCGTCATAGCTGTCAGTGGGATTGAGCAGTTCGTGCAAGTAACGCTCGCGCGGCTCGCGCCATCGGTTCGCAGGGTCTTCGGCAAAATAGCCAAGGTCAAGTGCGTAGCTATCGAAATATAGGAGCGACAACTGGCCGCGCGATTTATTTATCTCCTGGCGGTTACCATTTAGAAGCACGAAGCGCGGTCCCTGCTCTGTCCTGACCAAGGCACCGCGCTCGGCCATCATGGTTACTGGTTGGGCGGCAACACGGCTGTCATGGACGAAGATGCCGTGCAGGCGGCCCCTAGCATCGCGCTCGCGCACGAAAACCGTCACATCGTCTATCAGATTGGTATAGACGCCTTCCTGTAGAAGCACCGACGAAAAATCGGCGCGAGCGATGAATTGCCGGCTCTTAAATTCACGGTAGCTCAACGGTACGAAATAAAGATTGATGGCATAGACCAGAACACAGACACATGTTGCGAGAATTAATGCTGGCGTTGCCAGTGACCAAGGACCTTGACCAGCAGAACGTAGGGAAACGATCTCGCTGTCAATTACCAGCTTGTTGTAGGTGAAGAGAATTGCACTGAAGAGAGCGATGGGCAGTATGACCCCGAGAAAGGTCGGCAGCAGTAACATCGAAAAATAGAGAAAGGCGCTCAGACTGAGGCCTTTATTTACGATCATATCGATGAATCGCAAGGATTGGGTGAGCCAGATCACCGCGGTCAGTCCGACAGTGATCAATAGGAACGGCCCTAGAAGTTGACGCAAGATGTAGCGTTGGTGGCGATGCATAAAACCTATTATAACTTTGCAGAGCGCTCTTTGTCGTGCGGCATAGCGGGTTTCATAGACGTTCTTTTGCCTTTTCGTTACGACAGACAAGAAATACCGAACGGCATCCACTAGTGAATTCACGCCGCTTGATTCGGAAGCCGGCCTTTTCAAGCTTCTGGGAGAATGCTTTCAAACTGCGGCCGTGATATCCGATCTCCCATTTATGAGCCTCCCATTCCTGATCGCTTTTTATTTTGAAGCGTCGCAAAAAGCGCAATTTTCGGAAATGGCTCCGTCTGCGCCAGTGCTGGCAGTTGAAATAGAGCTCGAAGGCGAATTGAAAGCCTTCATAAGGTACGGAAAGGATCAGCCAGGGCGCGCCCGTGGCGGCGAGACGCGCAAGTACACTTGCGAGGTTATCCCAATGGATGTGCTCAAGGGTCTCGCAGCAGAGAATAGCGTCGAATTCTTGGATGGTGTCAGGGTCGACCTTAAGGATATCTGCCTGGATGTGCCTATGTGCGCCAGTACCGTTGGAATGCGCCTTGACGTCTAGGGTCGTTACCTCATAGCCGGCGCTCGCGGCCATCGCTGTCACTAGGCCGAGATAGGGGCCAATTTCGAGAACACGGTGAACCTGCAGATCGCGCAATAGCGCCACCTGGAGCCACTGGTGGGCGATGCGCTTTTCACTGTAATATTCGTGCCAGTTAGTTTGAATGCTGGCATCATCTGGCGTCTGGACATTCATCACAACGAGCATAGGCCATCGCCACACCAAATGCGAACAGGAGACGTGAATCGCTCTTCACCATTTCGCCTGGTCAGTATAGGTTCACTCGCTCGCCCATGAGGGCTGGCAGGTGGAAGTATCAAATAACCGCGAGGCCAATATGCAGATTGCCTTTTCTGAATTCTCCGTACCCGAGAGTGGGACGCTCATAGTAGGCGTTCTTACCCATAGTGCTCTTACGCCGAGTGCTCAGGAAATTGATAGTCGGACGTCTGGTTTACTCTCTAAGGCGATTGAGGCCAGCAGCCGATTCACTGGTAAGAAGAACACGACCCTGACGTTGAACGTGCCGGTGGGTCTTCTCCTCAGCCGCGTCATCTTGGTCGGACTTGGCAAGCCCGGAGACATTGACGAGTTGCAAATGCAGGCGATGGGAGGTCGCATCGTTGCCGCCCTCAATAAACTCGGCGAGAGCCAGGCGGCAATTGTTATTGATAAGCTCGACGGTTGTTCCATGGGTCCGGCGAATATGGTTGCTGAATCTGCCTTTGGCGCGCAGCTCGCTTCATACCGCTTCGACAAATATCGCACCAAGCAAAAAGAAGAAGATAAACCTACGCTCAATACTCTTACGTTTATGTCACCCGACAGGGGCGCGGCACAAACTGCGGCTGAGCCGCGCCAGCGCGTCGGTGACGGAGTGTATCTCACCCGCAATTTGGTGTCGGAGCCGAGCAATATAAAATATCCGGCGACTATCGTGGAAGATATCCAGGAACTCTCGGAAGTCGGCATCGATGTTGAGGTGCTGAATGAGGAGCGTATGAAGGGGCTCGGCATGGGCGCCCTTCTCGGCGTCGGCCAGGGCAGCCGACGCGAGAGTTTCATTGCCATCATGCACTGGAACGGTGCGCCGGACAAAGACACCCCGCCTGTGGCTTTTGTTGGAAAGGGCGTCACCTTTGATACCGGTGGCATTTCGATCAAGCCCTCAGGCGGTATGGAGGAGATGAAATACGATATGGCAGGTGCCGGTGCGGTGATCGGCCTGATGAAGGCACTGGCCGGTCGGAAGGCGCAAGCCAATGTTGTTGGCGTCGTCGGCTTGGTGGAGAATATGCCTGATGGTAATGCTCAGCGCCCCGGAGATGTGGTGAACACTATGTCAGGCCAGACCATCGAAGTGATAAATACGGATGCCGAAGGGCGCCTCGTCCTATCGGATGCACTTTGGTACACCCAGAAGACCTTTGCGCCGCAATTCATGGTCGATCTGGCCACCCTGACGGGCGCCATTATTGTGAGCCTCGGCACCTATCAAGCGGGCCTGTTTAGCAATAACGATGAGTTGGCAGAGCGCCTGACCGCTGCGGGTAAGGCGTCGGGTGAGGAAGTCTGGCGACTTCCGCTCGGCAGCCGCTACGACAAGGACATCAATTCTGAAATCGCCGACATGAAAAATGTGGGTAAGGGGCGCGAGGCGGGTAGCATCACCGCTGCCGCGCTCCTTGAGCGCTTCGTCGGTGATACGCCCTGGGCGCATCTTGATATAGCGGGCATGGCTTGGATGAAGCGCAGTGACGATCCCATCGTTCCTAAGGGCGCGTCTGGCTACGGCGTGCGCCTATTGGACCGATTGGTTGAAGATTACTATGAAAGCTAATTTTCGAGCGTTGAAAGCTTGAGAATGGCAGAGGTTGGATTTTACCAGTTGCGCACCAGCCTACTTGAGCATGCGCTGCCCAAGTTGTTGCAAAAAGCGCTCGATGCTGGTCACCGCGTTCGTGTCGTTGGTGGGTCCGATGCTCGCATGGAGGCGCTGAGCACCGCGTTTTGGACTTACGATCCTGAGACCTTTTTGGCTCATGGTCTAGCGCGGGATGGGGATGCGGAACGTCAGCCGATTTACCTGACTGCCGAATCCACGGATTCGACAATCAATGAGAACGCAGCCGATTTAGTAGTTACCATCGACGGCGTTGAGCCAGTTTTTCTCGAGGGTGTAGTGCGTTATCTCGATATGTTTGATGGCAAGGACGAAACCGCGCTCGAATCGGCGCGTCGCCGCTGGAAACGACGCACGGCGGAAGGCCATACCATAAGTTATTGGCGTCAAGGCGAAGACGGTGGCTGGGAAAAGCTCGGTTGAACCGCTTTGTCGAAGCGTCTATAACGCGCCATCGTAAATTTTGGGAGTTAGCCAAATGGCGGTCGAGCGAACGCTTTCTATCCTCAAGCCGGACGCGACCCGGCGTAATCTGACGGGCGCGATAAATCAGCGGTTCGAGGACGCTGGCCTTAGAATTGTTGCCCAGCGACGTCTTCGGTTGACGCGGGAACAGGCACAGCAATTCTACGCGGTTCATGCCGAGCGCGCGTTTTACGACGATCTCTGCGATTATATGACCTCTGGTCCGATCGTCGCACAGGTGCTCGAAGGTGAAAACGCTGTGGTGCGCAATCGTGAGATTATGGGTGCGACTAATCCGGCGAACGCTGATAAGGGCACGATTCGCAAAGATTTTGGAGAATCGGTCGAGGCGAATTCAGCGCATGGTTCCGATTCACCAGAAAATGCGGCCATCGAAGTCGCCTTTTTCTTCGCCCAAACTGATATAGCCGGTTGACTAGTATACGTGCGCGCTTGTCTGGCGCGCATTTGCTTCCCATATGGTCAAGTGCCGGAGGATCTGTGCTATAAACGGCAGCGGGGCTCGAATGGGCATGGGATAAGATACGGGCATGGCAGACAAGCGCAAAACAGACAGGCCGGGCGAGGGTACCGGAGTACTTACAAGGACCAAGCCCGAGACAAAGAAGCCTTCAATGTACAAGGTGTTACTGCTGAATGATGACTATACACCGATGGAGTTCGTGGTCATCGTTTTGGTGCGCATTTTTGGCATGAGTCAGGAGAAGGCAACAGAGGTGATGCTGAATGTGCATCGCCGCGGTGTTGGCATCTGTGGGGTTTATCCGTTCGAAGTGGCGGAGACCAAGGTAACGCAGGTAATGGATTTGGCGCGGCGCAATGAGCATCCCCTGCACTGCACCATGGAAAAAGACTGAACCAAGCGAGACACACGGATCAAGGACCAAGGCGCGATAGAGATGTTATCCGCGGAACTCGAAAAAACTCTACACCGAGCGCTTGCGCTCGCCACTGAGCGTAAGCACAATCTCGCTACTCTGGAGCACCTGCTGCTTGCACTGTGCGAGGATACTGACGCGGTAGCCGTACTAAAGGCGTGTGGTGTCGATGTTGCCAAACTGAGCACGGATCTGACGGCGTTCATCGACAATGAGCTTAATAGCCTGGTAGGCGAGGACGATGAGGACGCGGCGCCAACCACTGGCTTTCAGCGCGTCCTGCAACGAGCTGTACTCCATGTGCAATCCTCCGGCCGGGGCGAGGCTACTGGAGCTAATCTTCTTGCCGCGCTCTTTACAGAGCGCGAATCCCATGCCGTCTATTTCCTACAGGATCAGGACATGACGCGGCTGGACGCGGTGAACTACATTTCACACCGAATCGCTAAAGTTCCCGGCCAAGACAGCCAAATGGATGAGGTGTCAGGTATTGACGAGGAATTTGTAGCCGAGAGCGAGGTCAAGCACGGTGGTGAGGCGCTCGATGCTTATTGCACTAATCTCAATGCCAAGGCAGAGGACGGAAAGATTGACCCCTTGATCGGTCGTGTAAACGAGATCGAGCGCACCATCCAGGTTCTATGCCGACGTACAAAGAACAATCCGCTCTATGTAGGCGATGCTGGCGTCGGCAAAACCGCGATAGCCGAGGGCTTGGCACGGCGTATTTACGAGGGTCAGGTACCGGAAGTGCTGGTGGGTACCACAATATATTCCCTCGATATGGGCACACTCCTTGCTGGCACACGCTATCGCGGTGATTTTGAGGAGCGTATCAAGGCTGTGGTCGATGAGCTAGAAAATCAGGATGGTGCCATCCTCTTCATCGATGAGATCCACACTGTAATTGGCGCTGGCGCGACTTCCGGTGGCGCGATGGATGCGTCCAACCTCCTCAAACCGGCTCTGCAAAGCGGCACGTTGAGCTGCATAGGCTCGACTACTTACAAGGAATACCGCAATTTCTTCGAGAAGGACCGGGCGCTCGTCCGGCGTTTTCAGAAAATTGATATCGCCGAGCCCTCGATTGAGGACGCGGTGCAAATCCTTCGTGGCCTAAAGAGCTATTATGAGGATTATCATACCGTGCGCTATACCAATGAGGCGTTGCGCGGGGCGGTGGAGCTGTCGAGTCGCTATATGAGCGATCGTAAACTGCCGGACAAGGCGATCGACGTGATCGACGAGGTCGGTGCGGCACAGCGTTTAAAGCCGGAATCTAAGCGTCGCAAGCGCAAGACTATTGGCATCAAGGACATTGAGACCATCGTTGCCAAGATGGCGCGGGTGCCAGCCAAGAACGTTAGCAGTGGCGACAAGCGGTCGCTGAAAACCCTGGAGCGCGACCTAAACACTGTGGTTTTCGGCCAAGACGAGGCGCTCAAGCAGGTCGCGGCGGCGATCAAACTCGCTCGAGCAGGATTGCGTGATGGTGACAAGCCGATCGGTTGCTATCTCTTCTCCGGCCCCACGGGAGTGGGCAAGACTGAAGTTGCGCGGCAATTGTCGCATACGCTCGCGATCGAACTGATCCGCTTTGACATGAGTGAATATATGGAGCGCCACTCCGTTTCCCGACTGATCGGAGCGCCGCCTGGCTATGTCGGCTTTGACCAGGGTGGGCTCCTGACTGATGCGGTTGATCAAAATCCCCACGCGGTACTACTCCTTGACGAGATTGAGAAGGCTCATCCCGACCTCTTCAATGTCCTGTTGCAGGTGATGGATTATGGCAAGCTCACTGACCATAATGGCAAGAGCGTTGATTTCCGTAATGTGATCCTGATTATGACGACCAATGCTGGCGCTGCGGAGCTCGCTAAGCCGGCTATTGGCTTCGAGAGTGGTGATCGCACCGGCGACGACGAAGAAGCGATAAAGCGCATGTTCACGCCGGAGTTCCGCAACCGGTTAGACGCGGTAATTCCGTTCAAGAACTTGCCGCCAAAGGTAATGGCGAGGGTAGTAGATAAATTCATCATGCAGCTGGAGGACCAGCTTGCCGAACGAGGCGTTGAAATTGAACTTAGCGATGCGGCCAAGGCTTGGCTTGCCGGGAGGGGCTATGATCCAGCCTTCGGCGCCCGGCCGCTCGCGCGGGTTATTCAGGAAGAAATCAAAAAGCCGCTTGCCGATGAATTGCTGTTCGGCAAACTATCAGACCGTGGACGCGTTGCTGTCGACGTAAAAAGCAATGAACTGATCTTCAGTTTCCCTAAACCCAGGTCTGAGAGAAAGGCACCTGGCAAGAAAAAGGGCGGCGGAAGGAAGGTCGGCGAATTGGTGCGCTGAGTGCTTTCAAACATTGACGCCGCCTTTGGTGCCGGGTTTTCTGTGACGATTATTTAATTGCTACCAAGGGAGCGCTCTGTGTCTTTTTCCTTTCTCGATGGCATGAGGATTATCGACCTCAGCCAATATGTTCCTGGACCATATGCTACACTTCTACTCGCCGATCTAGGCGCGGAAGTGATCAGCGTTGAGCCGCCCGGGGGCGAGCCTATGCGGCGCTTTGGTCCTGCCGACAAAGACGGCATTTCCGCTTGGTACAAACAGGTCAACGCGTCTAAAACCGTTGTCGAGATCGACCTTAAAACCTCCGAGGGCAAGGCCGCGTTGGAAGAACTGATCCGAGTTGCTGATGCTATGCTCGAGTCGTACCGCCCCGGCGTCATGGATAGGCTTGGCTTCGGCGAGGCGCGCATCCGTGACCTCAATTCCCGACTGGTCTATTGTGCGCTTTCGGGATGGGGGCAGACCGGCCCTTACCGTCTCCGTGCTGGGCACGACCTAAATTATATGGCTCTGATGGGCGGGTTGGTAACCTCAGGCACGGCGGAAACGCCGGTGATGGCTTATCCCCAGGTCGCCGATTTTGCGAGTGGTGTACAGGCGGCAATGGCGATGCTGGGCGGATTAATGGGACGTGATCGACCGGGTGGCTCTGGCGAGGGCTGCTTTATCGACACTTCCATCGCCGAATCGGTAATTCCCTGGCAGATGTGGACGTTGACTGGCATGTTACGGCCAGGTTTCGGTGTTGATCGTGCCGCTATTTATCTGAATGGTGGCACCGCTTTTTATAATATTTATTCCACCAAGGGTGGACGCTTCATGACATTGGGCGCCGTTGAAGAGAAGTTTTGGCAGGCCTTTTGTGAGACTGTCGGACAGCCTGGTTGGATCGCTCGGCAATGGGAAGAGGCTCCGCAGACCGCCCTCATCGAAGAAGTGCGCTCGGTGCTAGCAGAAAAAACCGTGGAGGAGTGGGAGGCCGTCTTTGCCGAGGTCGACTGCTGCTTTGAGCGGGTACATGAAATGACTGAGATGGCGGTTCATCCTCAAGTCCAGGCACGTAAAATGGTCAAGCGCAGTGATGGTGAAGATCCTTTCATCGAAGTCGGTTTTCCCGCATGGATCGATGGCAGCCCGCCCGAGGCGCGTGCGCCAGTGCGCTACAGTAAGGCGTCCGACATAATTGCAGATTGGACATGAGCCATACTATTGCACCTACTGGTTCTGCCCTTGGTGCCATAATCACAGAACTGAATCTCTCCCGCCCGCTCGATGACGACATCGCAGCTAGTCTGCGGACGGCGCTTCTGGAACATGTGTTACTGGTTTTTCCTGGTCAAACATTGACGCCCAAGCAGCTTGCTAAATTCTGCCGCCTGTTTGGCTCTATCACGCGTCATATTCTCGATCAATTTCACCACCCAGAAGAGCCGGACCTCTCCATAATTTCCAACGTGGTCGAGAGCGGCAAGGGCCGCACCACAGCGCGTATGGCTGGTAGCTATTGGCATTCCGATCTGTCCTATATAGCCGAGCCTGTTGATGCATCTATGCTTTACGCTGTTGAGGTCCCCCAGACCGGCGGCGATACTTTGTTCGCCAATCTTTATGAGGCGTTCGAAGCCCTTCCGGTCGATACGCAGGCCTCTCTACGCGACCTGACGGCGGTGCACAATCTAATGAGTGGTAACGGAACTGATGCAAAGGTGGCACTGACCGATTCCCAGCGCACCAGGGTACCGGATGTCATCCACCCTGTAGTCCGTCGTCATCCCGAGACGGGGCGCGAGGCGTTGTTTGTCAATCCCGGCTTCACGCGGCGTATTGTTGAACTGGACCAGACCAAAAGCGATGCACTCCTGGCCGAGCTTTACGCTCACGCGACCAGAGAATGCTTTATTTACCGACATAAATGGACCGCCGGCGATCTCACCCTTTTTGACGGTCGTGCCTCTATGCATTCAGCTACCGGTGGGTATCCTAGCACCGCCCGACGTACGCTATGGCGCGCGTTTATGGGTGGCCGTTACAAGATCTGACCCTTCTCAGCGTGCGAATTCAACACCGAATGTGCCGAGATCGGCTGCTGATTTCACCGGCGCGGACTTGCTTTTGTCCCAGAGTTCCGCCGGGTCCGCATTTTTGGATAGTTCTCGCAGGCGCGGATAAACCTCATTGCTGAAAAGCTTCATGGATTTTAATGCCTCCTTGTCAGAGAGGAAGCCTGCTTGGCCCATGATCAGCATATGACCAAAGCCGCCGCAATATTCCCAGAAGCTTTTGATCTGTTCGTAGACCTGATCAGGTGTGCCGGCAAAAAGGTTGCCTACCGCCATCTGTTCATCGAGCTTTGGCTGGCGCGGCACCAGCGTGCCAGCCGCACCCCGCATCACCATGGCCGAGACCGCCGGCGGATGGTAGCCGGGTGGATTGCTCCATTCTTCAGGCACCTTGTTGGCCGACATGTACCAAAGAAGCTCTTGTGCGCCTTTCTCCGCCTCGGTTTCGTTTTCGCCGACAAAGCAAAGGCCAAGATAGGCCAGCCGATCAAGGGGTGCCGGCGTCTGATGTGCGGTTATGTAGGCTTCCCGGTAACCGTCGAAGATACCGCGGATTTTGCTATAACCAGCGAGGAACACGGCACCCACATAATCGTGTTTTGCCACCGGTATCGCCGTGCCTGCGCTGCCCATGGTGATCCAAATTGGGGGATGCGGCTGTTGATAGGGGCGCGGCCATATATTCACTTGGCGATGGTGATACCATTCGCCTTCAAAATTGAACGGCCCGTCATGGCTAGTCCAGGATTTGAGGATAAGATCATGAGCTTCCCAGAGGCGCTCGGTACCACGGTGCGGTAAAATATTTGCTGGCGCCGCTTCGTAGGGCACGCTGCGTACAAAGCCGCATTCAACCCGTCCTTTTGAGATGACATCGATCATCGCCATCTCTTCGGCCACACGCACCGGCTGGCTGCGGTTAGGGATCGGATTTCCAAGGATCAAAAGGCGCGCCTTTTCTGTTTGTCGGGCGAGGATACCTAGAAGAATTGGCGCTGACGGCACAATACAGGTCGCCGTTTGATGATGCTCGTTTAGCATAATTTCTAAACCCACATCCTCGCAGGCGCACCAGAGGTCGAGATAGCGGTTATAAAGGTCGTTAGCCGTTTCCGGTTCGCAATAACGGTTGGGTAAATCAACGCGGATCGAGCGATAGGTCTCTTCCGGGGGCAAATATGGGTAGCAATTCTCAGTAAACCACCAGGTTTTCACCGCCGATCTCCTCGTTATTGAGCATGTGCGAAAACGGCGTTGACGAAAGCGTCTGGCCGTTCGATTTGCGGTACATGGCCGGTGTTGTCGATTACTGTCATTGTTGCACCCGCGATCAGCGCACAATATTTTCGCCCGTAATCAACCGAGACGATGCCATCGTTTGCGCCCCAGATAAAATGCACCGGAATTTTAATGCGGTGCAGCCGGCGGGGCAGCTTGGGGTTGTGCATATAGGGCTCCCAGGTGTAGACGCCGAGGGCGAGCCGATCGGCGGCGATAGTCTGTAAGTCGGCGTCCGGTAAATTCGTCGGCGTCGGCATCAGCGACGGGTCGTGAAACAGCAATTCAGCAACTTTTTCGCCGGGAAGAGCAAATACATCGGCAATATCTCGGTCTTCACGACCGCCAGTCTTGATGCCTACCGGACCGACCAAAAAGAGTTGGGAGAGGCGCGTTGTGTTCATCGATGCAAGTTCCGCTGCAATCCATCCGCCGAGAGAAGCGCCCATAAGTACAGCATCTTTGAGGTCTAGCGCATCAAGCAGGTCGAGATAAAGAAAGACGAGATCGTCCACCCGGTTGAAACCCTCAGGTATTGACGTACCTCCGAAGCCTGGATGGACCGGCGCGATCACCTGGAAGCGTTCAGCGAGTCGCGCCGCGTAGGGAAAACTTGTTTCCGGCCCGCCCCCGCCATGCAGCAGAAGAAGCGGAGGTCCGCTTCCCATACGGCCATAAGGCAGGTCTATTCCTTGCAGAGAGATCGTTTCCATGGGCGGCAGCTAAAGCAATTGGAAGGGCTGTTTCAAGCCTTTGTTTGCCGGCTGGGTTTGCTCCAGCTTCACAAAGCTTTGTCTCCTCACTCTTTCCTGTGGAACGGACTATGCATGCTTAACGTTTTGATTCCCAAATCGACCTGGTGTGTCTCACGTCGGAGATAATCCTCAATCGCTTCGCGAAAGCTGGAATTGGCGATCCAGTGGGCACTGTAGGTAGGGCAAGGTAAATAGCCGCGCACTAGTTTGTGTTCGCCTTGTGCACCAGCTTCAACACGCTTCAGGCCGTGGGCGATCGCGTAATCGATAGCTTGGTAGTAGCAAAGTTCGAAGTGGAGAAATTTGTGATATTCCACCGCACCCCAATTGCGGCCGAAAAGAGTGTCGTTGCTCATCAAGTTGAGGGCGCCTGCGATGGGGCGCCCTTCATTTTGGGCGATCATTAGGACCACCTGCTCTCCCATCTTTTCGCCCAAGAGGCTGAAGAAGTCGCGAGTGAGATAGGGTATGCCCCATTTGCGGCTACTAGTCTCCTGATAGAAATGGAAAAATGCATCCCAGTGATGCTCCTCAATATTGCTGCCCGACAGCGCGTGGACTGAGAGGCCGGAGGCTAGCGCCTCGCGCCGTTCACGCTTAATCTGCTTGCGTTTTCGCGAGGCGAGCACGCCGAGAAAGTCGTTGAAATGCTCGTAGCCGGCATTTTCCCAATGGAACTGGATGCCGGTGCGGATCAAGAGACCGGCCTCTTCCATCAGCTTGGCCTCTTCTGCGCACGGAAATGTAATATGGAGCGAGGAAGCACCGGTCTTGTCAGCACATTGGATGCAGGCGGAAAGAAGCATCTGCTGTAGCGCCGCAAATTTTACCTGATCTCTGACGGTGTCTTCACGAAGCAGAAGACGCGGGCCGGTTGCAGGTGTGAAAGGTACCGAGGCCTGCATCTTTGGATAATAGCGGCCCCCGGCACGCTGAAAGGCGTCGGCCCAACCATGATCGAAGACATATTCGCCATGAGAATGGTTTTTTAGATACATCGGCACCGCGCCAAGTACTCGGCCAACGGTGTCCTTCAGCACCACGTGCTGGCCGAGCCAACCGGTTTCCGCGACCGCCGACCCGCTCTCCTCTAATGCTGAGAGAAAGGCATGGCTTACAAAGGGGTTGCCACCGGGTACGCAAGCGTCCCATTCCGCCGCCGTGACATCGCTGAGCGAGGTAAGAATATGGGCTTCAAGGGTGGGTGCTTGCTCGGTTTCTCCGAGTGCCATGGGAAAGACTTTAGCTCCTAAGACTCGAGCTTTAAGCCAGATGCGTTGAGATCGCGCAAATCCGTCTTTAGATGGATCAGTGCTGGACCATCATGTTCGAGTAAGCCGTCTAGAGCATCGGTGAATTGATCCGTCTCCTCTACGGTCCAGGCTTCTGCGCCCCAGCCCCGCGCCACTGCTGAAAAATCCGGGCTTTTCAAAGTTACACCATAGCGATTGTCGCTGCCAAACCGGTTCATTTGATGCATGGCGATTGTGCCATAGGCACTATTGTCACAGACGATCACTTTGATCGGTAAGTTTTGCTCGACGGCGGTGACCAACTCTTGGCCGGTCATGAGAAAGCCGCCATCACCCACCAATGCCATGACGGTCTTACCTGGCCGGGCCAGCTGTACGCCAAGTGCGCCTGGTACGGCAAAGCCCATGGCACCCGCGGCTGGTCCAGTTTGCGCTTGGCGATGCTTAAATGGGAGGTATCGGTGGAGCCAAGTAGCAAAATTGCCGGCGTCGTTTGTCACTGTGCAATCGTTGGGTAGCCGATCGCCGAGGATATGCATAATTTGATTCATATCTACATCGCCAAGCGCGTCGTCCTCGGGTGGAGTTGCCCAGGCCTCGTATTGCTTTCGCTGTGATCGCCGCCAGGAGATGCGTGCCTCTGGTGGTGGACTAGTTAGCGCTTGGGTAATTGCATCCAGAGTCGAGCCGCAATCTGATTTGAGCGAGATGTCCGGCGCGTTAGCTTCGAGTACGGACGAATCAGTGAAAATGTGGATGAGCTTTTGCTCACGGCCGATGAGTGCAAATTCCATCGTCGTTGCAGCGTCTAGTCGGCTGCCAGCTGAGATTACCAGATCGACATTTTTCCACATCTCTTTTTGGTAGGGCGCTAATGCTAAGCCGAAATGACCGAGACATGCAGGATGATCTGTTGGAATTGTGCCCTGGCGACGAAAGGCAGCACACATACCGGCCCCAGAAGCTTCGAGGAACGCCTCGAGTGCCGCATTGGCACCTTCAAAATTGATCATCTCACCAGCGATCACTACAGGATGTTGTGCTTCGTTGATCATTTTAGCAGCGGCAGCGATTTTATTCGGGTCCGGTGGGTAAATCGGACGAGGCTCGGGCGCTGGGATCTTCAAGTTATTGCATTTCTGGGTGGTGACATTCTCTGGTAATACGACGACCACCGGGCCGGGGCGCTCATCGACTGCGAGTGCCAGCGCCTTTTTGGTAAATTCGGCCACATCGTCTGGTGCCATTGCCTGCATAACGCCTTTGGCGAGTGGGCCGTACATGTTGTGGTAATCGACCTCCTGAAACGCTTCACGGCCTATCTGGTTCGTCGGAACCTGGCCAACGAAAAGCACCATTGGTGTCGAATCTTGACGCGCCGTATGCACGCCGATCGCCGCATTGGTGGCGCCTGGGCCGCGTGAGACGAAGGCGATACCGGGCTTATTGGTCATACGTGCATGGGCACAAGCGGCAAAACTCGCACCGGATTCATGGCGGTTGACGATCAGGCGAATCTTGTTCTGATTGCGGCGTAGTGGCTCTACAGCTCCAAGGTAACTCTCGCCAGGAACGCAAAAAATCGTTCTGATCTCGTGTTTGATAAGGGTATCAACGAGCGTCTGCCCGCCAGTAACGGTTTCGGTCATTGTTGTTTGTCAAGCTAGTTCAACTGATTTCCCATAACGATTCCACTTCCACAGCACAGTTTAGAGGTAGCGCCGTTACACCTACGGCGGCACGGGAATGTTTGCCGGCATCGCCAAATATTTCGACAATCAAATCAGATGCGCCATTACCAACGGCCGGCTGGCCAGTAAAACCGGGTGCGCTGGCGACATAGATGCGAAGACTCACGCAGCGCCGGACTTTATCGAGATCACTGCCACAGGCGTTTCTAAGATGTGCTAGGGTGTTGATGGCAGAATTGCGTGCGGCTTGCTGGCCTTGTTCAGGCGTTAGATCATTACCCACAACGCCGGTGCCTATTTCATTACTGTCGAGAATCGAAATTTGTCCCGAAATGAATACCAGATTTCCCGTTTGGACATAGGGTACATAGGCGGCTACCGGTGCTGGCGCTTGGGGCAATTCGATCCCGAGCTCAGCTAGGCGTGTACTGATTTGGCCGGTCATGATGGCAGTCTCCTTCGCGAAATGGTGACATCCTGTCTTGCGAAGACAGGAGAATAGCCGTTCGTGCGGTAACGCGCTATAACCGGTATCTGGGACAGAGGAAAGGCGGGTCGTTCTGATACCTCGTCTTTTCGCTTGGCATAAAATCGGCCATCCTGGTCAGTAGGTCCAGCTCCCCGGTGTTGGGTACGAATTGCCTTAGCGAGTATTATGAACCACAAAACCGGACTCGTGTTTGCGCTTTGTTTAATGGCGGGCTGGCTATTTGCCGTCAACCCCGTTACCTCCGAAGAACGCTGGTTCACGCCCCATCGCGGATTTTACCAAATGACCCTGGCTGCCTCGGAACCATCCAGCGGAATTATTGGCGCCTCGGGTGAGACCTATTTCGAATGGACCGACAAGTGCGACGGCTGGAATGTTAATCAGCATACCAATCTGAACTTTGCTACCTCGCAAAACACCAGCAACCAGGTCGAACTGACATTTTCAGGTTGGGAAGCTAAGGACGGAACGGTCATGCGTTTTCGATCGAGCCAGACTACGAATGGCGGCATGACAAAACATATCGTTGGTGAAGCGAATATTCTGGGTGCTGGTGGGCCAGGTTCTGTGAGTTATTCCAAGCCGGAAAAATTTTCCGTGGTGCTGCCCGAAGGCACACTGTTCCCGAGCGAATATTCGCGTCGCATGATGTTGCGCATGCACTCCGGCGACAGTATCTATAATGCAATCATGTTCGATGCCTCAAGCACCGAGGGACCTTACGAGGTGTCCAGTATTCTTTCGGCACCCCGGATGCGTTCCAGGTCGGAAGCTTTGCCAGGCTCCATGGAGAAGGAGAAGGTGTGGCCTGTGCGAATGGCTTATTTTCCTCTTCGCGGTGGCGATGTCGAGCCGGATTTTGAGGTCGATGCTCTTGTCAACGCACAAGGCGTAGCCCATCGCTATGATATCGATTACGGCAATTTTGTCGTACGCGCGGTGCTGTTCCGCTATGAGGAAATTCCGTTTCCGGAGTGCTGAACCGGCCACAGCCATGCAGCGCCGCGGACACCACTTGAATCGCCGTGGCGCGCTTGTGCAAGGTGTGTTCGGACAGAATCGCTGAACACGTAATCTTTCCAAAGTTTCGGCACTGTGTCATAGAGACGCATGATATTGGAAACACCACCGCCGAGCACAATAATATCAGGATCAATTAAATTGATCACGCTTGCTAGCGCTTTTGCTAAACGCGTCTCATAGCGTTTCATGGTAGCACTGCTTGGTCCGTTTCCAACAGAGGCTGCCGCAGCGATTTCATACGCCGTTTTGGTTTCACCAGTTTCTGCGCTATGGTCGCGGGCAAGGCCGGGGCCTGAGAGAAAGGTTTCGATGCATCCGGCGTGGCCACAATAGCATGGCGGACCGGGGCGTTCTTCGTCGCTCGCCCAGGGCAAGGGGTTATGGCCCCATTCTCCTGAGATCGCATTTGGCCCCTGCAGCAGCTTGCTGCCGATCGCGATTCCACTCCCGACGCCTGTACCAAGAATCACGCCGAAAACAGTTCCGGCGCTGGCGCCGGCGCCATCGACCGCTTCTGACAGAGCAAAACAATCGGCATCGTTGGCAAGACGTACCGGACGCCCGAGCTGAATTTCCATATCTTCAGCGAGTGGCTTGCCAATTAGCCACTCGGAGTTTGAGTTCTTGATTCGCCCACTTTCCGGCGAGAGTGCACCCGGTGCCGCTATACCGATCGAGCCTGTGCAACCGAAATCTGCTTCAATCGCCTCCACTAGGCTGATAATGCCGTTCAGCGTTTCACGATAATCGCCACGTGGTGTCTTGGTACGGCGCCGGGCAAGTGGCATGCCCTCTTTGTCGAGCGCGATGGCTTCGATTTTAGTCCCACCGAGATCAATACCAATGCGCATCTTTCAATAGCCTTTGACCGTGAGGTCGCCTTCGATGACTCGGCGCGCTGAGGCCCAGCTATCAGTGCGAAAATGGCAATCTGCACCGTCGCACAAGCCCGAAAGGCGGCGCTCCGCAATGAAATGGATACGTACCGTCTTTGGCGCATCGCGCGCCACGGCGCTCATATGGCGCGGGCTATCGTCAATGAAATAAAGCGGTGCCTTAAGGCGCGCCTGGAACCAAGCCACCGGCGGGCCCTTGGAGCCAGTATTTGAGAGTACTGGGTAGTCGATCCCATGGCTTGCGAGTTGGCGCTGGCGGAATTCCAAATGTTCGCGCCAAAGGTTTGTTAGAATGATGATGTTTGCCCGCTCCACCAGTTTGCCGAGTGCTTCAGCTGCGCCGGCGACTGGGGCAAGCGTTTTGGCATGTTGGGCATAGAATTCCTGGATTAGAACTCGAATCTGCTCCGGCGGCAGCTCTGCGTTATTTTCACGGTCGCGGATATTGCCGTCGAGTGCGTATGAGCGCCACAGATAGTAAAAACCCTTGCCATGCAGAAAACGCTCGAACGCTGCCATGAAGGCCAGTATCACCTCATCGGCATCGCACAGAATGAGCGGCCGGGTGATATCTAGGGTAATCGTATCGAGTTGGGGCTCGAGATCCGGGTGGATCGGTGGCACTCTCATAACGATACCTTAACCATCGTAAACTGCGCTGTCCGCCGTGGGTTTTTTCTATATAGGAATCGCGTATGACATTCCAAACGGTATTGATCACAGGTTGGTGCAGACAGCGTAAGAATGTCAGCCCCCGTACTAGTTATCGATAAAATTCCTGTCAATTTGCAGCCGCTGGGCGGCAAACTAGCGATGGAATATTACAACGTAATTACAGCCAATAGAGGGGCTGAGGTGGCTTGTCCCACCAAGAGTGGTGAACACGATTGCATTGTCTTAGCCGCGAAATTGCCCGCGGTGTCCAAAACAGAAAGCCATATTTACTTCGGCGAAGCGAAAGATTCACTAAGCGCTTTTGCCTGAGCAAGCTCTTGTGATGTCAGCTTGGCAGCAATGGCGTCTCGCACCCGAGCCGCATTGGCATGGCCGTCCAAGTTGGCGCGGTTAAACCAAGCGTAGGCAAGCGTCCCATCTCTTGGTACGCCACGGCCATCAATATACATGGACCCTAGCAGCACTTGGGCGCTGGTCAGGCCGGCGCGGGCCGCCTGCTCATACCAGCGGGCGGCTTGTTCAAATTGATTCCGTGCCTGCTCCAGCATGCCGAGGCCGAACGCGGCGTTACGATCACCCTTCTCAGCAAGTAGCCGCCAGATTGCCTCTGCCTTGGCGTGGTCACCGGTGGTAAAGGCGTGCCAACCATCTGCAGGTTCCGCCTGTGCTGCGACGGAGATAAAACTCAACGCACCCGCGATAAAGAGCGCTGCAAAATACCGGTTAAAAATGTGAAGCATGGCGCTAAGCGCCCATTACTTAATTTTAGCTTCTTTGAACTCGACATGCTTGCGCGCAACGGGATCAAATTTCCGCATAACCATCTTTTCGGTTTGCGTTTTCGGATTTTTCCGCGTCGTGTAATAGAAGCCTGTGCCAGCCGAGCTGACGAGCTTTATGAGAATGCTATTTGCCTTGGCCATGGTTAAGTAATCTGAATACTTTTGAAGCGAATAACCGGGCGGACAATACAGGCCACCCGTTTGAAGTCAAGTATCCCTGCGCCGCCGAATATTGAGAGCCAAGACCAACACCAAAACCATACAATAAGCGCCAATAATCATCAGATTAAGGCCATAGGGGTCCCAGGCCTCGATAGCACCTCCACCTATTAGCGGCCCGAAGGTTTCGCCGACGGCTAAAGTCATTGCAATGAGAGACACCGCGGTTGCCAGTTCGCCACCTCTGTACAGGTCACCGAGGATCGTTAGCGAAATGGTATATAGACTCACCACTGTACCGCCAATCATGAACAGGCTGACCCACATTAGCCAATTCGTGCCTATGGAAAATGGCAAAATTGTTGCCGCTACACCCCCGACCAGAGTACACGCGAGAAGCATGCGCATGCGATCTATGTAGTCGGCGAGCCAACCAATCGGAAACTGCAGCACGATCGAGCCGATTACGAAGGCGGTCACCAGCAAGGAGGAGATTTGCACCGTCATGCCTAGATGGAGGCCTAATATAGGTAGCAGAGAAATGGCCCCGGAATGAATTACGCCAAAAGCCAAAACGGCGACAAATAGGACCGGCATTGCCAGAATCAGAGCGAAGGCACGGAGCCGCCCGGTGCGCTCCATCGCCGGTGCTGGCCCGTAGGCTAACAAGAGCGGCAGTCCGGCGGTAGCTAGGATGGCTGCACCTACATAGATGGGAAAATTTCCTTCGGTCCCGACGATCGGAACGAGGATCGATCCGATCGCCATACCACTGGTAATTGCTGTGCCATAGATTGCCACCATGCGTCCGCGTCGTGCTGGCTTCGCGCCCTGAGTGACCCATATATCGCTGGCAATTAGCACCAGAAAGATGGCGCCACCAAGCACGAAACGGAGCGGAAACCAGGTATAAAGTGGATCAGAAAACGCCAGAGCACAGAGTGCCAGGGGGCTGATTAGAGTAGCCAGGAACATGGTGCCCCTCAAGCCAAGCACGCCTAAGATGCGTGGCACGAACGGGCCGAACAGGAGGATCGCAGCGGATTCACTAGCCGCGCTGAGGCCTATCAGTAGGGCGCCAATACTCTGCCGCTCCATGATGATAGCAAGCAGGGGTAAGGAATAGCCGAAAGCGATGCCAACCAGGCCGGCGCAAACGATAACCGCTAACATCGCACGTAAGGTCGTGTGGCTACTGTCGGTGCCTGGCGGCAAGGACGTCGTTGCTTGTTTTGAAATCGCTGCTGCGGGGGAGTTATTTTTGGGCGTTGCCAATCGCCTCCCGTCCTTCAGGCGTTATCTTGCAAATTAGCCAGTCCGGCTTGATTGGATTGTGTCGCCAAGTTTCCGCCCATCCAGCACCGAGGCAGGCTTTAACTGTGCGGCTCGAGACTTGCTGCCCATCGCTGTCAAAGAGCGGTAATTTTCCACCCGGCTGGTGGATCCCACGCTCCAGCCAGCGGCGTTGCGACGGCGTTGGCTTGGCCACGCTTCTCTCCGTTATCTCTCTATTGCCATGAAAGTTAGCGCAGGATGAAAGTGTGCGCCAGAGGGAGACAGCAAAGTTTATTTTTTTCGGCGCCGACCTCGCTTGCCGATTTTCGACGAATTTCTCGGTGGCCATATCTTTTCGTTGACTGTTAGCAACTCAAGTAGGGTTGACCCAGTGAGTCCATCGGCTTTGATAAGGCGCACCAGAACGCGGTCACAGACCTTCACATGGGCTGCACCGACGCTTAACGAGTGGCGAGTGGGGTCGTAACGTGGGCGCGTGCCGCCGAGTGAGCGCGCCGGTACAAACCCGTCCACACCAGTCTCGTCAAGCTCGACGAAAACGCC
>MDTE01011149.1_pt1 | contig 61920 bp, 42 predicted proteins | sample 811231 | NCBI WGS metagenome assembly MDTE01 (sample SAMN05326651, study PRJNA326480) | marine metagenome | isolation source: seawater | place: Indian Ocean: Red Sea | collected 2010
ATACGTCTCTGATGGATCTCTGTTTTTACACGTTCTACGAACTGCATGGCCAAGTGTGATGGCATGTTACCAACATCTACGTAAAACACTCTACGCTCTGGAGCTCTTTGTGTTCTGTAAATTATGATAGCATCTTCTAATAATTCTTTTTGTTTGTATACTTTAAATATAGATTCTAATAGAGAGTTACCAAAAGGTGCATTGTTATCTAATCCTTCAGATAAACTTAAATGTACCATATGTTTCGCATCTACGGCAATTTCTTTATTTTTATCTATTCCAAATCTTGTTGAACTGCTTTGTGTTGATGTATTTCCAGTCATACCCCTAACACCACCTGTTAAGTAACCGTCACCTCCTCCTGTAACATTACCGTTAGTAGTATAAGGTGTTGTTGCTACTTTATCAACAAAATTTAAATTAATGTCTTTTACAATATATTGTTCTGGTTTCTTTCCTTGAGATTCATTTACAATTATGCTTGATACCTTTGCAGGGTCAACATGAAACCAGTTTGTTGTTTCTGGATCTCTAATAAAAAAAGCATCTCCAAACTTAAAAACATTACGCACAATTTTAAACATGTGTGTTTCAAAGTTGTTAGATTTAGTCCATTGTTGCAAGTATTGTTCTAAAACTTTTATTTCACTGCCTGTGCCTTGTGTTTTAAAATCTAATGTAAATGATGTTTTATTCTGACTATTTTGTTGCGTACAAAACTCAGCAAGTATATCTAATGCCGCATTTACTTCAGAATCTTGATCCATTACATTATATTGTCCATAACGTTCTACTCTATTAGGAGCACCTGTATATACATCAGGTAAGAAGCTTGAATAATTAGTTCTAGCCGGTCCTGGTTGAGATCCTGTGTTACTTAAAGGACTACCGGTTCCGCCTTGTAATTGATCAACTGTAGTAAAATGTCTTTTCCAACTCATATTCTATTCCTATCCTGCCATCACGTTGCCGTTTAAAGCGGATATTAATTTGTTACTTTTTTTCGTAACTTCTATTAGCTCAGCTAACTGTATATTTATAGCATTTGCGCCTGCTTCCTCTAAATTTGTGGCTACTTGTTTTTTGGCTTCATTTGATTCTGTTGTGTTTTTGGTAATTGCTTCTTCAAGATCTTCTGTAGGATTTGAATCCATTTTTGTTACACTTGCTACTTCTGTGTTTTCGGATGCTGAATCTCCGCCTCCACTAAACAAAGATGATAAACTTTTACCTTCTCCACCTAACCATTTTGGTAGATATTGTTTGAAATTTGGAAATTCAAATTCAAAATTAAATAGTCCAGCAAATCCATCTTTGATCCCTTGCCATGCTTTGCTAATTGTGTCTTTGAATCCGTCTATAGTGAAAAATTCCTTAATGTTGTCCCATCCAATAAATGCAGTAATACCTGCAACCAATAATCCAGCTAATCTCACCCATGGGTTTAATTTTAATAATGCTACAGTCAAACCACCTACAATTCCAACAAAATCCATGTTTGTAAGTAAACCTGCGAAGAAGTCTTTTGCGAGTCCTCCCAATTTACTCATTACATCGCTAAATGCACCTGAAAAATCTCCATTCAGAATTTTATCTACTAAAGGCTTAATATGACGATCATAAAATTCTGATAGTGCATTCATGCTATCTTCAAATTTCTGCCTGCCGCCTTCTTCCCACCAACTAGTAATGCCAGTGATCATATTTTTTATCTTGTCTATTAATCCTGTGCCAATGTCTCCAGCCTTAGTGGAAAGAGTACTAAACCAACCAGTAATCATATCTAGATAACTACCCCAATCAACTTTCATAATAGCGGCTTGTACTTCTTTTAATTTTGGCATTATTTCAGATGAAAAATATGCAGATGCTTTATCATAATAACTGTCCATTTCTTCAACTGACGGAATTAAGTCACCTATTGTGTCTGTAATTTTTTTAAATACACCACTGTCTACAATGTCAGCTATAATTCTACCCTTAACATTATTAAGTGCTTCTTCTGCCTGTGCAACTTTGGCTGTCATTTTATCTCTAGCGGCCTGTTCAGCATCAATCGTACCTTCTTGAGTTTTTTGTACTTTCTGTAATTGTCCAGCTATTTTCAGATATTCACCAGTTGCAGTTCCTCCTGCAATTGAAGCCTGTACTCCTGACTGTCCTAGAGTTTTTGCAAAAGCGGCGCCATCATTAGCTACACTTCGCATAAAGTTATTGGCTTGTTCTGCAGTCATGTTTTGTACATTTGCCGCTTGTTCTCTAAAGGTTGCATTGTTAGCCATTAACTGTTGCGTCAATGGATCGTTTGCAACACCATCAGCCATATCTACCAATGCGGCTTCTAGCTCAGGTGATACAGCCGCCACCTGTGATAATCTATCTCTCAGATTGTCACCAGCTTCAGCTATAGCCATTTGTCGTCTAATATCTAGTGATGCGGCTTTTTGTTGTGCTTCTATGTCTTTTCTACTTTTACCTGTAAGTTTTGCTATCTTATCTAATTCTTTAGAATATTCTAATGAACCTTGAATTAATTGTTCTTGTGACATAAATTGTCTTCTACCACTTAACTGTGTAAGTTCACTGTAAGATATCAAATTTTCATTTAGTTCTTGTGTTGTAAAACCCATGGCCATTAGGTCCTGGCCTGCTGTGCTTTGTCTAAGTTCCTTACTTAATCTACCAAAATTTCTAGCACCGTCTTGAATGCTATTTCCAAATATTCTTATACCTTCTGCATTAGATTGTAATAATTGTGCGAATTCTTCTTGTGGTATTGCTGACCTACCTGCGACACTAGCCAACTCAAACATGTTATTACCAAAACCGGCACCTATTGTAGATAGTTCTCTAAATACATCAATCTGTCCTTCAACTGCTGAACTTAAAGCCTGTAACTCACCTCCGAGTATAGGCACATGCTTTGCAAAGTCAGATATCCTATTACCACCAAAAAGCAGTTCTCCTGCAAAACCGGGTATTGCTCCTACTACGCTACCAATTGCTGATGTAAGAAGATTAAAAGCACCGCCTACAAGACCTACAGTACCTTTTGCTAAAGATCCTAAGGCACTAGTGGTTTCATCTGATTGTTTACCTAATTCGTCAATGCTACCAGCTGTTTCTTCGGCTTCTTGCCCTAATTTTCCTGTGCCGCCTGCGCCGCCGGTCTTTGCTAGGCCACTACCGCCGCCTAATGCTTTTAATATATCTTTAAGGGTTTTCTCAGAAGCGGCATTTTCTGCAACTACTTCGCCAACACCTGGAATGTCAATTTTTACCTCAGCCATGAATAATATACTCTGTTTATCCTATACCATAAATACTATGCTATATTAATTATATTTAGCAGGAGAAATAAACATGGTAGATAACTCGAACCCAACAATGGGTACTACAATACAAGGGATTCCATCTGGAATAAACGCACCTGCGTCAAATCCACTTGCGAAACACCTAAGACAACCGAAAATCTACATCAAGTTGCCTAGCAGAGGAAAATACTGGCCAAAGGGAGCATTAGAAACTCCTGAGTCTGGTGAATATCCTGTTTATGCAATGACGGCAAAAGACGAAATACTTTTTAAGACGCCTGATGCGTTGTTGAATGGACAAGCAACTGTTGATGTAATACAAAGTTGTATGCCAAACGTTAAAGACGCTTGGAAGGCACCATCTATTGATATGGATGCAATGTTAGTTGCAATCAGGATGGCAAGTTATGGAGAATTACTTCCTATGAAGGGAATGATTCCCGGTACAGACATCGAAAAGGATTTCGATCTAAACTTACAACAACTGTTAGATAACTACACTGGTACAGAATTCATTGATACTTTTAAAATTGATGGATTTACAGTACAGATACAACCTGTTAGTTATAAAACATTAACACAACAAAGTGTTAAGGCTTTTGAAGAACAGCGTATTTTTCAAATAGTTAACAATGAAGAAGCTAAACCAACTGAAAAGCTAGAAGCATTTCAGAAAAGTTTCAAAGCTCTTACTGAACTAAACATAAGCATTGTTGTTGAAAGTGTTACAGCAATCCAAATTGATGGAGAGCAAGAAGCAGTTGTAAACAAAGCTCACCTTAAAGAATTTATCGAAGGTGCTGATGCAAAAGTTTATAATCAAATTACTGAACACATTGGAAAAGAAAAAGATAAGTTCCAACAGAAACCTATAAAGATTGAATCAACTCCTGAAGAACAGGAAAAAGGTGCACCTAAAGTTTATGAGATGCCAATAACATTTGATCAATCAAATTTTTTCGTCTAAGGATCTTAGCGTGGCCCCTCGATAAAATCCTAAGCGAGGTTAAGCTCCTAGAAGGAGAGGTGAAACAACTTAAAGATACGTTATATCGACTATGTTGGTATATGCGAGGAAGTGTTTCTATATCTGAAGCTTTCATGTTATCAAGAGAAGATATTGATATCATAAATGAAATAATTAAAGAAAATCTTGAAAGTACTAAAAAGTCTGGAATGCCTTTAGTTTAGGCTTTAGGATTTTTTGATTTACGTTGTAACGTTCTAGTTCCTTGAACGTTTGGCTTTTTGTTGCCTGACATACTATAATTTCCTGCCATAGGTTTGTATTTTTTTTGAGCTCCTGGAGTTGTAGGATCTACATCTTTAACTGCTCTTTTCTTTGTAGCTTTTCTCTGTGTAGGTGTAACTACTGTTTTCTTTGGTGTTGGTTTTTTGACAGGAGCAACGTCAGGAGTTCCAATAATTTTTGTAATTTGATCAACAGCATCAGGACCGCCTGCTTTGATATCTTGTGCTAGTTGTGTTATTAAAGGATTTCCTAATTTTTCTGTGCTACCTATTTTTCCTGTTTTATCATCTACCCATTGTCCGCCCATCCAAGTATGTCCTTGTTTTTTTACTCCAGCCATTCTATTTCCAATAGTTGGTCCATCTTTCGGAGCATCTTTACCAGTAGGTTGTCCCGATTTAGGAGTGCCTGCTACTGATGGTTTTGTATCGCCAGCAGATTGATCATCTGCAGGTTTAGTAGGAGCAAGTGCAACGTTTTGTTCTTGTCCTATTGCTTTGATGTTATCGTTACTGATTCCTTGTCCACTTAATAGATTGTATATGGATCCTGCGTCAGTTGGCTTGCCCATCTTTTCCCAAGCCTTGTTTAATTTTTTGACAGTTACTTTTTGTCCTAATTCTTTAGCAGTTGATTTTACTGTTCCTGCTACAGCACCAGCACCTTTTTTAATACCGCCTGTGACCGAACTTACTGCTTTTCCTAAACCACGTTTTGCTTTTGCACCTAAGCTGTTTGGATTATCTAATTTTAATTCACCCTGTCTTGGATCTTTTTCAAGTAAGAACTGTTCGTATAGATATTCAACAGTCCCTTCATAATCAATATTTTCTTTTTTATCGCCGCCACCTTGGAGATCTAATTCAAGTTGTTCCTTTTCTTTATTACTAATCGGCTTTACATTATGCATTTTTTCTTTGTTTGAATCTACTGTTTGTAAAGCACCTTGTGCCGCCGCCGCGGCTGGACCACCAATGTCCATAATTTTTTCAATTGACGCATCTGCGTTATCAAGCACAGCAATCGCGGCATCTAATTGATCACTTGTCAAAGCATCTTTTGGAATATTCATAACTGTTTTTGCAAGTGCAGTTAAGGATTCATTTTGACTCTGTGTTGTTGATAAGAATCCGTGTAACTGTCCTGCCGCTTTGTAGTATTCCGGACTAAATGTTTCTGCATTTGCCGCCGCATCAGACAATGCTTTGTATTGTGCGACTTGATCAGCAGTCATTGTCAAATCATAGTTATAATAAAATCCGTTGATGTTGCCAGACATCTTTAAATTCTGTGCGCCATCAAGCACACCTTTTTCAAATCCTGCATCTGCTACTGCGCCATCTACTGCGTCTTTAAAGTTTGCTTTTTCAAAAGCGTCCATCATTGCGTCTGCTTCTGCTTCGCTACCAGTCGCAATATTATCAATCATATTATCTGTTAAGCCTTGAATTGCCAAACCAGCAAGAGCACCATATGCCGCTGTCTTGGCTGACTTACCAACTGCTGTTGAAAGTTTTTCACCTCGTAATAATTCTTTAGAAGCTCTTAGCACTAAACCTGCCGCGGCACCACCTGCTGGTCCACCGGCAAACGCCGCTACTGTTGTAAGTATACCAACTGCTAAACTTGCCTTGCCCGGATTATCTTTTGCCCAGTCAGAAACACGTTTAACACCTGCCGCAACTTTTGAATCACTATCGCCTATCTTCTTTTTAAGTTCTTCAAACTTTGCATCCATGTTCTTGATAGGTCCGGCCTTTTGTGCCATCGCACCAAGTTGGTTGATCTTTGCATCTACTTTTTTAGCAATATCTACAGGAAGTTTTGCAACAGAGCCTACTGCACTTCCTACTTTACCTGTTAGTGTTTTATTATCACCACTGGCAATGCTTTGTTTTTCAGCACCCTTGAATATTGCTTGTATCTCGTCAGCTGTTAAATTAGCTTCAGAAACTTTTTGAAATTCTTCAAGCAAAGGCCAAAGTTCTTTTTCCCATCTGCCTAGATATATTTTTTGTGATTCTGTAAGTTCTTGATAACCTTCTGTTAGTATTCGGCTAGTTCTATTGTCGTATGATATTGCGTCAACTATTCTCATTTTATTGCACTCGCTAACCTGGCTTTTTCTGCTTTAGTTAATTTCTTTACTGCCGCTATTACGTCTGGATTAAGTCCTGGACCTTTACTAGCACTAGCTGGTTGTGGTTGTGTTGGAGCCCCTGCTGTTGATCCGTTTGTTGATCCTGCTGGTGCTGGCTGTCTCATAAATTTTCCAAGTCTTGACTGTTGTTGTCCTCCACCTGCTTGTGCTTGTCCTGACTGTGTGTTCGCCGCAGGTTGTTTAGTAGCCGCCTTCTTGGCGGACGGTGCGGTAGCAACGGCAGTCGGAGCCGCCTTAGCTGTGTCAATAGTTGATTGCAGTATTGCTTTTTCAACAGCTTTATTATCTATTACACCAGAAGCAGGTACATTTACTGTACTCATCTTCATTTTCGTAAGCCAATTCTTTAATTCTTCTGCAGGAACTTGATTTTTAGGAGTCTTTGTTACACCTAAGTGCTTTCTGAATGCACTATAAGTTGCATTTGCTTTGTCGTTAGTTTCAGCACTACCCTTAAATCCAGCAGATGTATCACCAAATGTGACTTTTCCTAGTGCCTTTGTTGCTAGATTTTTAAGACGTCCTACGGGTCTTTCGTCTAATTTGTTAGATTCACATATAATATCGTAAATTTGCATGTTTTAAAGTCCAGTATCGTTTTATGTATATATTTAGTCTCAAGCTACTGAATTAAATAATCAATCATGATTACTCGATACGAGATTGTGGATTCACAGGGCAATGTGAAAGATACATTAAATTCCCAAGAAGAAGTGGATTATTACATACAACAGATGCGTGAACAGTATCCGCATGAACAATTTACAGTGAGATCTACACAAGTAAGTCTTATTCGTCCTGGACTTGGACGTGATCCTGATTTACACTAATGGATTGATACTTCGTATCAATCGTGTTATCGCTATCGCTCTAACACTTGTTATTTGTCTAATATTAAGTGCGAAGCACTTACGTTTCATGTAGATTGTTCAGTCAGACGGAACCTACTAGCGGTTCCATCTATCCCAAGCTTCATGTGAGTTCGCACAGCCGAGACCGGAAGTAGGTATTTGACTTGCTCCAGGGGCTCTGACCTTTCCCAACCTACGTCGACATCACGTAAAATCTGCGTAACCGGTTTTGCTACCGCAACCGCTTCGCGGATTCCCGCTATCTCCCGCTTCGTTCCTTTGCGAGGAGTTTTTTGGAGCAACAGAATTGTGGACTCGCTAGTTCTAATGTAGCCCGTGGCTACACCTCAAAGCGGATCGAGCCTCCCCGATCAAACAGCGTCCTTATATTGCCTATATGTTTTTAAGTGCTTCTTTAAGAATTTTTGAACTGCCTACCCGCACATTGATGATTCCGTTGTAGTAATCATCTGTTTCTAATACTCTGCGGTCAAATTGTTCCTTAGCCTCTAAATAGCTCATCAAGCCTCTGCTTTCACACATATAAAGTATTTCACGTGTAAAATGCTCTTCACCTAGTTTTTCTACGTCTGCAATAAGATGATCTGAGGAACCCCAGTAATCTCGCCAATCGCTTTCGATTTTGCTTCGCCTTTTATTTTTCTTGCCTTTAAGTGGAGGTCTTGTCTTCTTGAATTTTGCTAACTTTTTGCCTATGTACTTACGGTTATTAGTTGTATTTGTAATAAGATATACAAATCCTTCTATATTGTCTGGTAATTCTTCTATATTTTTACCTTGGTAAGTCCATCGCATATGGATACTTACCGTGGATTACTCTGATGGGGCGTTCGTTTTGGAATTATGCTTATAGTGTATCTCGTCCATGCGTTCTTTCGCAAGTCTTCTTATCTCTCTAAGCCATTTACGACTTTCTCTATGTGTACGCACTGAGTTCCTTGCTTCAAAGGCTTCGTTAGCTTTAAAGTATTGCATGTATGCTTTTGTTAGCAAATCATGAGTATCGTCATTCATTATGTACCTCCACATCATTCTCATATGATGTAAAGCCGTTTTCCTTAACTACCTTCAGAACGTGTGTTACCCGTCCTACTAATTCATCTTTGTGTGATATTAAATATACGTTTTTAGATCTTTCTCTCCCCATCTTTTTAAGTATTGCTAAACTGTTTTCAACTCCACTAGTATCCATACCTGAATCAACAAGCTCATCAATGAACAGCAGATTAATATTTTGATATAAACTTTCCCACACATCACGGAAGGCAAAACTCATACCAAGAATTAATCTGTTACGCTCACCTCTGGAAAGATTATCAAAATCAAGGTCTTGCCCATACTGTGTTATTTCAACAGATAAGTCGTTTATAAAAACAACTTGGTGTGGCAAGCCCAGTTTGTCAAGATAATGTGTGAGCCTGTTGTTCAGATATGCCAAGTTTTGATCAATAATCTTTTTACGTATAAAACTGTCCTTATTTGTAAGCAGTTTCAACAAGAACTCTTGATGTTCTTTTAGATCATTGAGCTCATTGACCGTCCCCCAGTCAATGTCTTGGATTCCTGTGTTTCTTAGTTCATCAATCTGTTCTTGATAAGGATCTGATTCTGATTCAGAATTTTCAAGAGCAGTTTTTAGTTGCTGAACATTTTGTTTGTGATCATAAACTTCTTTCAGTGTTTCATAAAATGTGTCTGGTCTTCCGTTTATATCACCTATTTCTTTTAGCTGATCATTAGCTATTTTTAGTTTGTCGTTTATTTCAGTCTGATAAGATACTGCATCGTCATATTCTTTTTGTTTAGCAGTTTCAATTTCTTTTTTCTTTTCTTCTTGTAAATCTTGTCCACAAGCATAACATTTTGCATCTGCAAGACCTTCAATGTCTTCTTTAAGTTTGTCAACAGATTTGTCTGCCCTCATTAAAGCAGAGTCGAGAGTAGAAGTTTCTTTTTTTAAGTTTAAAATTTTTGTGTTAAGTTCTTCCCAATTTTGTAATTGTTCATGCTTTTCAATCTCTTTGTCTACATCAAGATGTTCAAGTTCATTTATTGCCTTTTGTAGTTTTGTAATATTTTCTTTTCGCGTTGATTCCCATGCACTTTGTTTTAATTGTAGACTGTTTATAGTTTCACCAATACGTTCATTGCTCTGCTGTTGTGCTGTAATTTTTGCATTTTCTTCTACAATAACTTCTTTAGTTTGTTTTATTTTTTCTTTTAAGTTTTCTGCTTTTTCGGAAAGTATTGTTATACCTAAAAGTTGTTCAATAATATCTTTTTGATCATTTACCTTCATACTTAAAAAAGGTTCTGTGTATGTGTTCAACGCCAGTATGTGTTTGAACATGTTATGACTCATACCTAACAGTTCGTTGATAGTTTCTTGTGTTTTTCTACTATCACCTTGACTTTCATCAGTCATTTCCTGTTCTTGATCATCAATAAAAAATTTGAGCAAGTTAGGACCACGACCTCTCTCAACTTTATAATTAATATTATTCTTTTCAAACGTCAAGGTAACTAACATACCTTTGTTGTTTGTTTTGTTAATTAGATTATTTCTTTTGATATTTGTTAATGCCAATCCATATAGAGCATAACTTAAAGCATTTACGATAGTTGTTTTACCAGTACCGTTTCTGGATCCCATGTCATCGCCACCTTGATCTAAGTTTTCACCTAGTACAAGAGTAAGTTGTTGTTTATCAAAATCAATAGCTTGTGTTTGATTACCAACACTCATAAAGTTTTTTACTGTAAGGCTTTTAATTTTTATCATAGTTCGTCATATATCCTTAACAGTAAATTTTTATCATAGTTTTCAGTATCAATTGCAGTAATTTCCTTTGTTACAATTTGATCTACACTTTCAAATTGTGTAATATCAATGTCTGTGTTAATTTCTTCATCCTGTTGGCTAGGGATAAGTGTTATTTCTCTACAATCATATTCATTTACAAATGTTTCTTTAATAAAACTTGCTTCTTCATAAGAGATAGGAAGATCTAATGTAACTCTTAGATACATTTTACTTTTAAGCAACTTGTCTTTTTCATCTAATAATCTAGATAACTTAACTGTTCTGTATTTTGGACAGTCATCCCAGTTAATGTATTGAGGTTCTTTGTTATTTTCTTTATCAAGAATCATCATACCTCTATCATCGTCCCAAGCATCTGCATAATTGTGTGGAAAAGCATTACCTAAGTAATGTATTCTACCTTGAATTTGTCTTTTGTGAAAGTGTCCTGAGAATACATATTCTTGATGTTTAAAGTGTTCTGCCTTTAGCTCGCCTGTATCAGGCATCTGCACCATGGCATTCATATAGAAGTTAGGAAGTTCAAAGTGACCAAACATATACTTTGTTTTGATCTTAGATATCTTTTTCCATTCGTCTCCAACCAACCAAGGAATTAATGCTACATCATCTTCTACGAGTATTTCATCAACATAGGTTATGCCAGGAATGTGTTTACCAAACTCTAAAGAGTAGATATCACGTTTGTCTTTGTAGTACAAATCATGATTGCCTGCAAAGAAATAAAACTTTTCAAATGCCTTACCTAGTTTTTCTAAACATCTTGTAGTACTGTCTAGTGTTTGAACGTTAATTGTATTTCTATTATGATGCCAATCACCACAAAAGATACCAGTTTCACAACCATTTTCTTTTGCTTTGGCAATGAACCAATCAACAAACTCTTCACAATCCTGCAAATGTATTTTACTGTTAGACTTCAATCCAAGGTGGATATCAGTAAAAACCGCCGCTTTCTTAAACAAACTGTAATCCTTCCTCTGTCATTATAGTATCATTCATACGATGTGTCAAGTAATTTTTTTACTTTTTGGTAGAAGTACTAGCAGTTGTTTCACCATGACGTTCTTTACCTCTTTCCCACTCTCCTTGGGCTTGTCTGGTATAACTAGGATTCATATTATTCATTTCTAAGATATCATCTCTAATATTTTGATTTCTTTTTTCGATGTTTATAACCCTAACAAAGGAATTAGTCACTGCCGCAGTATAATATGCAAACGGATTATTTGATTTTGACTCATCAAACTGCAAACCAATCTGTGAAAGTTGTAATATTGCCTGACCTCTCATTTCATCGTTATAGGTATAACCCCTAACGTTACCTCGAGTAGCATATCTATCACAGAGTTTCATCCACATCATAGCTAATTTGTTTGTTGCTTGACCGTGTGCTTTGTTAAAATAACCATTTTCCATACCGCCTTCCCAATGACTTTTACCAACACATACTAATTTGTCATTTTCGTCAAATTTATAATGTTGAAACGGCGGAAAATTTAATTTTGTTTTTGTATCTGCTATATTTTTTGGATTTTTCTTTCTACCTGGTTCTTCTGGTATATGGTCGTACATCATTATCCTAAAAATTAAGTCGGTTTTTTGTACTTTTCGATAATCTATTTCAAATTCTGCTAATTTTACTCGTTTGCCTTGTGCTTTGGCCTGTTCAAATGCTTTCTGTTGTAGTCTTTTTGCCTGATTTCTTTTGGCTTCTGCTATAGTTCTAATATTAATCTTCTCAATACTTGGTAATATAATGTCATACACGGCATACTCATTGTCGGTATAACTGCAAAAGGTATTTTTGGACTTGGCAATTTCAGCCAATATGTCCTTATTGTTTAGGTAATTTATTCTTTTATTCATGATTTCTCCAAGATTCATACCACATTATAATATACTCTGATAATTTTGTCAACTAAATAACATAAAGGAGTTAACCAAATGCCAGAAATTTTTTCCGGAGGATTGCCAAAACAAGGAACCGCTACAGACGGACAGAGTACTAATAGTTCTAACAAGCCTTCATTCTTTTCACAAGCAGTAGAAAAGGGTAAAGATATTGCACAGGATATATTTTCTGGTGCTGAAGATTTAGCGGATAACTTTGTTTCAGGATTACGTGGTAAAAATTTACCTAAGGGCTTAGACCAATCAACATTTCCTGGAGGAACAGCTAGTTGGGGATATGGTGATATTGAAGGTAAAGATTGGCGTGTGTCATTGAGTCTTCCTAGAAACGCACAATTTACGGGGTCCAAACTTCTTAATCCTTTAACGCATACTGGAAATAGAATGGTGTTTCCTTACACACCTACTATAATACTCAGTCATACAGCAAATTATAATCAAATACAGCCTATACATAATAATTATCCCTTTTTTGCATATCAGAATTCACAAGTGGATCAACTTGTAATCACCGGACAATTCTACAACCAAAACTCAATAGAAGCACAATATTGGATTGCATGTTTGCACTATCTAAGATCAGTAACAAAGATGCAATATGGATTAGGATCGGCAGATCCAGGAGCACCTCCTCCTATAGTTAGATTAAACGGATACGGAGATTATGTGTTTAACGAGACTCCGGTTATCATTACGAACTTTACTGTTGATATGCCTAACGAAGTTGATTATGTTGCAACAGGTATTGTTGGTTCAGATGGCCCGCCAAAGATTGACTATAGTGATTTTGCGGCACCCAAAGCAACACAAAAAGGTAATCAGATGGATATTACTTGGGCACCTTCAGAATCTCAATTCACAGTTACATGTCAACCAATTTACAGCAGAGATAAAGTTGAAAAATTTAACTACAATCAATTTGTTAACGGAGAAGGTATCAAAGGAGGATATGTATAATGTCAAGTCCTTATGCTAAAACGTCTTTTAGATCAGACGGAACGTTAGGAATATTAGATATTAGACCTGTACCTGGATACTCTGATGATGTGCTTTATACTATTGAGCCACAATATCATCAAAGACCAGATTTACTTGCTCACGATATGTACAAAGACAATAGATTGTGGTGGATTTTCTGTCAAAGAAATATGGACACAATGGAAGATCCAATTTATGATCTAAAAGCTGGTACACAAATTTATTTGCCTCAGATAGACAAAGTACGCGAAATCTTAGGAGATTAATATGGCATTCGCCTATGAATCACATGACAATTTTGTTAGAGATAGTAAAGGTAATGCTGTCAGAGACAGCAACGGCAATCCTGTTAAAACAAGTAATGCTTTAAAAGAAGATCAAGAACCTAAAAAACCACCTACACTAGAAGAACAACGTAAAGGCGCAGAGATGTGGAACTCCTTTATGGGAAGTATGGGCAAAGATAATATGAAAGTGCCTGTACCTGGTGTTGCTGAAAATAATAACAATATTAATACTAATGCAAGTGTAAAAGAAGAAAGTGCTACGGTCAACGAAACTACTCCTGTATACGCTGATAGTATTATGAGAATAGCAAAAAATACAAGTAAAATTCATACGTTTGGTCTTGGCCGACTTCCTTTCGAAAACGAACTTGAAAAGTTTGCATCTGTTAATCATATATTTTCTTTAGGGACTATCACAACATATGAATCTAATTTTCCTGACAAAACATATATGAAGTCTGGTATCAAAAAAAATCAGTTAATTTTAAAAAGTGATGGTACTTCGAGAGATAGAAAACCAAATACGTTTGGAGAACAATACTATGGTATTACCACACAGTATTACATAGATGATGTTGAAATAAAAACTATAATTGCTCCTAATCAAAAGACAAGAGGATCCAATGCATTTGGATTTAGTTTTAAAATTACTGAACCATACAGTATGGGAATGTTATTACAGACTATGCAATTATGTGCCAAGAATGCAGGATATACAGATTATTTACAAGCACCATATGTTTTAATTTATGAACCTATAGGGCATTTAGATGATGGTACTACAGTTCCAGGACCAAAAAGATATTTTCCTTTGAAAATTTATAAAATGGATTTCAATGCCAGTGCAAGTGGCTCAGTATATGATGTACAAGCGAATGCTTGGAACGATGATGCTTTGTCGGATACTTTTCAAACATTAAGAACTGACGTTACTATATCAGGAAGAAATTTGGAAGAAATATGTCAGTCAGGACTTAACAGCTTAACAACAGCGATTAACACAAATTTGTTAAACAATAGGATTAAAAGTTCTAAAGATAAAAAAACAAAAATGGTTGATACAGATGAATACATAATTTTATTTCCAAAAGATATAGCAAGTGATAAGTTTGATTACGAAGTATCAAGGTTTGATAATAAAGCAATGGAAGGTGATTTGGAATTCAAAGAATTTACTACTGACGAAGCGTTTGGTTCAGCTGATACTGAAACTTTAGCAGGTACAGGTTATACACCAAACTATACAGGACATCCATTACATCGTCCAACAGATGAAGCATTAAAGCGTGAATATATTGAAGGTAAGGGCGGGTATAGTGTAAAAAGGTCTAACCTTAGTGAAGGAATAAAAGCCAAATACACAGGAGCCGCAGGCGAAGTAGGGGAAATAGGTAGACAAAAAATTATGCCACCTAGTGCTTTTTCCAAAGGTGCTGTTCCGTTTGGTAGAGGTAACTTTGCTAAGACAGCCGAGACTGGAATTATAGTTAGGGGAGCAACTACTATTAACAAAGCCGAAAGAACTATCAACTTTCGTGCAGGTACAAAAATTTCAAAAATTATTGAAGAATTAGTTTTATTAAGTGATTATGGTAAAAGAATTACCGATGAAGGAGTTGCTTCAGATAAGAGTGGAATGGTTGATTGGTTTAGAATAAACACTCATGTGTATACTTTAGATGGAGCATCAACTGAAAAGGTGATGGGCAGAAAAGCAAGAATATATGTATATAGAGTTGTACCTTATAGAGTACACAAAAGTATATTTCAAATGCCCAATGATGCACCAATAGGGTATGACCAACTTCGTGCAAACGCAGTGAAACACTACAATTATATCTACACAGGACTTAATAAAGATATTTTAGATTTTAATTTAGAATTTAACAATGCATTCTTCAATGCATTAGCAATTGATAAAATGAATGAATCTGCATCTAACAGATTATCTGAAAAGGGTGGAGGTACAGAGAATCCAGAAAAGGAAGAACTTGTTAACGAACCTACGTCTAACGAAGGACAGACAGCAGAACAAATAAAAGAAAATTCTGGATCGCAATCAGCAGGTGCTACAGAAGAAACTCCCGAGCTTAGAATTGCTAGAAACTTTAATGAAGCATTAATGAATAGTGCAGTTGATTTACTCACATGCGAAATGCGTATAATGGGAGATCCTTACTACATGGCAGATAGTGGAGTAGGAAATTACAATTCGGAAGGTACCGTGTTCATGAACTTAAAAGCCAATGGTGCAATAGATCATGAAAGTGGTGAAGTAGACATTATTCTTAATTTTAGAACACCAGTAGATATTACAGCCGACGGCCCGCAATTTGATGGACGTACTATAGGTGTTAAAGATTTCAGTGGATTATACAAGGTATGGCAAGTCATAAACAATTTTTCTGGTAATGAATTTACACAAGATGTTAGCATGATTAGAAGAAGAAATCAAAAACAAACTGCTGGTACTGTAACAAATAGTAGATATCAAGATAAAAAAGAATATGAAAAACGTGTTAAAGCCGCAGAAGAAACTGGAGATCCTTACTTAATTGCATTTGCTAAAGCTGACCTTAATGGAGATGGAATATTAGATGAATGGGAAGAAAAAGCAAGAGGTGGTTTTTATGCTGACCTTACTGATGAAGAATTGAAAAATGCTCAGATACAAGCACAAGGAAAAGCTGATGCGGCCAGAGTCAAAGATAAAGAAAATGCCAAAAAAGCTAAAGAAATACAAGACAGATTAGATAGAGGACAAGGATTGTAATGCCAGAAATAATTAGATCAGCAGGTGACACACCAGCAAAAATGCCTATGGGGCCTTTCGAGGCTAGAGTAGTTAGTCATTTGGATCCAAGAAGAAGTGGTGATCTTAGAGTTGAACTTTTATCAAATGTAACAAGCGGAAACGATAGAGGTTTTGAGCCAGGACAATTATTTACTGTAAGATATTGTATGCCTTTTTATGGAGTCAATAATGTTGACAGTAATGACAAAAACAAAAAATACGGAGGCTCACAGCAAAGTTACGGCTTTTGGGCTATACCACCTGATCCAGGATCTAAAGTTTTAGTTATATTTGCTGAAGGACAATCTAATCAGGGCTACTGGATAGGTTGTATTCAAGACGAATTTATGAACTATATGGTTCCACAAGGACAACCAACAGACCGTGCAAGTAATATTATACAAGATGGTTTATCTGATGATTTGAAAAATAGAAATCTTCCAGTAGGTGAGTATAACAAAAAACTTGCACAAAACATGACAGACCCTGATCAACAGCCAAGACCACACAATCCTTTATACGCTAGATCAATAGCTACTCAAGGACTTATAGATGATATCAATAGAGGACAATCAACTGCAAGTGCAAGGAGAGATCTTCCTAGTACTGTATTCGGAATGAACAGTCCAGGACCTTTAGATAGAAGAGACGGAGCACCGAAAGGAAACTATGGACCTAAAGGTGAATCTGTACAACACTTTAGAAGTAGACTAGGTGGATCCAGTTTTGTAATGGATGACGGAGATGGAGAAATATTTAGACAAGGTATTCCAGGATCAACAGGTTCAGTATATTACGACATAGGAAAAGAACCTAAAAATAATTCAAAGGTTGACAAAACATTACCATACGGAGATTCATTAAGATTTAGAACACGTACAGGTCATCAGATATTGATGCATAATTCAGAAGACTTTATATACATAGGAAATTCAACAGGTAGTGCTTGGGTAGAATTAACTTCAAATGGTAAGATAGATATTTACGCTAGTGATAGCATTAACATTAGAACTGAAACAGATCTTAACATAACAGCTGACAGAGACATTAATATTTTAGCAGGAAGAGATTTTAATTTGACCACTGGTAGAGATAAAAAAGTTAATGTAGGAAATAATAATGATGTTATCATTGCAAATAACGATACTACAAATATTGGAGTCAATCAAGATCTTAGAGTAAGTGGCGAAAGACAAAAAGCAATTGGCGGAGATGAAGACATTCAAATTGCAGGCACACAAAGATCAACCATATCTGGAGATTACAATTTACAGGTAAGCCAAGACGGACATTTGGCGATTAATGCAAACTTTCATAGCAAGGTTGTTGGAGATTATAGACAAACAGTAAACGGAGCAACTAACTTAAACACAGTTGGCGATATTAAAATTACTAGTGGTGCAAACACACAAATTAAAAGTACAACCGATACAAAAATTGATTCAGGTGTAAACACTTCAATTTTATCAGGTGCTAATCATAAAGAAACAGCGGCACAGATACATATGAATTCTGGAAGTAATGTTGCTCCAGCTTCTGATACAGCAGATTCAATTGGAGATACATTTACCAAAGATGCAACAAATGAAGCGGTAGATGACAGTGATCAAGTTTTAGATAAAGATGGAAATCCTATTAGTGATTTGCGTGTTACAGCTGATGCCACAAGAGCAGTCGAAGCCAAAGAAGCAAATACGCCGAGACGTGTTCCGTTACACGAACCTTGGTCACAGCATGAAAATTTAAATCCAACTGCACATACCCCTGGTGCTACAGAAGGTATAATTCAAACATCTCCTTCATTAAGACGAGCTACACCAACGTTAGAGAAAGAATCAGATATGCCTGAACGTAACAGTACTTCTGGTGTGTTTAGAGCAGGAGATTCGGATCCACTTGAAGTAGATATAGATAAAGTATTCAAAAGGAATGATGACGGCGATGTTGGAACACAACCAGCAGAACCAATATCACAACTAGAGTCAAAAAGATTTTTCTTAAGCGAACTTATAAAAGGTTTAGGATTGACTCCTGAAGAAGCACTGAAAAGCGGATCAGTTGGAGGAGCCGGAGAAGCATTAGGTATGGCTTTAGCACAGATACAAGCAGAAAGTAGATTTAAACCTCAAAGTGAAAACTTAAATTATAGTGCTCAAGGATTGAGAGCTACATTTAAAATGTTTAAGAAACCAGGCGGCCGTGCATTGTCTGAACAGTTACATAGAAAGCCTGTAGAAATAGGAAGTGTAGTATATGGAAGTAGAATGGGTAATGGTCCACCTGAAACTGGTGATGGATACAGATACAGAGGACGTGGCTTGATTCAAATTACAGGTACTGACAATTACAAATTATACGGAGGATATTGTGGAGTAGACGTTTACAATAATCCTGAGTTAGCTAATGATCCTAAAGTTGCTTGTAAGTTAGCGGTGGCTTATCTTACACAGCCTCCTAAAGCAAGATTTATAACTTGGACAGATACTAACTTTACTTCTTTAGGAAAGCAATTTAGAAATGCTATAGGGTATGCAGACCCAAGCGGTAGTAAGACAATTGAAAGAACCAACTCCGGCAGAGGTTTTTGGCAACAAATTAAAAATGGGGATCTAACACCATTGGCTGATGTAACACCACCAGCGGCAATGGGTACAGGAACAGGACAGGTGATATAATGCCATTGATAGCTAGAAAAGTAGGAAGCGGAGATACAGTCAATACAGTACATCCAGTTTGTGTATCACCAGGAACAATATTAACTGATACAGGTAGTTCAACAGTATTTGTAGTTGATCATGGAGTACATAGAAAGACAGATCTAAACGAAGCTCATACACATTGTCCTCCAGTATATGGAACACCTTTAGTAACTCATAGTCCTAATGTTTTTGCAGAAGATCTGGAAGTTGGAAGAGTAAATGATACTTATGATTGTGATGCTAAAATAGAAGCTACTACACAATCAACGGTATTTGCAAACGAATAAATATTAACATGGCACAAGATTTATACAAAGAAATAACACTTAGACCAAAAAGACAGCCTAAACCACCTGTGGCACAAAAAACCTATAGGGGATTTAGCACAGTCAACGAAGAGAATAGTTCATTTCAAATGTATGACTTAAACCTTATCAAACAAGATTTAATAAATCATTTTAATATAAGACAGGGTGAAAAGTTAGCTGATCCTACATTTGGTTGTATTATTTGGGACGCATTATTTGAGCCACTTACAGATGTTCTTAAAGACGCCATTGTAAAAAATGTTACACGCATTATCAATACAGATCCACGTACAAATGCTTCGGAAGTACAAGTTACTGAGTATGAATCAGGTTTACAGATAGAGTGTACATTGACATATCTTACATATAATATAAGTGAACAGCTAAGATTACGGTTTGACAAAGCTACTGGAATTCTGTGATAGAATTAACTACTAGGTTAATAAAAAATCATAAATACTCGTAGTATAAATTAAAGGATTTTAGATGTCATCTACCGATAGACAAAATAGACTATTATTAGCAGAAGATTGGACCAAGGTCTATCAGAGTTTTAGGAACGCCGAGTTTGCGTCTTATGACTTTGACACTCTTCGCAGAGCAATGATTAACTATCTGCGTAATAATTACCCAGAAGATTTCAACGATTATATAGAAACATCAGAATATCTAGCTCTCATAGATTTAATTGCATTCTTAGGACAAAATATTGCATATAGGGTAGATTTAAATGCGAGAGAAAATTATTTAGAATTAGCTGAAAGAAGAGAATCTGTCTTACGACTTGCTAGATTACTTTCATATAATCCAAAACGTAACCAAGCGGCAAATGGTTTATTAAAATTTGAATCTGTATCAACAACAGAATCAATAATTGATAGTAACGGAACAAATTTAGCAGAACAAACTATTGTATGGAATGATCCTAGCAATACAAATTGGGCCGAACAATTTAAAAGAGTCCTAAATGCCGCCCTGCCAGAAAATAATACAATAGGAAAACCCGGTAAGTCTACTAGAATTAATAGTGTTCTTACTCAAACATATAGATTTCAATCAAACAATACAGATGTGCCTGTGTATACATTTTCAAAAGGTGTAAATGGAATATCAACAGTATTTGAAATGGTTTCAACAGATATTAATCTGGATAACTCAACTCTAGAAGAAGAAATGCCATTACCAGGCAACAATTTACAAATGATCTATAGAGAAGATGGAAGAGGTAACGGTAGTTCAAACACAGGATATTTTATACATTTTAGACAAGGAAATTTGACTACTGGAGATTTTGAAGTATCAAGTCCTCAAGCAAATCAGAGAATTAATATTGAAGCAGAAAACATTAATGATTCAGATGTATGGTTATTCAAATTAGACACAGGAGGCAATGTAGAAAAATTATGGACAAAGGTACCTGCAACAGAAGGTAATAACGCTATCTACAATGCATTGTCAAAAGGAGTAAGAGATTTTTATACAGTTCAGACTAGAGGTAATGATGAAATTACTTTAGTTTTTGCAGATGGTACATTTGGAAATCTGCCAAGTGGCAATTTTAGAGCATTTTACAGAACTAGTGCCAATAGAACAATGCGTATTAATCCACAAGAGCTAACAGACATACAATTTACTTTCGATTACACAAGTAGGCAGGGTAAAACTGAAACTATGACAGTATCTGTTGAATTGAAAGATACTATAACTAATTCAAGTGTATCAGAAACAAGTGCAAGTATTAGAAATTATGCACCACAAACTTATTATACACAAAACAGAATGGTTACAGGTGAGGACTACAATGTTTATCCGCTTACTTCTAATCAAGAAATAATCAAAGTAAAAGCAACCAATAGAGTAGCCAGCGGCATAAGTCGATATTTTGATTTAAAAGATGTAACAGGAAAATATTCAAGTACAAATTTATTTGGATCCGATGGAGTTTTATATAGAGAACCATATGAAGCTAAAAAGACTTTTACTTTTGCAACTCAAACTGACATTGAAGGACAAATAGAAAACACTATTCTACCTACTATACAAAGTAGAGCAATAAGTAACTTTTATTTTAGTAACTATGCAAAGATTATTGTTAGTGACTTGAATGCAACTTGGGTACAATCAACTAAAGGAACTAATACTTCAACAGGATATTTTAATAATAGCAGTAATATTGCATTCCAAGTAGGATCGTTTACTGGAGGTTCGTTAAAATATGTTGAAGCAGGAGCATTACTTAAATTTAAACCTCCTGCAGGGTTTTATTTTATAGGTGAAGGAGAATTAACTTCAGATGCAACCGCCAAAGGTGCAAGTTCATACAAATGGGTAAAAGTTGTTAGTGTTGACGGTGCTGGAACTACAGTAAATTCTACCACAGGTGTAGGACCTATAGTCTTTAATCAAACTCTGGCAAATAATAGTGTCTTAGAAGAAGTTAAACCTAAATTAGTAAAAGATCTTACAGCTGATGTTAGATCACAAATTATTGATCAAGTTTTTGCTTATAAAACTTTTGGATTGCGTTACGATCAGGTTAATAGAATTTGGCGAGTTATTATAAATGAAAATTTAAATGTAAATGACGAATTTAGTAATGGTAAAACAGGTGATGTAACAAACAATAAACTTGATGCAAGTTGGATTTTATTGTTTCAAACAAACGGAGAAAAGTATACAATTACAAATAGAGGCTTGAGATATATTTTTGAAAGTGATAGTGAATTGTCTTTTTACTTTGACAATCAAAATAAAATATATGATTCTTCAACCGGACAGCTTGTAAAAGATAAAATTGGAATTATGAACTTTAATACTCAACCAGATTCTTTAAGTAATTTTAACAATGATATTGATTGGGAAATAGTCAAAGATTTTAGAAACAATGACGGTTATGTTAATAGCAAAAAAGTAGAAGTAAGTTTCTTTGATTTAAACGATGATGGATCAGTTGATGATCCAGATATTTTTGATAATGTAGTTGCACCAACAGTCAACTCTACAAGCAAATATATTTTCTTAAAAAGAATTTTAACAGATCAAGGATTCAGCAAGTACAATTATTTGTCTACAGGATCATCTATTGTAGTAAAAAATACAGAAACAGAAATTGGTGCATACAGTCAATATAGCACAGACCCAACAGTATTTTATATTGTTGATCAAAATAACTTTAAAGTATTAAGTGGAGGAAATTTATCTTTATCAAGTGATTACCAAGCACATGTTGGAAGAGATAAATTGAAATTTCAATACGTGCATAGTGCTGATGAATCAAATAGAATAGATCCTAGTGCAAGTAATATAATAGATGTGTATATGTTAACACAAAGTTATGATACACAATTTAGAAAGTATCTTGCTGGAACTTTATCAGCTAAACCTTTACCGCCTAGTGTAGACAATCTATTTCAGCAGTATGGTCAAAATATTAACAATGTAAAAGCAATAAGCGATGAAGTAATTTATCATCCAGTAAAATATAAAATACTTTTTGGATCTCACGCAGAAGAAAATTTACAAGCTACCTTTAAGGTTGTGAAAAATACTGAAAATGTAATCAACGATAATGATATTAAAGTAAGAATTGTAGAAGCTATCAACAGATATTTTTCTTTACAAAATTGGGATTTCGGAGAAACATTCCATTTTACGGAATTAGCAACATACGTAATGAACACACTTGCACCCGACGTAGTCAATTTTTTAATAGTTCCAAAACAAGGTACACAAAGTTTTGGTAGTTTATATGAAATTAAAAGCGAGAACGATGAAATTTTTGTAAGCGATGCTACAGTCACAGATGTTGAAGTAATAGATTCAGTAACTGCATCTAGGATACAAGCATCAGGTTCGGTTATTACTGCATCAACACAACAAAACACCGGCATACAAAGTCAAGCATTGACTGTTTCCTCCACATCTGCTACAACAACCACTAGTTCAACTTCATCTACATCTACTTCGACATCTACATCAAGTAGTTCAGGTAGTTCAAGCAGTGGTAGTGGTTCTTCAGGATCTGGAGGTTCTAGCGGAGGTGGGGGTTACGGTTACTAATGGCACAAGACGAAAAACCAATTCCAATTAACGGCCAAGATGATAACAAACGCAGTTCATCTGATTTACTACCTCGTTATTTTAGAACAACAGCAAATAATAAATTTTTAAGTAGTACTCTTGATCAATTAATGCAACCAGGTGTGGTTGAAAAGGTTGACGGATTCATTGGGCGTAAAGATGCAAAGGCCTGGAATGCAAAAGATAATTATCTAGCAGATGTTTCAACTGATAGAGAAAGTTATCAATTAGAACCAGTTGCTACAGTAACTGATGACATAGGAAACACAACATTATATAGAGATTATAGAGACTACTATAATAGTTTAAGAATACGCGGCGGAGATGTATCAGATCTTAGCAAATTAAGCCAACAAGAATATTATGCTTGGGATCCTCATATTAACTGGGACAAATTTGTTAACTTTCGAGAATACTATTGGCTTCCTATGGGACCAGAAACTATTCCTGTATATGGAACGTCACGAGAAATAAAAAGCACCTTAAAGGTTCGTAAACAAGACAACACAGATAATGATTCATATATTTTTGCAGAAGATAATCCTGTAAGTAATCCTACTTTAACATTATATAAAGGACAAACTTATACTTTTGATATAGATGCTGAAAATATGCCGTTTACAATAAGAACGTCTAACAGCATTGAAGATGATTCTAACTTGTATTCAATTGGAGTTAGTCAACAAAAAGTTGAAAAAGGAACAGTCACATGGAAAATTGATTTAGAAGCTCCGGATACTTTATATTATGTAAATGAAAATGATGTAGAAGGATCAGGACTTATTGTTGTAAAAAATATAATTGACAACACATATCTTAATGTTGATGAAGATATTTTGGGTAGAAAAAATTATACCATGCAAAACGGCTATGAATTAGCCAATGGAATGAAGGTTGAATTTTTTGGAACTATTACACCCGCAAAGTACGGAACTGGTACATGGTATGTCGAAGGTGTAGGCGATGAAATTAAACTTATATCAGAATCAGACATAGGCATAAGTGCAAGTTATCTTGAAGATGTTACAACTCAATTTGATGCAACGTCTTTTGATAATTTGCCATTTGATGATGCTATATCTTATGCAAACAAAAAAGATTATCTTGTAATAAACAAAGCAAGTAAAGATAGGAATCAATGGTCTAGATATAACTTGTGGACAAACAAATCTGTCATAGAAACCACTGCAAAAATTAACAACACAACAGTAAGTATTGATCAAGCATTTAGAGCCACAAGACCTATCATAGAATTCGAAGCCGGTTTAAAACTCTACAATTTTGGAACAGAAGCAAAAGCAAATGTTGACTTGGTAGATACAGTAACTACTGATGTCTTTTCTGACATTGAAGGACAAGAAGGATATTTTGTAGACGGTACACAACTAGTTTCTGGAATGAGAGTTTTATTTACAGCTGATCCAGACACTTTAGTAGCAGGTAAAATTTACGAAGTAACCTTTATCACGCAAAATGGCAAAACACAAATTGCACTTAAAGAAACAACGGATACTACTCCTTTAACAAATGAAACAGTCCTAGTAAACGGCGGAACATTATTTAAAGGTAAAATGTTTTACTATACAGGTACTGCCTGGAAACAAGGGCAAGACAAGATAGCAACTAATCAACAACCTTTATTTGATTTGTACAATGATGCCGGTACAGCTTTAAACTCCTTGTCAGGTAGCACTTTTACTGGTACAAAAGTATTTTCATACAAAGTTGGAACAGGAACAACAGATACTGAATTAGGCTTTCCTTTATCATATAGGACTATAGAAAATAGCGGAGATATTACCTTTGATTTTAATCTTCTTGGAGACACATATCAATACGATGTGCTTACCAGCGTATTTACTGTAAGGACTGATACTGCTCTACTAAGAAAATATACATCAAGGACAACATTTAATAGTGTGTCTGGTTGGACAAAAGCACCAGCTAAATCTTATCAGCCTGTAGTCCAACAAATTACAACAGGACCCAGAACAAATAACTTTATAATTGATGTTTATATTAACAGTGGAGATTTAAATGATCTTGGTGTAAAAGTATATGTTGATAATACAAGACAGATTGAAAATATAGATTACACAATAGATAGAATTAACAAATATGCTTATGTAAGATTCTATACTGACCTAGCAATAGATAAAAAGTTAGTAATCGAAACAACAAGTGCCACACCTAAAAACGCATTAGGATTTTATAAGTTTCCAATAAACTTTGAAAAAAATCCTATGAATGAAAATATTACTGATTTTACATTAGGTGAAGTATTAGATCATGTTGATAGTATAGTAGATAATGCACCAGGATTTTCAGGACAGTTTCCTGGAAAAAGTAATTTAGGTGATTTAGGTTTAGTATCTAAATATGGTTTAAAATTTGTACAACATTCAGGACCTATTAACCTTGCACTATTCAATCTTACTGATAAAGATTATGATTTAATAGAGGCAATGAGATATTCTGGTAGAGAATATATAAAGTTCAAAAGAGAATTTTTAAGAGTTGCAAATGATTTAGGTTTTGAAGCAGAAGATAAACAACACGTAGATAAAGTTTTACTTACATTAAGTCAAACAAAAACAAACAAAGATCCTTTTTATTTTAGTGACATGGTTCCTTTTGGAGGAGATACACTCCTAAATTATGAAATCGAAGATGCATCACAAACAATTTTTTCATTGACAAGACCTGTTAGTTTTACAGAACTGAATGAAAATGCTGTCCTTGTATACCTTGACGAAAAGCAATTAATAAAAGACAAAGAATATACAATAAGCACTGACGGTTTTATTACAATTATAAAACCTGTAACAGCAGGACAAAGATTAAAAATTTATGAATACGAAAGTACAGACGGATGTTGGATTCCTCCTACACCAACAAAACTAGGTTTGTATCCTAAATACGAACCACAAATAAGTTTAGATAATACTTATGTTGCCGCAATACCTGATTCAACAGGCCCTTACAAAATTTATGGTATAGATGAAACTAAAGGAAAACCTTATACAGATAAAATAGGTTGGTTCTATCCTTTATTTACAGATGAAGTGTCTGCACAAGCATATGATAAGTCAAAAGGTGGAACAGGACTTGCACATACTCATGTGTTTAGAGGAGATAATAGAATTTTCTTCATGCCAAGTAATTCAATGAATCACGCAACATATGACACAAATGATTTTGCTGTTTGGCCAGCATCTAAACCTGTTCTACAAGGACATGATGGATCACTATGGAGTTGTTTTGGCGACTTTAGAGATTTATTGCTTTTAGATTTGGAAAAAAGGATTTACAACAATTTAAAATTAGCCTATGATGAAAGCATTATTGATATTGTAGACTTTGTAGGTAGTAGAAGTAGAAATACAGGTTTTACAAGAGAACATATATCTTCTTTAATGCAACCTGAATTTAACGATTGGTCCCAAGCTGTTGCCAATCCAGACTACTCCACAAACGATGTATATTCAAGAGGGAATGGATTTAGTTACAATTATTCTTACTCTGCAGATCAGTATAATAATAAATTGACAGGATTTTGGAGGTCCATTTACAAAGATCTATATAACACTGATAGACCTCATTCACATCCTTGGGAAATTTTAGGAATTAAAATAAAGCCTACATGGTTTGATACTGTATATGGCACAGCGCCTTACACCAAAGATAATTTATTACTTTGGGAAGATATGAGTAAAGGAATAGTTAGAGAACCAGATACAAAAGTAACCTATAGAAATAAATTTAAAAATGAAGATATTTACAAATATATTCCTGTTGACGACAAAGGCAATTTAATAAGTCCAAACGAAACAGGATATGCACTTTATTCTCCTGATACAGAATATAAAAATGATTTTGTTTTTGGTGACGAAGGACCGGTAGAAACAGCATGGAGAAGAAGTTCTCATTATCCTTTTGCTTTAATGAAAGCATGGGCAATGAGTGAACCTGCACAATTTATAGGTATAGCATTTGATAGAAGCAGAATTAAAAGAAATAGTGCAGGACAGTTGGTTTATACTGATACTTCAAAACGTATAGAATTAAGTGAACTGAAATTTCCTAACAGCTCATCAGATGCTACAAGGATTAATACAGCAGGACTAGTTAATTACATGCAAGGTTATCTTGCATCAAATGAATCTTTGATGTTTACAGAATATCAGAATAAATTAAAATCGTTAGAAAATAAATTAGGAAGTAAGATAGGAGGATTTACACAGAAAAGTAAATTCAAATTAATCCTAGATAGTAGAACACCAACTAATGAAGGAAACATTTTTGTTCCTGAGGAAAATTACAAAATTGTTTTAACAAAAAGTGTCCCACTTAACGTGTATACTTATAGTGGTGTTATAGTTGAAAAATTAGCAAGAGGATTTAAAATATCAGGATATGATAGATCTAATCCTAAATTTAAAATTTTTCCAGCACTGAAAAAAGCTACAGATCCTGTTATAAATGTAGGCGGAATAAGTGAAGATTTTGTAAACTTTGATTCTTCGCAAACTTATGAACCAGGAGAAATTGTAAGATTTAACAATACTTTTTATAGAGTAAAAAGCACAAACACAGGAAACTTTGTAGAAAGCAATTTTCAAAAAATGCCTGAGCTTCCAGTAGTAGGTGGAGCATCGGCTACATTTACAAAAAACTTTGAAACTGTAGCAACTACTGTAAATTACGGAACAGTTTATAGTGAAATACAAGATGTGGTAGACTTTTTATTATGTTATTCTAAATACTTAGAAACAGTAGGGTTTTCATTTCAACAATTTAATGAAACATTGAAAGAAATAGAAAATTGGCAGTTAAGTGCTAAAGAATTTATGTTTTGGTCAACGCAGGCTTGGGAAGCAGGTACTGTATTAACTTTAAGTCCTAGTGCTAGAGAAATAATTTTTGAGAAGAAGCATAGTGTTGTAGATAATATATATGATAATTTTTATGATTATAGTTTGTTACAAGCAAATGGTAAAAGATTATTGGCGGATTTTGCAACTACAGAAAGAGATAACACAAACAAGTTTGGTTTGAAAGTTAAAAACACTCAGGAAGGAATATATCAATTAAAATTACCAATAGCTCAAACAGAACATGCAATCCTTATAGATAACCAAACAGTATTCAGTGACAAAATTTACAACAGAGCTCAGGGATATAGACAAGAGCGTATCAAAGTTAAAGGGTATAGATCAAGTGAATGGAATGGATCTTTAAATGTACCTGGTTTTATTTTTCAAGATTCAGTTATAAATGAATGGACTGCTTGGCAAGATTATAAAATAGGTGATCTTGTAAAATATAAACAATATTATTATGTGGCAAAAAATAACGTAACAGGATCTAATAAATTTGACGATAAACAATTTGTTATATTGGCAGATAAACCAGAACAAGGATTATTGCCTAACTTTGATTACAAAGCAAAACAATTTGGAGATTTCTATGACTTAGATAGTGATAATTTTGACACTGAACAGCAAAAACTTGCACAACATTTAATCTCCTATCAAAAGAGAAAATATCTTGAAAATATTATTCCTGATGAAGTAAGTCAATACAAATTTTTCCAAGGAATGATCCAAGATAAAGGTACAAAAAATGTTCTTAACAAACTGTTTGATAAATTAGGTAGTGCAAATAAAGATAGTTTAGAATTTTATGAAGAATGGGCTGTTAGAGCAGGACGTTACGGAGCAACTGAAGGTGATGATGTTTTTGAAGTATTATTAGATGAATCTAAGTATAGATTAGATCCGCAACAAGTAGAACTTGTTGATGTTGTAGATCCTCAGGATACTTCTTTAATTTATAAATTAGATAGAAACAACATTTATGTAAAATCAAGAGATTATAATCATAAACCGTTTCCAACAAAGTATTATAATGATGATAATTTTTATGTACCATCTGCAGGATATGTTAATCTATCAGATGTGTATACCAGTATATTAAATTATAATCTTTTAATCGATCAAGATATTTCATTACTACAACAGGGGTCTTATATTTGGACAGCAAAAGATAAAACACAACTAACATGGGGTGTTTACAAATATATGTCAACAGATTTAAAAGTAACAAGTATTACAGCGTCTGCTAGTAATATATTCACAGTTACTCTTAACAAATACTTTGCATTTGAAAAAGGTGATGTAGTAGGTATAAATGATGTTGCTTCAGGAACAAATGGATTTTATACAGTTAACAAAGTTGATCTTAATGTTTTATCTTTAGATTCAGTTACAGATGTACCTGCTACTGATGATAGTTATACAGCCGACACAGGTTTTATAACAAGATTCAAAGCAGTTAGAGTTGCAAATCTTACAGAAGCAAATAATAATATTCAAAGGGATGGTAAACAACTACAATTTACTTTAGCTGGTACAAATTTACAAAGTGACACCATTTGGGTAGATGACGATGATACTGGTAAATGGGTAGTTTTAAAAAGCAAACAAGTTTTTGAACTTAAACCAGAAATTGTTAACAAGACAGCAGGTATATTAGATAGTACTGATAAAGATTTTGGATCTAGTATTAGTGTAACTGACGATAATAATTTTATGTCTATTACTGCACCTAAAGATCTTAATGGAACAGTATATGTTCTTACTAGACCTAGTGATAATGCAGAATATAATCAATTACAGCAAATTGATGAAACGGTCAATCTGTATGATTCTAATGGTGGATTTGGAACAAGTGCAGTATTAAGTCCAGACGGAAAATATCTTGCAATAGGATCACCTAATGCATCAAATGTAAAATCTAAATTAAAAGGCGATTACCGTGCTTCAACAACTTATGAAACAAATGATATTGTTTTTTATAGCCAACAATTATGGAAAGCTAAACGACAAGTTTTAGCAGAAGAAGTACAAACGTTTTTTAATCATTCATCAAACCAACAAAGTAAAGGCGACGAGTATGATGCAACAGCTACACCTCGTTACCCTAGTGTGGTTTACATTATGCGAGGAAATCCATCAATACCATTAGCGGCAACTGATCATATTTTAATTAGAGCTGAAAAAGAACAATATGAAGGAACAAAGCCCGGTGATATACTTTCACTAAAATGGAATAGGTTCACAACATTATCTACAGCTGGCATATCTCCTTTTAATGGAGATCCTGTATTAACAGAAACTTTGATAAACGGTCAACATACCATAGTAGGAAAAGTTGATGTTGTTGTAAAAATTATTAGTGCATTGGCAACACCAGAAGTTGGGGACGAAATAACAACACCTACAGCAAGGGCTACTGTACAACATAGATTTATAGATAATGATAATAACCTTCAATTATATCTTAATAATATTAATGGTTCGTTGTCAGCTACAGGCACAATTTCACTAGGAGGAATAACAGTAGGAGACTATACAAAAGAACAAAACATTAACGACAATTACCATGCAGGTTGGTGGTATGTTAATGTTGGAACTAGTTTCAATACATCAAATATTTACGAGTATAATGCAAACCTTGTAGTGCAAAATATTACTATTCAAGGAAATAGTGTCAACGATCCTACCTTTACAAATATTTTTGATGCTAAACAAAACGAAGATGTTGTTGCTAATCCAACAAGAGTTTCATACTTTGGCGTTTTGAGTCACGTGCAAGGTGCTACAGGAACAAATATTTTAGACTCAAGGTGGGTGTTAAGAACACCAGCTGGACACGGAGCAAGTTTACAGACAGGAAACAAAGTTAGGTTCTGGTTAAATGATTTGTACGTCAACGATGTTAGACAAGATCCGTCAGCAATAGGATTAGATTTTAGCTATCTTAACAACACAGAACTTACAATAAACGATAAATGGAATGGTTGGACAGTAGCACGATTAACAAACTTTGATCTTAATGGTGATCCGTTTTTACCAACAGTAGGACAAACAGTTACAGATACAAACTCCGGCCAAACTGCAACAGTAGCCTTTATAGAAAGATCCTTTGCTACAGCAAGATTTTACCTTAAAAATAAAAGTGGTACTTGGGCAAAAGGAAGTGACTTTGGTGAAGCAAGTAATTTGACATTTGTTGAAAACGATTCAACAGTAAGAACAGTAGGACCTATCAATAATACTCATATGGAGGATAGTGTATCAGGACCTTTACTTGTAATAGATAAAGGAACTAACATTCCAATACCTAGCGGAGGTAATTTTTTACAAGATTTAGAATATTGGATATACAGTTTAAATACTTTAGAAGGAGTTTTAGATACAAACAATCCTCCTAGTCCTTTAAATCTTGATTGGACAAGAGTTTACAATATTCCTCTTGATGCAAATGGAACGTCATCCACAGTGACAGATGAAGGTGCAATAGCAATTTACGAAAAAAGAGGATCTCAGTTTCAAGCAATAAATTATTTTACTGTTCCTAATTCTGCAAACGGAAGACGTCTTGGACATCAATTAAAATTTAGACAACTTGATGCAGACACATACAAACTATTTGTTCATGCAAAAGGGGACAGTACGGAAACTAATGAAGGTAGGATTTATATATTTGATAAAAATACTACAGACGATTGGGCATTAGGAATTGAAAACAAATATAGAGGTTTTTTCAAAAACACACTTTCTTATTTTATAGGAGATTTGGTACGTGTAGGAGATACTATTTACGAAGCAAATACAAATCTTGTTCCTGCTAATTTCGTTGTAAGCCAGTGGACTGCAAAAACAGAAGGTGTTGATCTATTAGGATATGTACCTAACGATACAAGTTTCTCTTTAAAAGATAGCGTGTTAGAACAAAACTTACTTGAAGAATTTGGTGAAGACTTTGATTTAAGTAAAGATGGATCAGTGCTAATTGCAAATGCAAGATATATGAATACAAATGATAGTTCTATTCCTAATAGAAAAATTGTTGTTTATAGAAAAAATCAAAATCATTATGAATATAGTCAGCTACTAGAACCATTTAACCTTATTGAAGAATATGCAAGTTCTATCGCTATATCAAATGATGGTAAAAAAATTGCAGTTGGAGCCCCTTATAACAGTGACCAAGTTAGTGCAGGAGGTTGTGTTTACATTTACATACAAAACGGCACACAATTCCAATACAAACAAACACTGAGGCCAATAGATAAAACTCCAAATACAAGATTTGGAAGCAAATTAGACTTTGATGGAAACACTCTTGCAATTACATCAAAAGGTGGAGACCTAAGAACAGTTACTTCGTTTGATTCTGCAACTACAGTCTTTGATGCATCTAATACAGAATTTAGCACCTCTGATAATGAAAGCGGACTTGTAAGTATTTACGAAACAGTTAATGATACTTTAATATATGGTCAAGATTTTTCATACGATAGGGATACGCAAGACTTTGGTAGTGTAATGTTGGTATCTAACAATCATGTGTACCTAGGTTTGCCTAAACAAGTAGTGACAATAAACAATCAACAAGATAAAGGTGTGGTAGTAGAGTACAGAAAGCCAGCAGGCACAAGTACTTGGGCACAAACTAGAGTGCCAGTATTACCTGGAGATACAAATAAATTTAAAGGAGTTTACCTTTTCAATAAAACAGATGATAGTTTAGTATCTTATTTAGATTATATTGATCCATTACAAGGAAAAATTGCAGGTCCTGCCGAGCAAGAAATAAGTTTTAAAACATCTTATGATCCAGCAAGATATTCTATTAGTACAGCAACAGGAGTAACAGCTAATGCATTAGATTATACTGCGGAACAATGGATAGGAAAATTATGGTGGGATATTGGTAGTGCCCGTTTTATAAATCACCACCAAGGAGATATAACAGAATCAACACAGAATTTTAATAAATTATTTACAGGAACGACTGTAGATGTTTATGAATGGATAGAAAGCACTTTACTTCCTAGTGAATGGGATAGTCAAGCAGGAACTGAATCAGGACTTACATTAGGAATAAGTGGTACATCAAAATATGGAGATACTGCGTATTCTGTACGTAGAAGATATGATACTGCAACACAAACATTTCAAAATTATTATTACTATTGGGTAAAAGATAAAAGGACACTACCAGAAAATCCAAATAGAGTAACTACTGGATATGATGTTGCAAGATACATTTCAGATCCTAGTGGACTTGGACATAAATTTGTTACAATTTTAGGTGATAATAGATTTAGTCTGTATAATTGTGAATCATTAATAAAAGACAAAGATGTAGGAATAAGTTTCAATTGGTGGACTATAGAAAATCAACAACAAAATACACATAATGAATATCAATTGCTTACTGATGGATTACCAACAAGTGTACCAAGAACAGATATTGAACAAAAATGGTTTGATAGCTTGGTTGGTTTCGACACACAAGATAGACCTGTGCCTGATATTAATTTGCCAGTTAGATCAAGATACGGAAATTTAAACGAACCAAGACAGAGTTGGTTTGTTAACAGAACTGAAGCTAGAAAAGAATTTATTGAAAGAGTTAATAAAGTACTCAAAGAAAATTTAGTAGTAGATGATAAAGACTTAACCGGACTTACAGCTATAGACCCTCAACCAGGAATAGCAGGAGGAACTTATGACACTACAAGTGATTCATATGCTGAACTATCTTTTGTAAGTGTAGCTAAAACAAAACAAGCATCTTTGACTTTAGAAGTAGAAAATGGAGTCGTAGTTAATGTGTTAATTACAGAGCCAGGTGCTGGATATATAAATCCGCCTTCTTACACAATAAGTGATACACAAGGTAGTGGTTGTGTATTAACATTTACTTTAAACACTGATGGTGGTATATCATCTGTTTCAATTGATAAAGCTGGACAAAATTATGTTTCACCTACTGTAAGTGTTAGACAATTTTCTGTGTTAGTTAAAAATGATGAAACTGTAAGTGGGTTGTGGTCTATATTTTCATGGACTGGAAGTTCATGGCAGAGAACTAAAACGCAGGCTTATGATGTAAATCTTTATTGGCAATATATTGATTGGTATAAAACAAATTACAATCAATTTACCCCAATAGATTATACAGTTGAATCTAGCTATCAGTTAAGCGGTCTTGAAGATGAAATAGGTAATGTAGTTAAAATTAAAAACGTAGGAACCGGAGGTTGGTTGTTATTACAAAAAACAGGAAACACAACATCTTCAGATTATACTGTCAACTATGATACCATTGGTAGACAAAACGGAACCATAGAATTTAAAAATAGTTTGTATGATGTGTCAAATGAAAATATTGCATATGATGGTGCAAGTTTTGATAAGATTTTTTATGACACACAACCTGTTGAAGAATTTAGAAGAATTATATCAATTATAAAAAATAATATCTTTACAGATGATTTAGCAATTCATTGGAACAACTTATTCTTTGCAAGTTTAAGATACGTATTTTCAGAACAACCTAATGTAGATTGGGCATTCAAAACTAGTTATATTAAAGCAAAACATAACATAGGAGACTTATCACAAAAGATAAACTTCCAAAATGATAATTTATCTAGTTACGAGTCATATGTAAAAGAAATAAAACCATACAGAACTAAAATCAGAGAATATTTAAGTTCATATGAAAAAATTGATCCTAGTGCAACATCTGTTACTGATTTTGATTTACCTCCAGTGTACAATACAGATGCAGGAAAAATTATACCACAAAGTGTACAAGTGATTGATAATGAGATTGTTTCAGGTACATCTGATATTTTAAATTATCCAAGTAAACATTGGGCAGACAATGTAGGTTTTGAATTGACTGCTTTGACTATTGCAGATGCAGGAACAGGTTATGATGCTCCCCCTAATATTAAAATTACCGGAGGCGGCGGATCAGGTGCCGAGGCAAAAGCATATATAGGAACTGATGGAAAATTAACAGCAGTTGAAATGCTTAACACAGGCAGTGGATATCTATCTCAACCCACTATTACTGTACAAGGGTCTCAAGCTGATGGATCAGCCATAGCAAGATTAAGTCCTGTATTAGGTAAAGGTAAAGCAAGAGCAATGCATGTGGTTTGTAAGTTTGACAGAACTACTGGCGTGTATTTGTTTAACACACTTACAGAGACACAAACATTTACAAGCACACTAGATCAACAAATATTTAATTTGAAATGGCCGATGCAGTTAAAGTCAACAAAAATAACTGTAACAGTAGATGGTTTAGAATCTTTGCGTAGTGAATATACCTTTACAAATATTAAAGATACTTCTAAAGGATACACTAGATACTATGGTAGAATAACGTTTACATTACCGCAAAGTATTAGTAGCTCTATAGTCATAAAATATGATAAAGCACCTGACTTGTTACAAGCACAAGACAGAATAAATCTTTATTATAATCCAGCAACAGGTATGTTCGGAAAGGAACTAGGACAGGTATTAGATGGTGTTGATTATGGTGGTGTAGAAGTTAGCAGTTATAGTTTTGGTTCTGGTACAGGTTGGGATTCAGATGGTTGGTTTACTGGTACATATGATACTTTTGACACATTATTTGATGATGAAATATTTCAATTGGATGGAAGTACAGAAGTATTTGCATTAAGTAAACCTTTAGCAAACGGAGTAGTTTATAATGTTTACAAAAACGGTGTAAGGATAGACGATCCAAACTTTGGTACTCCAAGCCAAACAAATGAAAATGCAGTGATGCAAAGTATTACAGGAGATGGTACAACTCAAACTGTAACAATAGTAAAACAAGTGCAAAGTTTTCAAGCAAATGATGTAGTAGTAATTAGGAAAACAACATCAGATGGATCTTTCTTACCAGATCCTAGATCATATGATACTTTACTCAGTGGTGGTGATTTACAATTTACAACAGCAAAAGGAGTCAATCCTGAAGATATAATTGTTGATGGTGACGGATTTGTAACACCTACTACAAGCAAAGGTCCGGAGGAACAGGTGCCTGGGCAAGTGCAGGATTCTGTTAACATTAAAGTTTTCCATAGACCTAAAGGTGGAGGAAGTATATTATCAAGTAATTCTTATACAGCTAATGGATCAGAAGTTGAGTTTATGTTTGGCGTACAACCACAAAACAAAGATGGACTTTTTGTTAGAATAAATGAGGTAATACAAGACCAAAACAGCTACACAGTTGATTACAGATTAAAGACAGTAAGAATGAATACAGCACCTAACGTAAATTCTTCTGTTAATATTTTAAGCATAAGTGGTAATGGAGAAAATGTTGTAGAAGCTGATCAGTTTATAGGTGACGGAAGCACAACACAATTTGTTACTAAAGGCAGTTATACAAGTAAATTAGATTATTATGCAACAGTAAATGGTGTAGCAGTTGAATCTGTATTAATTCCTAGCACAGATAGTACTGACGAAGATGCAAAAGCAGTTTTATCTTTTGGTAGTGCGCCACCAGACAACAGCATTATTAACTTTGCAATTTATAGTGCAGTTGATAATTTTTCTAAATTAGAAGTAAATGAATTTACAGGAGATGGATCAACTAAGACGTTTACTTTAGCTAAAACTCCATATAGTGCTAAACCTAATAGTCATAATGTAATTGTTAAACAAGGTAATAAAATTTTAAATCCTGGATATAATCAACAATTTACAGTACAAGCACTTCAATCAGAATACTTCTTAGAAATTTGGCAAAGTCCTATAGGAAGTTTTGATAATTCAGATGTTTTAGTTTTACTTAATGGTAAAGAACTTACCATTGCAACCGAATATAATATACGTCCTGCAAATAGTTCAGTCATTTTAGAGCCTGGCGTCGGAGTAGCAGGAGATATATTAGAGGTTTATCTAAGAACTGATGGTGATTATGCATTTGGTAGTATTCAAGTTATAGATAATCAAAATCAATGGGTAGATAGCGGAGCACAATTACAACTTAATACTGCACCAGCTGATGGTGAATCATTAGTAGTGTATACATTTAACAAACATGATATACAAGACTTTGAAAGAATAAATTATGATGTTGTAAGCAGGTCTACATTAACAGTAGGAAGTGATGATCACATAGAGTATAATCATTTAAGAGCGGGTTTGATAAAATTACGAAACAAGGCAGTAGACGCACAATTTGTTTGGTTAACTGTTAATGGTATTTTGAAAACACCTAGTGTAGATTACAAATTGACAGACGATCAGTTATTTGTGAAATACAACGGATCGTTTGCAGATAATGATGTAATTGAATTAATACATTTTAGTAGTGATGGCCCACAACAACCAAAGTTTGGCTTCAGTCAATTCAAAGATATTTTAAACAGAAATATTTACAAAAGACTAGGTGATGTAGCACCAGTTAAATTGACTAAAAATTTATTAGTAAGAGATAAAGAAATAGAATTAGATGATGCATCTGGACTTCCTAAACCAGATAAAACAAGTAGTATTCCAGGTATTATTTTTATAAACGGCGAAAGGATTGAATATCTTGTTAAAACAGGTAATACTTTAAGACAGATACAAAGAGCCACACTTGGAACTGGAGCACCTGAAATGCACGAAAGAGGTAGTGATGTATATAATGCAAACATACAGCAAACTGCTCCATATTCAGATAGCACAATTACAGAAAACTTTACAGGTGATGGATCTACAAGCACATTTATACTAGGATTTACACCAAGTTCAGTAAACGAATTTGAAGTATTTGTAGCAGGAAAACGTTTGAGAAAGAATGAAATTACTGTGTTTGATGCTACAATAGACCAAGATTCACCAGAAGCTGATGTAACGTCACCAGCAGAATTTTCAGTAACAGGATCTAGCAATGTATTGACAATAACCAATATTCCGGCAAATAATGTCAAGATCCAAGTCATAAGAAGACAAGGAAAACGCTGGACAGACCCTGGAATTTCACTTAATGATTCGGAAAGTACGGTAGCACGTTTCTTTAAGGCAGAAAAGGTGGAGCTACCAAAATAAATACAGTTGTAGGAAAACAATATGATTGATCAAATTAAAGAAAATAACGGAGTACTACTCCAAGGACATATTAAAATACATAATCCTGAATCGGGTGAAATTTTAGTAGATAAAAGAAATGCCATTCATTATGAGAATATGAGTATCTCATTAGCTGAAAGTTTGGCGAATGCAGGCTCTGGATTTATATATCAAATGGCATTTGGTAATGGCGGAACTAGCATTGACCCAACAGGTATTATTACATATCTTACACCAAACTCTACAGGAACAAATGCAAGTCTTTACAACCAAACTTATGTAAAAGTTGTAGATGACAGAAGTGTTAATAACACAGATCCAGCACGTAATAAAATAGAATCAAGACACGTCAGTGGAACAAACTATACAGATATACTAGTAACATGTTTGTTAGACTATGGAGAACCAACAGGACAAGATGCTGTTGATAATGCCACAAATGCTGATAGCTTGTATGTGTTTGATGAACTAGGATTAGTAAGTTATGACACAGCTGGCACAGGAAGATTACTTACACATGTTATTTTCCATCCAGTACAAAAAAGTTTGAACAGACTTGTACAAATAGATTATACAGTTAGAGTTCAAAGTCTATCAGGGTTGAATGAATAATGGCTTACACAATAAATTACTCGGATACTAACAAAGGTACAATATCTATAGAAGATAGCACGATCAATCAAACCACAAGTTTAGATATTCCAGGTAGAAACACAACAAGTTACGGATCAGTCATTGCAAATAGTTTTTTAAATTTACTAGAAAATTTTGCTAATACTTCTGCACCAAGGAATCCTATACAAGGACAATTATGGTATGATAGTTCTACAGGTGTAAACACATTAAAACTTTATGACGGCACGGGTTGGATAAACGCCAGTGGATTGAAAAAAGGAAATACTGCACCTACAGTATCTTCAGCTTTAACTGGAGATTTATGGAGTGATACAGATAACAACCAGTTGTATATTTTTACAGGATCAGGATGGACCTTAGTAGGACCTGAGTATAGTGATGGATTATTAACAGGATCAAAGCCTGTTGTAGTCACAGGTAAAGATGAAGTAAATTATACAATTTTACAAACAGAAGTTTCTGGCAGTCCGGTATCTATTTACAGCACAAAAAGTTTTCAACCAAAGACAACCATTAGTGGATTTACAACAATACAACCTGGCTTAAATTTATCAACAGCAAATATTGGTGGAGCAGGTGTAGGAAAATTTTATGGAACAAGTGAAAAGGCTGAAAACCTAGTAATAAACAATACTAGTATACCTTCATCAAAATTTTTAAGAAGTGATGTTACTAGTACATCTGATAATCAAATTATTATTAGTAATAACAAAGGAATACAAGTAGGACAAGATGCTATTGTTACTTTTGATGTACAGGGCACATCAGGAGTTGTTACAAACTTGACATCAGGTGCACCTATTGATTTTAAAGTTAACAACTTAGGTACACAAAAGAATGTTATTAGAATTGACTCAACAGAAAAAGTTGGAATAAACACCCTTTCTCCTGCAGAAGCATTAGACGTTAGTGGATCAATTCAAGCAAGTACAAATTTAATTATTCAAGGAACAACAGATAGTTCAAGCATAGGAACTGGTGCAGTCAAAATTTCCGGTGGTGTTGGAATTGCTAAAAAGCTATATGTAGGTACAGATTTAAATGTTGCTGGGACAAGTACAACAGGAACAATAGTACCAAGTGCAACACAAACACATACATTAGGAACATCTACAAGTAGATGGTCACAAGTTCATGCAGTAGAATTTAGAGGCAACGTTGTAGGAAACTTGACAGGCACAGTAACAGGTGGTTCTGCAAATGCTAATAAATTAACAAGTTCAAGTACTTTTGAAATGACAGGTGATGTAAGTTCAAATCAAATTACTTTTGATGGTCAGACAGGTGGTACGACAAAAGTATTTTCTACAGCAATTAGTAACACATTTATTGCAAACAAAACATTAGTCACAACACCTAACACAGATGATGAAATAATTATTAACAGAGTGTCAGGAGATAGCACTGGTGTATTTAAAATTTCACAACAATCTCTAGTTAGTTCTGTACCGGTTATTCCGATTGGAAGTATAATGCCATTTGGAGGAGTAAACATTCCAGCTGGTTGGTTATTATGTGATGGTAGAGAAGTAAAAATTAGTGATTACTTAACTTTATATAATACTGTACAATATCAATTCAAAGATCAAAGTCAGGTCACATCAGGACAGTTTGGATTACCTGATTTAAGAGGTAGATTTCCATTAGGTGCTGATAACATGGGCGGCACTAGTGTTAATAGGGTTACAGATGTAAACGCAGATACAGTTGGACTAGGTTCGGGTGTAGAAAGTCGTGCTATTGATGTTAGAAACTTACCAGAACACGAACATGATTTAAGATCACCTAAAGGTGCTCAGTTTTATGTCATACTAGATGACAGTGGTACGCCACAAGATGCTGATACTATTCCTTATGATGCTCCTACTGGATCTAATGCAGGACAAGCCAGAACTTCATCCGGTGGTGTCTTAAACAGAAGAAACATTCAATATAATCAACAAACAGGTTTAGAAACTTATGAAACATTTGACATATCAGAACTTGGTACACCATATAATGTCATGAATCCGTTCTTAACTGTAAAATATATTATATATTCAGGGGTAGGTGGTTAATGGCATATCAAATTAATAAAACAAGCGGAGCACTTCTTGTAAATCTAGCTGACGGACAAATTGATGTAAACTCAACCGACATTACATTAATAGGAAAAAATTATTCAGGATTTGGTGAAGCAATAAATGAAAACTTTGTTAAAATGTTGGAAAATTTTGCTAATTCATCTGCTCCTGCACAACCATTAGCTGGACAAATTTGGTGGGATACTTCTAATCAAAGACTACAAGTTTATACAGGAACAGCATGGACAACAGGCGGTGGTCCTATTGTTAGTGCATCACGTCCTGTTATGGTTGCTGGCGATTTATGGATTGACAACAATTCAAATCAAATGTACTTTTATGATGGAACAGATTTAACACTTGCAGGACCAATTTACAATGCTTTCCAAGGAAAGTCAGGACCTGAAACTGTTACAGTACTAGACAATACAGGAACAAGTAGAAACATTGTAAAATATTGGGTAGGTGGTACACTTGTTGGACTTTGGAGTAAAATTTCATTCACTCCACAAAATATAGATACCATTCCTAACTTTTCTGGCAATGTTGTAAAAGGATTTAACGTTGTTGATGCAGACTTTGTGTTTGCAGGTACAGCCACTAGAACTGAATCATTAGTTGATTCGTCAGGAGTTATTAGAACTGCTGGACAATTTTTAGCAAGTGATTCAGATGATTCAACTAGTGGTGCGTTATCAGTTAGAAATAATAACGGTGTTACTATAGGACTTACAGATAATAACCAAATCAAAGTTACAAACTTAGGTGTTGTGTCAGAAAATAACGTATCTGGTGAAAACTATATTATTAGAATGACAACCAGCTTAGGTAAAAAAGATGCCGTTACAATAGATTCAACTAATAGTAGAGTAGGTATTTACAACTCATCTCCAGGTGCAACATTAGATGTCACTGGTGATATGAAAGTAAGTGGAAACTTTACAGTAGCAGGTACACAGACTATTTTAGATGTACAAACTTTAAGAGTAAGAGATAAACAAATACAATTAGCAAGAGGTGATGATAGTACCTTATTAGATAATGCAGGTGTTAATGATTCAGGCATTACTGTAGAATCATCAGGTGGAAATAAAGAATGGTTATGGAAAAATTCTACCAATAGCTGGACATCAAATGTAAACATCAATATGACAGGCGGTGCAAAGCTACAATCAGATGGAGTTGATTTGATTGACGGTACAACTGCTCCTGGTATTACAGCAATTGGTAATTTGACTAGTGCAAATATAGGTAATATGAGTTTTTCAGGTATTACGATAAGCACTGGTAGTGCAAGTGGTGGCAATGGTTTAATATTAACACTGGCAGGAGACATAAGTTTAGGTTCACCAAGAAAGATTAGAAACGTACAAGATCCTGTTTTAGATCAAGACGTGGCAACAAAAGCATACGTAGATAGTAGTATTGACTTAGAAGTGATTCCTTTATCCTTAGATATCACAGGATTAGGTACAGGAAGCACTTTAAACACAAATATTGCAACAATAATTAATGATATTGCTCCAGCAACTACAAAAAGAGACGGTACAGAAGCAAGAATTCATTGTACATCTACTGTAGGAGCCCAAGCTACACTATCTGCGGCCAACTTAAACGCAAGTTTTAACAAAAGTTTGGAAACAGTACAAAAATTAGACGGTAGTGGTGCTGATGATGGCTCTGCTTCGGTCATAGGAGATGCAACATTTAATGATGTTACTGGTGCTATTACATCAACAGTTGCTAGAACATTGAAATTATTTAGAGTAAACAACGGTTCCTGGGGATATGTGCAAGACTTAACTCCGGGCAATTTAGTATAAATACATGTAACACACGATTAGGGGTTAATAAATGGCGTATATAATAAATTTAACTAACGGCACACAGTTAGCTTCGGTTGAAGATGGCACTATAGACCAGAGCACCACACTTAAATTAGTGGGTAAAAACTATGCTGGTTATGGCGAAATCCAAAACGAAAACTTTGTGCATTTACTGGAAAACTTTTCCAGTGCAAATCAACCTGCAAGTCCACTTTCAGGACAGATATGGTTTGACAGTTCAGTAAAAAAACTTAAATTTTATGATGGAACTAAATTTAGAACAACAGGTGGAGCAGAAGTATCCACTACACAACCAGTAGGATTAACAACTGGTGACTTTTGGTGGGATACCACAAACAATCAATTATATGCTCAAAACGCCTCAGGAGCATTTGTCCTAATCGGCCCACAAAGTGTAGGAAATACTGTGACTGCTATGGTTACAGGTCAAGTAAGAGATAACGCAGGAACTATTAGAACAGTCATTAAAGGAACAATTGAAGACAATGTTGTATTTTTAGTAAGCAACAGTGAATTTACTATCGACGCAACAGATGCCTCCAATACTATTACTGGTTTTGATGTTGTAAGACAAGGTATGACTTTACGTAATACCACAGCTTCAACTAATGGTGTTACAAGTAGTGCTCATAGATTTTATGGTACTGCAACAAATTCAGATAGATTAAACGGTTTACCAGCATCAAGTTATGCATTATCAGGTAATGCAAACTTTTCAAGCGTAGTTAGATTTGGAGACACTGGATTTACAGTTGGTGCAGGTAATGATTTATTTATTGGTGTAGATACAACAGGTTCGGGTGATGAAGGAGTTATTGAAAATACTACAGGACAAAAAATACGATTCAAAGTTAAGTCAAGTGGTGGAGTAACTACTGAACCTTTCCATATTCAAGCAGTAGGATTAATACCAACACAGACTGCAACATACGACATTGGTGATATTAATTATAAATTTAGAAACATTTATGCAAATTCTTTTATAGGATTGGCAACAAATGCAACAAATTTACAAGTTGGCTCAAATTTTAGAACAGGTGACGTTAACGCAACTAACAATACTGTTGCAGTAAGAGATTCAAGTGGTAATTTAGCGGCAAATACATTTAATGGAATATCAACATCAGCCAAATACGCTGACTTGGCAGAAAAATATGTAACAGATCAGCACTATCCTGTAGGCACATTAATAGGAATTGGTGGAGATAAAGAAGCTACAGCAATTGATAATACAGACGAAATGGTTTGTATAGGAGTAATAAGCACACAGCCTGCATACTTGATGAATTCAGATTCAGAAGGTCAAGCAATAGCACTAGTCGGAAGAGTACCTGTAAGGATTACAGGTCCGGTAAATAAAGGTGATAAAGTATTTGTTGCACAAAACGGAACAGCAAGTGTAGACGGTGAAGGAGATATGATTGGTATCGCACTTGAAGATAACGATAGACACGAAGAAACACTTGTTGAGTGTATTTTGAAGTTATAAAATATAAGGAAGTAAAATGGCAGTAGGAGATACAATTACAGCGGCTCGATACAACATTATTAGAGCTCGAGTAGCTGGAATATTAGGATTAGGCGCAGGTGATGAAGGATACGGACAAGCAGTAGCAAGTTCATCTGTAGCTGTTGGCGCCACTGTTACAGCGGCACAGATGGCTAGTTTAAATGACGACATGGTAAAATGTCGTGTACACCAAACAGGTGCTAGTCCTACAGAAATAGTTGCACCAGTAATTGGTAACACAATTGAAGACAGTAACACAACATCAAAAAAAGGTTATGTAGAATTTGAAAATTTAAGTTTAACTTGCCAAACATCAAGATTAAATGTAAATGCAGGTAATTTAACACTTACAGCTGGTACATCAAGTTCAAGATCATCAAGTTGGTCTTCAGATATTAATCATATTGTTACGGTAACTTTCGGCGGTTATTCAGTAACCAACGGAGATGGTACCACTACAACAGTAAGTGCAAACGATCACATGCGGGTATTTTTTAATGCCGGCGGTACTATATTATTCAGTGGTACAATTGGTACAGGAAATACTGCAATTAACAATGATTGGCGTAATTTAATGACATCAGTCGGTACTGTAGCATTTGGTAGGTCGACTACTTCTAATGGTTCAACAGGCACATCATATGGTTATGCAAACTTACCTACTTCTTATACAACTATTTTTAACAAAACTGCTTCAGCATATAGCGATAATGATTATTTAATAGAAGGACAAAAAGTAGGGAATGTTTTGACATTTAGAATAACCTTTAATGAAGATAAAGGACCAAATCCAAACTACGATGAACCCGTTACGGCCCTTACAACCAGTACAGTACAGATGAATCGTCCAAGTAATACGAATGCTGTGAGTATTTCAGCACCAACTTTCCAGAACACCGACAACCTGTAGGCTTAAATAGTTATACAATAAACTAGGAGTATAACTATGGACGAAGCATTGGAAAAAGCACTTGATTTTTCTAATTATATGGTCACCCTTAACAATCAAAAACGTATTCTACAGGAAGAATATCAAGAAAGTTTGATAAAATATCAAGGTGGTGGAAAGTTTACCATAACAAAAGAGTTAATTTCCTTTGTTGGTAATCTCAATGACACAGGTAACACCAAAGTAGTGTTAATTGACGACAACCAAATACCAATTCTTATAGAAGACCTACCTACTTTTGTGTATGACATAAAACTACAGTACAGAGAATCATCAGATCAATATTATCAAAAATATAAAAGCATGATGAACAAAAGAAATGTGGAAAGTTTAGTTGATGTCTAATGGTGTATTGTGTTTTGCAAATAATAACGGTAAAGTTGATTATTTAAAACAAGCAATCTTTTTAGCAAGGCGTGTCAAAAAACATTTAGGTGTTCCTATATCTCTGGCTACAGCTAATAAAAGAGATTTTGATTATATGTATTCAGACCAACGGGATCTGTTTGATAAAATTATAGAAATAGATCACCAAGAATACAATACAAAACGTTATTATGACGGAACATATCACCACGAGACATTAGAATTCAGAAATGCCGGAAGAATAGATAGTTACGAGTTATCACCATATGACAAAACTTTGGTGTTAGATACAGACTACGTAATATGCAATAATAGTTTTGTAAATGCATTTGATATTGATACTAGTTTTCAAATTTATCGATATGGAACCGACTTATGTGATTGGAGAAATCTATCAGAATTCAAATATATAAATGATACTGGCATTCCGTTTTACTGGGCTACTTGTTTTTGCTTTGAAAAAAATGTAGAAGTAAAAATGTTCTTCAACTTAATGAAACATATCAAAAAAAATTGGTTTCACTATTCACAAATTTTTAATTTAGGAAGTAGAAATTTTAGGAATGATCATATTTTTAGTATAGCAATACACATAATGAATGGTTATCAAGACGGTGACTGGGCAAAAACATTACCTGGCAAAATGTTTTATACATTAGATAGAGATTTGATTTGTAAATTAGAAGAAGATAATTTATTATTCTTAGTAGAAAAACAAAATAGTTCAGGTGAATATACATTAGCATCAACAAAAGGTTCAAATGTACATGTCATGAACAAGTTTAGCTTGGCGAGGATAATATGAGTTTCTACGAAAAAATAAAAAATAAAGGATATCTAATAATTGCAAGTGGCAAAGACTATGTAAGACAGGCATGTATGTGTGCAATGAGTATTAAACATACTCAAGAAATCAACAACATATCAATAGTAACCAATGACAAAGTTCCAAAAAAATATCAATCATTATTTGATAAAATTATTGATATTCCTTGGATTGTAGACGGCGACGACACCTATTACCTTACAGAACAAAGATGGAAAGCATTTCACGTTACTCCTTACGAAGAAACTGTTTTATTAGATACTGACATGATATTTTTAAATGATGTAAGTAGATGGTGGAAAATTTTAAATGATTTTGATGTGTTTTTAACAACTAAAGTTTTTACCTATAGAAAACAAGAAGTTACAAGTGATTTCTATAGAAAAGCATTTGTTGAAAATAAGTTACCTAATTATTATTGTGGTTTCCACTACTTTAAACAAAATGACATAGCTTTGAAATACTATAAAGATTTAGAAAAAATTTGTCATAATCATACTGATTATTATAAAAAATTTGTTTCAAAGGCAAAACCACAAACTACAAATACAAAAGGTGAAACTTTTATTTTATCTAGCATGGATATTAATCATTCAATTGCAACACTACATGGACACTTCGAACAATTATCGCATGATGCAATTCATTTCACACATATGAAAAGCAAAGTACAAAATGCTGATACTATAGGACTTAATTGGACAGATTCCATTCCTTTTTATATGACAGATGATTTAGAATTAAAAGTAGGAAATTTTCTTCAACAAGGAATTTTTCATTATACAGAAAATAAGTTTTGTAAAGATATTATCAAAAAATATGAAAGTAAAGTATTATGAAACATATTAAAGTAGATGTAAAACAGTATGTATCTTTCAATCAAAAGACAGGTGAAATTTTAAGCATAGGACCTTCTTATGAAGAAGGCACAAACTATGTAGCAGTTTCCGAAAAAGAAGTTGAACCTATAAAAACATTGAAAGAAAAGATGTCAGATTATTTGGTTGCATATAATAGGAAAAGTAAAGAATTTAAATTAAAAAAAGTAACAATACTAGAAGAAGCATCTCAGTATCAAAAATTACCAAAAGTGTCTAGTAAAATGGATTATGATATACTATTAAATGTTGACAAGAAAGCCAAAGTATGTTATATTAATACTAGCGACGGACTTATTGATGTTATGAAAAAAACAAACATTGATGTGAACAAAAAGATCACTTTTAGTTTTACTAAAAAAGATGATCCACATATTTTGTATGATATGGTAAGTTTTGATCTTACTGAGAAAACAAAAAAGTCTATAAGCATACAGAATAGTTATGACATCTATACAACAGTTGATCTAGCAAGTTGCGTATATGGAGAAACAAAATGAAGGTAAAAATTGCAGAAATAGATATTATATACCTCAGTTATGATGAACCCAATGCAGAAAAAAATTATGCAGATTTATTAACAAAAGTTCCTTGGGCTAAAAGAGTGCATGGTGTTAAAGGCTCAGATGCGGCACATAAAGCATGTGCAGAATTAAGCGAAACAGATAGATTTGTAACTGTGGACGGTGACAATACTATAAGACAAGATTTTATTAATCAAGTTCTTGATTTTGATGAGCATACAGATCTTGCTAGTAGCGTAATTAGTTGGTGTGGAAGAAATAGTATAAATGGTTTACTGTATGGTAATGGTGGACTGAAATGTTGGCCAAAAGAATTTGTATTAAATATGAAAACCCATGAAAATGCAGAAGCTGATAATCCACATGCACAAGTTGATTTTTGTTGGGACGTACAATATATACAACAAAATAGTTGTTATTCAGATGTGCATAATAACGAAACACCATATCAAGCCTGGAGAGCAGGATTTAGAGAAGGTGTAAAAATGGCATTGGATCGAGGTGTTAAGCCATCACATGAAGAATTTTTAAAAGGACATTGGAAAAATTTACATAGATTATGGATATGGTTAATGATAGGGTCAGATGTTAAAAACGGTTACTGGGCAATAGCAGGTGCAAGAGAAGGTTTAGCAATGACTATGTTGACTGATTGGGATTATGTTAATGTAAGAGATTTTGATCATTTAAATGAACTTTGGGCAGATAGAGATCAAATGCCAGAAGATGTATTACACACAGAAATATTTAACCATGGTAGTGATTTAGTAGATAAATTAGGGATACCTATTGCTGTGCAACCACTTAATGAAGAACAGAGTGCATTTTTTAAAACAGTATATCAAAATCCAGCTAGGAGTAGCAATCAACAATTTGTGATTGACGTAGAATAAAATGACATTTGAATGGCAAGAACCTGACCAGGTATTAGAAACGTTAAATTCTGTTGGCTGTGGCTTTTGCCTAGCTAAATGGACACAGGTTACTATGCACCTTGGATCAGGACTTACACAAAGTTGTCACCACGTAAAAGCTCATCCTATAGATGTCAACGATCTTGCAACAAATCCAAATGTGTTACACAACACAGGTTTTAAAAAAAATATAAGAAAACAAATGTTAAACGGAGAACGTCCAGCCGAGTGTGATTACTGTTGGCGTATTGAAGATAATACTGGAATGTATAGTGATAGGACTTGGAAGAGTAGAGATCCGTTTAGTTGGCCCCATGTTGACACAATTAAAAATCTTACAGGACACGAAGATTTTTATCCTACATACGTTGAAGTGAGTTTTAGTAATGTATGTAATTTTAAATGCGGATACTGTGGTCCTTCTTTCAGCAGTAAATGGGCAGACGAAATCAATGAACACGGTCCTTATTTTTTCGGTGGAATAAATTGGCGTTATAATCAACCAGATGAGTATCAAAAACAAATTCCTAATCGAGAACATAATCCGTATATAGAAGCTTTCTGGAAATGGTTTCCAGAAGCAGTAAAACACATGCATACATTTAGGATTACCGGCGGCGAACCTTTAATGAGTAAACATACTATGAAGGTAATGGATTATTTGCTAGAGAATCCACAACCTAACTTAGAGCTATCAATAAACAGTAATGCATGTCCTCCAGGAAATAAATGGATTGAATTTGTAGATAAAGTTAAAAATTTAGAAGATAAAAAATGCATTAAGCGATTTATTCTTTTTGTAAGTGCAGAAGGCATGGGTGCCCAACAAGAATACAACAGGTTTGGAATGGACTGGGATGTCTTCACAAAAAACGTAAAATACTTTTTGAAAACCACAAATGGTATGTGTAGTTTTATGAGTGCGTTTAACATTCTAAGTATTCCTACTTTTTTTAAATTTATACAATATGTATCAGATCTAAAAAATCAATTTGAAATCAAAGAAACACGTTTTCAAAGAGTGATAATAGACACACCATATGTAAGAAGTCCTGGGTTTTTAGATGCAAAAATTGCCACACATGATTTGGTAAAAAAATACTTGTATCCTTGTGTGCCTTTTATGGAAAAAAATAGTTTTTCTAAAAGAGAAGTTCAGAAGATGGATAGAATAGTAAAAGATTTAGATGTAAGAAATAATAAACCAGAGGAGTTTGAAAGAGAAGCAGTAGAAGGAAGACGTATGTTTTACCAGTGGATTGAGCAGTATGATAAAAGACGTGGTACTGACTTTGTAAAAACTTTTCCAGAAATGAAAAATTTTTATGATGAATGTTTAAGATGTAAGAGGCTTGCAGACAATGTATGATATAATTTTTATAAGCTATCACGAACCTAATGCAGAGGAAAATTTTAAAAATTTATATGAAAGATTCAATAAAGTTGGATTTTACGGAGAAAGAGTAAAACGTGTTACAAATGTAAAAGGAATACATAATGCTCATGTAGAAGCGGCAAAAAAGTCCAGCACAGATTATTTTTTTGTTGTAGACGGTGATGCTGTAATAGTAGACGATTTTAATTTTGATTATGTTACAAAAGATAAAGATATGGTGCATGTTTATAGATGTATGAATCCTATCAATGATTTGGTTTATGGATATGGAGGTGTAAAATTATTTCCAACATGGTTAGCACAAAATATGGATACAAATACGAATGATATGACTACAAGTATATCAAAAGATTTTAAAGTTATGCAACAGATATCTAATATCACAGCATTCAATACTGATCCTTTTAATACTTGGAAAAGTGCCTTTAGAGAATGTGCAAAATTATCAAGCAAAACAATAGATAGACAAAAAGAGGAGGAAACAAATGAAAGACTTAAAACTTGGACAACCGTGGGAAACGATAGACAGTATGGCGAATACGCTTTGGCAGGTGCTACCGCTGGTATGGAGTTTGGCCTTTCTAGGCGGGCTGATCTTCGGCTAATAAATAATTTTGAATGGCTAAAGGAACAATTTAATGGACACTCATAAGATATTAGATAGATTTGAATTATTATTTCCTTTAAACAGTAAATTAGCTGACTTGCGTAGAGCTTTTATAGATAAAGACCTACATAGCGTATTTAGGTTGATAACAGATGATAATAAAGATGATTTACGTAAAATAATATTAGAAGATAATAAATGGAGTTTATGGAAGATATTAGATTCGATGGTAAAAACAAGATTTGTTCAATCATTAAAATCCTTTGAAGTTAATGAACTGGCAATTGATGAAGATTGTTTAAGCCAAGGACAAATTAAAAGTAAACTTTGGCTATTGAACGAATTGAAAAAAACAAAACTTGATTTAGGTACTATTTTTATTTGTGCAGGTTGGTATGGAACTTTAGCTACTATGCTTTTTGAAAGTAAAATAAATGTTGATAAAATAAGAAGCTTTGATATTGATGATTCTTGCAGACAGATTGCTGAAACGTTTAATAAGCCCTGGGTATTAGAGGATTGGAAATTTAAACCAGTCACAGAAGATATACATGACATAGATTTTAATTCCCATACTTATACCGTGACTAGAGCAAATGGTACAGAATGTTCATTGACTGATTCACCAGACACTATTATAAACACCAGCTGTGAACATATTGTCAATTTTTCGCAATGGTATAATCAAATACCAAAGGGAAGATTAGTTGTATTGCAAGGAAATGATTATTTTGAACTTAATGAACACGTAAACTGTAGTGCAGATCAGGATAGTTTTTCTGAAAAATCACCTATGTCCAACACACTTTATTTAGGTACACTGGATTGTGGAAAATATAAAAGGTTTATGAAAATAGGAACAAAATAAATGAAAAAAGTTATACATGACACAAGAGTATCGACGATAGTGCATGATACTAAAAAAAATATTTTGTTTAAAACACTTAAAAGAAAAGGCATTACTAATGAATGGTTTAGCAACTATAAAAAACTACAAGAAAAGACTCCCCATATTGTAAAGATTATAGATAAAATAGACAATCATACGTATTCAATGGAATACGTAAATGGTATAGTCGATGATTTATATAAATTTATAGAACCATATAATAAAGAAAGCACCTTTACTAAAACAGATTATATTAGACTTTTTAAATGTATAAACCATACATGGACATCAGCACTAGAATTAAGTAATGAATGGGCAGATAATAGATTTTTTATTAATCAAGATGCACATTTAAAAAATATAGCAGTAATTAAAAACAAAAACGCATTAGAGTTTAAATTTTTAGATGCTGACGCATGGTACATAGAAGATGGATTTCATGGAGTAGATGCATTTTATACAGCACAATTAAAAATAATTTTATCAATGCAGAGAATGTTAGTATAATGTATAGATACGAAGACATTAGGACAATCCATTTAGAAGTAACACAGAACTGCCAAGCCGCATGTCCTATGTGTGATCGTAACATGAACGGAGAAGGCGTCAACCCCCACATTAATTTAGATGAACTTACTTTAGCGGACTGTAAAAAAATATTTTCTCCTAAATTTATTCAACAATTAAACACTATGTATATGTGTGGTAATTTGGGTGACCCTATTGTAGCAAAAGATACATTAGAAATATTTGAATATTTTAGATCAAATAATCCAAACATTTGGTTAAGCATGAATACAAATGCAGGTGCTAGAGATAAAGATTGGTGGAAAGAATTAGCAAAAATATACGGAAGAATGGGTGCAGTAATTTTTAGTGTAGATGGATTAGAAGATACAAACCATATGTATAGGCAAGGAGTTAGTTGGAAAGCAGTTGAACGTAGCATGGATGCATTTTGTGGAGCAGGTGGTAGAGCAAGATGGGACTTCCTAATATTTGAGCATAATCAACATCAGGTAGAAGAAGCTAGAATTTTATCTGAAAAAAAAGGTTTTGAAAAGTTTATTGCTAAAAAAACAGGAAGATTTATTACTACTACAAGCGAAGCTAAACAATCACACCAAGCTGTAAGTAGAAAAGGTAAAGAAACAACAAATTTAAAAAAGCCTGACGAAAAGTATCAGAACAAAGCAATTAAAAAACAAGATGTAATAATAAAAAAGTATGGTAGTATGGACTCTTACTATGATGCGGCTCCTATAGTATGTAAAGTAAAAAAAGATAATAGTTTGTATATCACAGCTGAAGGATTGGCATTGCCTTGTTGTTGGACAGCAGGTAGAATGTACAAATGGTGGCATGAAGATCCCTATGTGGAACAGATATGGGATCATATAGATCTTGCTGGCGGAAAACAAAGTATAGATGCAAGACAAGGATTAGAAAAAGTATTTAGGACAGGTATATTTGAAACTATAGCTAAAAGTTGGAATCTGGAAAGTTGTAATTTAGGAAAATTAAAAGTTTGTTCTATGAAGTGTGGTGCAGAATTTGATCCTTTTAGGGAACAATTTGCATGAACATAGATAGAATACATGCAATGGAACTTGAAATAACAAGTAACTGCAATGCCGCCTGTCCAGGATGTGCAAGAACTTTAAATCCTGACTTATTAGACGTTACTAGTTTTAGTTTCAATGATTTGAAAAGGTTACTTCCTGATCGTCGCTATATAGAAAATAAAAGATTTAAGTTTTGCGGTGTATTGGGGGATCCTGCAATACATCCTGAATTCATAGATATGGTAGAATATCTATTAGAAAATAATTGTTCAAGAGTAAACATCAGCACTAATGGAGGAGTTGGTAATGTAGATACTTGGAATAGATTAGGAAAGTTAGCAACCTTTAAAGAAAGAGCAGTATGTGTTGATTTTTGTATTGATGGACACGAAGAAACGAATCATATCTATAGAGTAAACACAAAATGGAATGTGATTATGAGAAATATAAAAGCATTTGTACAAAATGCAAAAGAAAGAACAATAGATTCGTCCTGGACATATATTGTTTTTGATCATAATGAGCATGAACTTGATACAGCTATTAAGGAAGCAAAAAAGTTTGGTTTAAAGTTTAATAAACGTACAGGTATGCGTAATAGTTATTTTGATTGGATAGCAAATATTAGAAAGAAAAAAGAAAGAAAACAAGTAGTAATTACTACTACAGGTAAAAAGGAACACAAAGCTAAAGAACAAGTCTACAGTTTAGAAAAAGCAATAAAAGAAAATGCTGTAGATGAAAATATTATTAAATCTATAAAATGCAAATACGTACACGAAGGTGAAATTTTTATAGGTGCCGATTTAACCATGTGGCCTTGTTGTTTTTTATATGATAGCAAATTTAAAAATGCAGAGAACATAAATGAAAAGCTGTCTATATATTTAGGTGATTGGAACAATCTCAAAAACAAAACTATAGATGAAGTATTAGCACATCCTTACTACGAAAGTGTTTTAGAAGATAGTTGGAATCCAGCACATAATTTACACATGGCAAGATGTGTAAAGACATGCGGATATAATCAAGCATATCATAATAAGAAAGAGTTAGTGGTATGAGTTGGCCAGCAAAAGCAAATCAAATAAAAAAACTGCAAATTGAATTAACAAATTATTGCCAGGCAAGATGTCCTGAATGTGCAAGAGAAAAGTTATATGCAGAAGATTATAAAAAACCTAACATACCTTATTTGTATGAACTTAATAATAGTTACATTACATTTGAACAATTTAAAAGTTGGCTAGATAAGGATGAATGGACGGATTTAAGACTAATAGACTTTTGTGGAAATTATGATGAACCTACAACTAATCCAGATATCCTAAAAATAATAGATTGGATACTTGGTAGTGATAGGTTTTCTAAACAGCTAATTCTAAATATTGCAACAAATGGTGGAACAAGGAGCACAAAATTTTGGACCGAAATAGCAAGCCTGTGCAAAAAATATAGAACAAGCGAATCACATTCACGATTAAGATTGGTTTGGGGTATAGACGGTTTAGAAGATACTAATCATTTATATAGGAAAAACGTTATATGGAAAAAGTTACAAGATAATTTTAGAGCTTTTTTATCTAACGGAGGGTACGGTTACTGGCAATTCATTTATTTTAAACATAATGAGCACCAAGAAGAAGAAGTTAAACAGAGAAGTATAAGGGAAGGTTTTGCAGGCATGAAATGGCGAGGCGGTCATTCTAGAAACTATAATAAAACAAAAGTAAGACCTGCCGAGAATGGAAAATTTGAAACTGATTTTGGATATGACCATGCTCCAAAAAAACAAATTATATGCAAAGCATTATCAAGACCAGAGTATCACGGATATGACACAGGATTATATGTAACCTATCATGGTTGGGTAATTCCTTGTTGTTGGTGGGGATCGCAACTAGAACTTGGAAAAATATATGATACGTATAGAACAGATGTTGAAAGTCATAAACTTAACGGAACAAATAGTTTTCAACAAATACTGGAAACTGACTGGTTCTCTAATCTACACGAATACATACAAACACAAGAATCTCCTACCTGTGTTTTACATTGTAAACAAAACGTTTTAAGTACCATTAGCACACATGATCACATGCAGTTAAGTACGCATAAAATAGGATAAGTACAGTATGAGCGAAGTAAAACCCCCTTCAGATACATTCTGTTTACTACCTTGGGTACATTTAAGCACAAGACCAGATGGTAGTATGCGAGTATGTTGTACAGCAAATGCAAGTTCTGTTGGAGCAACTAACGATAAAGAACATGGCGGTCAAGTTGGAATTCTTAAAACAGAAGACGGAAAACCAAACAACCTTAATGTAAGTGATTTCGAAACAGCATGGAACAGCACTTATATGAAAAATGTAAGAAAGCAAATGTTGGCAGGTGAAAAACCTCCTAGTTGTTTAAAGTGTTACAAAGAAGAAGCCGCAGGGCATAATAGTAAAAGAATGTGGGAAACACATTATTGGGGTCAGCGTGTGAACGTTGAAGAAATTTTGAAAAATACAAAAGAAGATGGATCTGTTCCTCCGCAGTTAGCATATATTGATTTACGATTTGGAACTAAATGCCAATTAGCTTGTGTAATGTGTAGTCCACATGATAGTAGCGGTTGGATAAAAGATTGGAAAGCAATTTTTCCTGCTGTTGAAAATGCAAGTCTTAAAGAAACAATGCAATGGGCAGACAAGGGCAGTTATAACGGCAGTAGTTATAATTGGCATAAACAAAATCCTACTTTTTGGAAACAGTTTTATGAACAGATGCCAAGTATGCAACAAATATATTTTGCAGGAGGCGAAAGTCTTATAATTGAAGAACATTATGAAATACTTGAACATGCTATTAAAATGGGTTACGCAAAAGATTTAGAATTGCGTTACAATTCAAATGGTGTTGAATGGCGTGACGATCTTTTTGATCTATGGAAGCACTTTAAATTAGTAAGATTTCATTATAGTGTTGATAGTGTATTTGAAATGAATGAATATATTAGATATCCTAGTATATGGGAAAGAACTAAAGAAGTTTTTCATATACTAGATAAAGAAACAAGTGATAATGTAGAAGTTACTGTAGCTTGTGCAGTACAGGCTCTAAATATTCATTATATTCCAGACTTTATAAAATGGAAGATGGAAGAAAAATTTAACAAAATTAATATGTGGCCATTTGGCGCAGGACTAATCAATTATCATTTTGTTTATCATCCACCACATCTAAATGTAAAGGTGTTACCAAAATGGTTTAAACAAAAGACACGTGAGAAATATCAAGAATTTTACAAATGGTTAGAGGATAATTGGGAACTTGCTGTACCTAGTTGGCATAAAGGAAAGGTCACATACGAAGATTGGAGACAAGATAGCTACGGAATAAAAAGGTTAGAAGGAATGTTACAATTTATGGAGTCAGAGGACTGGAGCGTAAGACTTCCTGAAATGAAAGAATTTTTACAACTTTGTGATACACAACGTAAATTAACTTTTGAAGAAACTTTTCCAGAAATGAAAGGAATATTTAATGGCAATTGATATCGAACTTAATAATTATAGTTATGAAAAATTTAAAATAGATAAAAGTATTTTGCATGACATAGATGGTGCTTTGTTTCCATTTGACAAAAATTTAAAATCAATCGCTGTGAATTTAAGTGGTGGAGCAGATAGTGCCTTAGGCACAGCTATCTTATGTACACTTATAAAAAAATATAATACAAATACAAAAATAACAGTCATAACAAATATAAGAGGATGGCAATATCGTCCATGGCAAGGACCTATAGCATTAGACGTATATAATAAATTAAATGAAATGTTTCCAGAAGTAAAATTTGAAAGATTAGTAAACTATATACCACCCGAACTAGAACATGGAGAGATTGGAGATATACAGCAGGTTGGATTACCAGGAGATAAAGTAATTACAACAAGTTTCAATCATTATGCAAGATGGACAAATAATTTAGAAAAAGTATATGGATTTGTTACTAATAATCCAACTGGAGAAGAAATGCCACATAACAAAAAAATGTTAGATAGGCATTGGACCAAGGAAAAAGTAGATGAACGTAATGCTTGTGTCCAGATATCAGGAGACAATTATCATGTACTGCCTTGGATACTTCTTAAAAAAGATTTTATAATGGCACAATACATAAAAAACGATTGGATTGATCTATTAGATACGACTCGCAGTTGTGAAGGAGATTCAAGATTAGTAGATAGAGAAAAGGATAATTGGAAATATACTTTTGTTGGACACAAAGAATATAAGCATAAGGTAACAAGACTCACAACTTGTGCAGAAAATATAAGCAATCCTAACAACGGGTGTTATTGGTGTGCTGAAAGAACTTGGGCATGGAGCAAGGCAAAAGATGAGCTTCGACACAATTGATTTATTAACAGGTAATAAGTTACAAGTCACGTGGGATTTAGGACGTAGGTGTAACTATGACTGTTCTTATTGTCCTGCACACAGGCACGACAATTTTAGTCCACATGCTACCTTAGAAGAATTAAAAGCAAACACAAAATTTCTGTTTGAGTATGTAGATATTTACTTGACACATAGGAAATTAAAAAAAGTTGGTATATCATTCACAGGAGGAGAACCTACGGTAAATCCTAAGTTTATACAATTTTCAGAATTTTTACGACAAGAATATAAACGCTACGAGGGTAGATGGGAAGCGGAACTATCGTTAACCACAAACGGAGCAATGGGTCCTAAACAAGCAGAAGCAATAAAAAATAATTTTGATTTTATGACTATAAGTTATCATGCAGAAGCTGATAAAAAAATGAAACAACAAATACGAGATAGGATTTTACAATTTAAAGATTATAGAGATAATTGGTGGGCAGAAAATCACGATAAAGATATGCGACATAAATTTTGGTTTAAAATTAATGTAATGTTTCATGCAGAATATTTTGAAGAATGTAAAGAATTAAGTAATTGGCTTGATGAAATTGAAGTAGAATATACACCAAGAGTAATAGGTGAATGGGAAGATACAGGATCACTTGCACACAAATATACAGAAGCACAACTACAATGGTTTAAAGATTATTGGAGTCATAAAAAAGAAAAACTTAACAAAGATTCAAATCACAGTTTAAAAGCAGTTGGTGAAAAGACAACAGAAAAGAAAAAATTAGGAATGGAAATTGGAAGACCTTGTTGTGGAAATAGAGAAATGTGTTTAAGCAATAAAGGAAAAGACGGAGTAAAAAGTACTTTCGTAGATAATACTACGTTCAAAGGTTGGCATTGTAGTGTAAATTGGTTTTTCTTACACTTAGAACAACAGACTGATCAAGTTTTCCATCACCAAACATGTCAAGCAAGATTTGATGGAACAAGAGGACCGATAGGAAAAATTAGTGAAGGTGATAAAATAATTAAAAATTTAAAAAAAATGTTTGCTGAAAATAATGTTCCAACAATTATATGTCCAAAACAAACATGCAGTTGTGGATTATGTGCTCCTAAAAGTTCATCAAAAGAAAGTTATTTTAACACAATTAAAAATCATGTTGACGTAGGAGTATTACGAACATGAGCGAATATAATTGTCTTGAATCAATCAATAGTATGTATGTTGAACGCACCAAAGACGGATACTATGATCAACCATGTTGCTTATGGAAAGAATCTGGTGATACACCAACCGTAAAGAATATTACTGATCTTGGAAAATCTAAAAGAATTAAAAATATACAAGAGAGATTCAAAGGAGATTGGCAACGTCCTGAATGCGAAGATTGTGTGCTTTCTGAAAAAGGCGGCCAAATTAGTAAACGTCAATATAGTTTAAAAAGAAATAAAGATAAAATTACTGTTTGGGATATACGTCCAGAAAACACTTGCAACCTTAAATGTGTAATGTGTAACCCTCGGAACAGCAGTAAATGGGCTGAGGACATAGATCTTTTTTTAAAATATGCTGATAAGGAAAATAATCCTGAAAAACTTGCTAGATTAAAAAAAGAATTTAGTATTAGAAAAACACTTGATTGGGATTGGATTCTTGAACGTTGTATTAATACAGCAGAAAAAATATATATTGCCGGCGGCGAACCTTTTTATATGAAATCAGTACATGACTTTTTAGATAAACTATCAAAGCAAAAATGGAACAGACAAAATACTAGAATTGAAATACAAACCAATGGTGTAAGCAATACAGATAGATTTTTAAGTATATTAGAAAAGTTTGATAATTTGATGTTTCTTATGAGTGTTGATGGTTGGGGATCTGTCAATGAACTGATTAGATTTCCTACCAAGCATGAAGTTTTTGTTTCTAATGTTGAACAGCTTACTAGTTTGACAGATCAGTTTTCATTTAATATAACTGTACAAGCATTAAATTTACCTAATGTAGATAAAACAGTAAAAAAATTATCTAAGTGGGGTCATTGTTCAATGCATAAACTTTGGACTCCTGATTATCTAGATATTAATTGTTTAGCACCTGTTATAATAAAAGAAGTTTCTAAAAGCACAGACCTACCACAAATAAAAGGGTATATTGATGATTACGAATATAATCATAATCTTAGAAATAAAATGTTACAATATTTAAAAGAATTAGATAAAGCAAGAGGTACAAATAGTAAAAAAGTGTTACCTTGGTGCTATAGGGCGTTTTAATATGTGGTCAAGTAATACTTTAGAATGGATTGATATAGAACTTACAAGTTTTTGTAATATAAAATGCAAAGGATGTTTTAGAGTTCAATCGTCTCAGGCAGATAAAATTCTTAACAAAACATATATTAATTTAGAAACAATTAAAGAAAAATTTAAAAAAGAAATGTTTCCTAATATAAAAATCCTTAATTTTTGTGGTAGTGTGGACGAACCAACTACGCATCCACAATTTTTTGAAATAATGAAACATTTTTCTGATTGGGGTGCCCACATGAATATAGCTACAAATGGTAGTTTGAGAACTACATCTTGGTGGGAAAAACTAGCAAGTATTTTACCTAGAACACATAAAGTTACTTGGGGAATAGATGGTAGTGACGAAACAAGTGAATTATACAGGGAAGGATCTAATTTTAAAAAAGTACAAAAAAATTTCAGGGCTTTTATTAATGCAGGAGGTAGAGCAAATTGGCAGTTTATTGTATTTGAACATAACGAACATCAACTTGAAACTGCAAAACAAATGGCTAAAGCAGAAGGTTTTGAAGAATTTAAAACAATAATAAGTCATAGAAAGGACACAGGTGGAGTTAAGCATAAAAAAATAGAGAAAGTAGAGTCTACCTGTATTAGTTGTAAGTATGCAAATCAAAAAAGAATTTTTGTCAACCATATGGGAAATATAATACCATGTTGCCATCTTAATAGTAAAATGCTTGAGTATCCTGTATCAGGTGAGAAAAAAGATAGGTTTGAAGAAATATTAGAAGACAGTGATTATATGCAAGACATCAATTTAAGTAATGTAAGTATCGACGAAGCTATGAACGGAAAAGTTTGGAATAGTATCATTAATAGTTGGGAATCCAATAACAGGATTCCAAGATGTGAACAAGTTTGCAAACAGAATAAAAGAGATGTGTTTATTAAGGAGCAGTTATGATATTTAAAAATAGTCAACAAGATGTAAACATACATGAAGATGATAATATAAAAGTAGTTTCATTAAAAATATCAGGAGGTGCTGATAGCGCCATAGTAGGATATATGTTGTCAGAATATGTAGCGACTGAAAGGCCTGATATAAAAATAATTCCTGTCACAACAAATCATCCTAGTAAACCATATCAAGGTATATTTGCTACAGGTATAATTAAATTTTACAAAGAAACATTTGGTGATATTTTTGGAAAACATTATATTAACGATGTTAGCAAAATGGAAACTAATGAAGATTATATTTCAGCCCAAGATGATATTTGGAACACAGCTAATGAGGCAGAAACTATACAAAGAAATTATTCTGGAGTGACAGCTAATCCACCTAAGCATGAAATGGAAACGTTTAAAAACAAACGTGGAGAATATTTAGTTGGTCCTTGGGACGATAGGAATGGCAAACATTTTCCAGTCTCAACTGAAGGAGCTAGGAGACATCTAGTAAACATAGATAAAAAAGGTGTAGCAGAGTTATATCATAATTTAGGATTAATGGATACCCTTTTTCCTTTGACAAGGAGTTGTGAAGCACTTACAAATGATTTTAGCAGTCATTGTGAAAATTGTTGGTTTTGTAAAGAAAGGTATTGGGGATTTGGAAGATACATATAAAGATTGCAATTTTGTTAAAAAGGTGTTATAATATATTATGTCTGAAGATTTAAAATGGAGTAGTTATGATTTTTCTAAGATCCCTTTTGACGATATTGTCAAAGTCGGTCAGAGGACGCTTATATACAGAGATTTGTTTACTGTTAGTTGGCTTCTTGGTCGCTTTTGCAACTATCGTTGTAGTTATTGTTGGCCATACGCCAGATCAGATAAAAAAGATC
>MDTE01155353.1_pt1 | contig 61861 bp, 71 predicted proteins | sample 811231 | NCBI WGS metagenome assembly MDTE01 (sample SAMN05326651, study PRJNA326480) | marine metagenome | isolation source: seawater | place: Indian Ocean: Red Sea | collected 2010
ATACCAGCAGAGGTATTACGAAGTTTATGGATATGAAATATGGTTCTGTGCAAAAAATACACTCAAGGGAAGACGACTTGCTTGTTTTTCAGGAAGATAGAGTATCTAAAGTATTATTTGGTAAAGGTATAATAAATGCTCCAGATGGAACAGGTAGTTTGACTAGAATAGAAGAAGTTTTAGGTCAGGATGTTCCTTTTACTGGTGAATATGGTATAGGGAAGTCACCAGAAAGTTTTGCTTCGTATGAAAACAGTGTTTATTTTGCAGACCCTAACAGGGGAGCAGTTTTAAGACTAAGTCAAAGTGGTATAGACCCTATATCATCACTAGGTATGAAAAGTTACTTTAAAACTATTTTATATGGCTTTAGAAACCATTACAACATAGGTGGATATGACCCAAGACATAATCAATATGTTTTAACTCCAGGACAATCAGAAAAACCATTAGCCAACCCATTATTAGGATGTAACACAAGTTTTGTAAAAAACTTACGAAAAGGGTTTGCTCCTTTTCAGTATGTGTTTGAATTAAGTGATTTATCAGGAACTTATACGATAAACTATAACATAGTGTCTGGTGGTTCTATAAATATTGATGTAGATTATAATGGCTCTGTAACTAACCACACAAATCTTTCAGGTTCAGGAACAGTAACTTTTTCAGGTAGTCCAACACAAGACCCAACTGCTATTATTAGTGTTTCATGTCCAGATAACACTGCTAATGAAGCAGAATTCAATGCTCTAGTGGAAATTGAAAACGAATGTCCTGTACCAGAAACAATGAAAGTTACAGTATTGGTTGTAAATGATCCATTAAAACAAAACCAAACAATAGTAAATAGGTACAAGGGGTCTACTAATGGCGCGTATAACGGTGTTTTAGATACTTTTGAAGCTGACGGAGAGTCAAGATTTGAAACATATGAAGGCAATATGGGCTCTATAAATATACCGTTGAATGGAGACACTGTAACAATGTCTTCTTTCAGAATAAAAGCAATACACTCAGCAGACTTCAATCAATGTAATGATATGGGTTATTGGGTAACATCTGCTGTAAATCCAACTGCTTCAGATATACTAACGAATGCTAACTTTTCTGGAACTATTACTCAAACCGAAAACAATACAGAAGAAGAAAATGAGTTATCTTTTACATTTAACAGGAGTAATACAAGTGAAAATTTATATTTAGTTTTTGATTATAGAGACCAACTACCAGTATTAGTGGATGATTCTGTAACAGGTATATCAAATGGTGGAACATCTGTTATTAATGTAGTTGCTAACGACTCAGTTCCTAGTCCATATACTCTGGAAATCATAACACAACCAATAAATGGAACAGCAACTGTAGTTAGTGGAAGTCCAGCAACATCAATTTCTTATACTCACACAGCAGGAAACGCTTTGACTGACACTTTTCAATATAGAATATCAAGAGATGGAACTTGTGGGGCAGTAGCAACAATAGCAACAGAAGCTCTTGGTATTACTCAAGATACTTACATCTACATATATTTTGACGCATCAGGTTCTATGAACAACACATTACTTGCTTTGAACGAAATGCGTGCTAATTCCTTAAAATCTGTTTTACAGGATTTATATGCAACAGGCAATAAAGAGTCTGACGGAAACACCGACTCCTCTACAAACGGAAGTGATGCTTATGATGACCATGTTACAATAGTTTATTCAGATGTAAGTACGATATGGAGTAGCGAAAGAACTTGGGCTGCTTTATCTGATAGTGATGTAAATGACTTTGTAGCAAATGGACATAATGACTTCCCAAGTGATGCAACAAATGTTGTAATTTTAGTTTTCCAAGATGAAGCAGAAGGGGGTACAACTACTCAAGCTAAATACCATGCAACTTCATACACTGGTGCTATTCAAGGATTCCATTCTGCAGATATAGCATCTTTAAGAAGTAGAATAAACACATTGAACTCATCTAATAATAATTTTTATAGAGGAGTGTTGTTTCAGGTAGATGGTTCGGCTGCTTTTAAAAGCTATGTAGAGGCTGTAGAAAATGGCACTGGTAATTTTAGTGGAACAAATGGCTTGAGTGATTTAGCATCAGGTGCTACAAATTATTTAGGGTTTACTTATGACATTGAAGACGCTACAATTCAATCAGGTGGAACTTTAGCTGATTCACAAGCTCCATATAAGCCAGGCACTACTGATAGATTTGATAAGTGGGAATATTATTACTTATACCACGTGACAAATGAATTAAAGAATTTAGGTTTTGATGACTCTGGTTCTTTAGGTTGGCCAAAAATATTAGATGACGATTAAAAAAAATTATTATGGCAGATAGAAAAACAGTTACATTTGATGAAGGAAATAAAGGTTGGACATCTTTTCATTCTTATACACCAGAGTGGATGACAAGACTTGGAACAAAATTTTATACTTTTTCTGGTGGAGAGTTGTATGAACATGACGCTACATCAGTTAGAGGAAGATTTTACGGCTCATCAGACCCTTGTGATTTAACATTCAATGTAAATCAAGAACCTTCTACAAACAAGATATTTAAAAACATATCATTAGAAACCAATAGCACAGAGTGGGATTTAACCATCACTACCAATATGGAAAGTGGAGAGATTGAAAAAGAAATGTTTATTGATAAAGAAGGATTCAAATATGGTTATATAAGACAATTAGGAAGTAGACTGGATTTCAATGAGTTAAGGATTATTGGTATTGGTAATTTACAAGAGATTATAGATGATGCAAGTCCATCAGAAACAGAATTCAGATTTTCAGAAGATGTTCCTACATCTATTGGTGGTTCACAGAACGATTATTTGTATTTCAATTCAGGACAAACTAGATTGGTTGGAATTGTAAATGATGTTACAGCTCATCCAGATTATGGCAATACTAGAGATGTAATACATATTGTAGAAACACCAAACGAAGAAAATATACCTCAAACATTTTTACCCTCTGTCGGTAATTATATGTTTGTTGCAAGAGACCCTTCTCCTGAATCTAGGGGTATTAGAGGTTATTTTGCACAAGTAAGAATAGAGAACGATTCACGAGGAGGAGTGGAGTTGTTTTCTGTTGGAACGGAGTCAGTACAAAGCTTCATGTAATTTTGTATATTTGTTTAACGTAAAAAATTATAAATTATGCCCTTATTAACTACAGTAGGTATGCTCATGGGAGGAGCTTCTGCTATCAAAGGTTTTTTAGGTGGGGGTAAAATGGCTAGAGCAGGACGTAGAGCTTTAGCTGACATAGAGGAAGTTCAATTAACAAATGCATTCCAAAATGTAAAACCTAGCCTAGAAGCAGAAAGAAGAATGTTCGGCCAATCAGCAACAAGATTAGGTAGTATTGCAGATGTTGCACAAGGAATGGATGCATCATCAGCAATGGCTTTATTAAATACAGGTCAAGAAAAAATAAACGAGTTTGAGTTGTCTGGAATACAAGCAATGATTGATAAAAATTATGAAGCTGATGTGTTGAGAGGTCAAGATGATGTTCGTATTCAACAGCAATTAGAAACTAGAAACCAAAATAGAAGGGCTGAAGCAATTTCTCAAATACAAGCAGGAGAACAAATGCAAACAGATGCCTTAAGCAATGCAGCACAAATAGCAATGACTGCAGGTATGGATCAGGCTGCAAAACAAGCAAAACAAGGATTTGACCCAGGTGCTATGACAAAACAAAGACTTGGTAAAAGAATGACGAGGCTGACAGGCCAACCTCTTACACAAAACTTTATGGACTCATCTATAAGAGGTATGAGAAGCCAAATTAGAGGAGCAGGAGGTGGTTTATTTGGGAGTAAAAGTCCGATATTCGGAACTACAGGGTTATTTGGAAAGCAAGGCCCTATAGCCAATCTTTTTAATTAAAATATTATGGCAAACGGAACACCAGCATTATACAAACCAATAGAAAACACAGTAGGTAAGGATTTATCTCAACTTTACCTTCAAGGTCAAGCGCGAATAGACCAAATTAGGAATCAGGTTAGTGCTGAAAGACAAGCAGAATCTGAAAATTTAGCAGAACAAATTGAAAAAATATCTCTTACTGGTCTACAAGATGCAGATAAGATGTATAATGAAGGTGCAAATTTGTTGAGACTTGAAATAGCAAAGGCACATAGAAACAATAGAAACGGATTCATTACAAAAACAGATGCTACAAGAATTACAAATGATATGATAAACCAAGCAAACCTGCTTGTAAACTCTACAGAACTTATAGCACAAAAACATGAAGAACTTAAAGAACAGGTAAAACGTGGAGAAATAAGTCAATTTGATTTAGAACAATTTCAAACAAGTTATTTTGGAAATTATAACGCTATAGATGGTACGTCTGTAATAACATTAGGTATGGGGCCTCAAGGATTAGAATTTGTAAGAACATACACATATCCAGACCCTAATAATACAACAGGAAAAGCCGTCAACGGTGTAGTTACTGACACCATTGCCAGACCTTTATCGGAAGGAATAGACCCAAATTCACAGGGTATTGTTGCTTTTGACAACGTACAGTATGCTAAAGATATAAAAACAATTATCAACGAAAGAGTTGCTCCAGGACTTAGTAGCTCTGCACCCTTCCAGGGTGGTACTATTAACACATACGTGCAAAACCCAATAAATGATGATTTAGTTAGGGACGGAATTACTGTAGAAATAGATGGATATACTGATTTAGAGCTTGCAGGTGTTTTACATGATTCTTTAGGAGTAAGAGCTTCTTGGCAAAATGGTTTTATAGTAAAAACACCAGCACAAGTAGATGCAAGATTTAGGAACCCAGATGGAACATATAAATTTAATGAGTTTGATTCAAGTGGAAATTTAGTAGAATTACAATTCAACTCTACTAATCAAGCAGACATTTTCCAATTTAATACTGATTTAAAAGGAAATATACAACTTACAGATGATCAAAGAAGGCTAGCAAGAGCTTATTTGACGCAACAAGCATTTTTAGCATTAGGTGTTGATTATTCTACTAGATTTGGTAGAACACCGAGTGGAAGAAGTGTTAGTTCCAATAGTATAGCTGACCCATTCGATAGCTACAACGCATTTAACCCTGCTGCTGGTGTTACAACAGAAATAAAAAATAACATCTTTACACTAGCTGAATACGAAAGGGCTTCACAAAAATTTTATGGCATTGACCTAGGAGCTCCCACAAACTACCAAACAAACTTAAACGATATAAACACATTGTTTGCAAATTACCAAATGGGAGTAGATTCAACAACATTAATACAAAGTAATTCAAATATGACTAGATTTAACGCGTTTACAGGGCTTGATGGTTCTGGCATAACCCTTGACGAGGCAGATTTATTCTCCAATCAATCAACTGGGTTTAGTGATGTATTTTTAACAGGTGGAACTTCTTCTAACCCCAAAGGTCTTGAATTGACAAGTTTAAACGGAAATGAGTTTGAAACTATTACAGGCATAGGTTTCATAAGAACTAGTGATGATAAATACACTATTGTATTCCAAGGCGATGTTAATGTTGGAGTTGAAACGACTACTGGAGGTACTACTGGTAGTCAAAGAAAAACTAATAAAGCTAAAATAATACCAGCTATGGGATACGCTGATGCTCAAGATTCAAAAGCAATTTATGATTTATTATATGCAAACTTTGATGCATTTAGAAGGGCAGCAGATGACACAACAATATCAAACATGGGTGGTAAAACTCCGTTAGACTATTACTCAGGTATGACTACTGGTAACTTGAGAAGAATGGGTGGATATCCTGCTGCTATAGCCCTCATTCTAAAGACGATATCTTAAATTAAATATAATGGCAGAAGTTTTAAATAATACTGATATCAATGAAAATAGTTCGGTAACTTTACCAAACGACCCTCCTGTTGAAGAAAACAATCAACAAGAAGACCCCCCCACAAAATCATTATTAAAACCAATAATTAGTGAATCTAAAGTAAAACAATATTGGGCTGGTTTGGGAGGTACTTCAATACCTATAAGTCCAAATCAGTATTCTTTAATGTCAAAGAATTATTCGTTTTTCAGTGATAAGATAGATGAATACAAGTATACAAATAACCTCCCTATTTTATCTGATGATGAAAAAGATAAACTTTACAATAGTTTTAGAGATACAGAAGCAGAACAAGCAGAGGCAGATAGAATAAACTCTTTATACCTAGCTAAAAATTTAACACTTGATAATTTTAAGGATTTAAACATCCCAGCTACTATGTCAGGCCCTGAAGTGTTAGATGGTCAAGAAATAATGATGCCTGAAGATATGTCTGAGGAGGATATAGAAGCATACAAAAAAGAAATTTATAAACAACATTATAAGGGTATTTTAGAATCAAACAGGATTTTATATAATTATGATTACACAGATGAGGATATTGAGGCTGTTATAAATGGTGAAAAAAGCCTAGATGAGTTAGATGGTGGTGCTACCACAAGGACGTCTTTATCTTATAGTTCAGCAGGTCTACAAGAAAAATACAAAAGAGAACTTGATAGGTTATATAAATCAAACAAGATTTTAGGAATATCTGATGATAATGTGGAGTTATTTGCAAAAGACAAAACATATCAATTAGCGTTTAGGCAAATGAGGGCAAATCACCTACTTACAGTTGACCCTTTTTATGATTTTAGTTATAATGAAAACTCTACATTTGTTAACATGGCAAGAAGCCTTGATGTTAATTTTATGCTGATGGAAGCACCTGATGCAGCAGAGGTTTTTAACATGAAATTTGAAGGGTTTGGTTATACGGCAAAACCTGTTGTTCAGTCTAATGTGCCTGGTATTGAAAGACAAAATCATGCACTACAAATATTTGATACTGCAGGAAATTTAGTTATGGAAACTAAATTGTATGGTGGAGATGTTTTCGGAATAGACAAAGAAACATTACTTGAAATGGTAGGTACACCTGAAATAACTGACACTCCTGGTGTTTTACAAACAATTATTCGTCCCCAAGTTTACGCACAGGCATTCGAAAATTTTTTAACAGAGTTTGATACGGCTACCAAAACTGCAAATCCTGCAAAGTTTTTTGCTGATGGATATGCTTTAGCAGAAAATAAACAAGAATATATTTTCAACAGACTTGCAAATCTTCAAGATTTAGGTTTTGCATCTAACAATATGATTGTGAACATTGCAAAAGAAATCGGTATTGACATTGATAGATTTGATTTCTACAAAGCTTATAAAGATAAAAATGGAGGCTTGATATATGACTACAATGCAGCCAATAATATAATTATTGAAATGATGAATGAATTGAGGCAAGACTCTGAAACGCCTGGTGTGGAGATAAGATTACAAGACCCTAATATAAAGTTAGATAAAGATGGAATATTACAAAAGATAAATTATGACAATCAGTTTGGTGTAAATGACGCTGATGCTTTATATAATGTTTTAGGTCAATCCGACAATCTAAACGATACAATCATAGATAGGTATGGCAATAAAAGAACAGTAAGAGAAATACTTACAAAAAGCATGAGTAATTATGTAGAAAGATTAAGAGTTCTTAAAACCAATGCTTCTAAAACAGCAGGAATTGGTTTAAAAATGAATGGTGCTTTTAAAGACATACCTTTAGATGGGCCACAGGCTTATATTTTTGCATCATTAGCAAATCAAAATGGATTTGATATATTTAGTCATATGCCGACAGAGGCGATAACTATCAACGGTGCGCCTGCAAATTACGAGCAGCTTTTTAACATTATGACTGATCCCAGTCTGCGTAACCAAGCGCGTTCTGGACAGTTAAAAATTAGTATAGGAAACCCACAAGATTACGGTGTTTTAGCTCCAATGGTTATAGCAGCAAAAGAACTTGTAGATAGAAACAATGGAGATTTTTCTGGTATAATGGGCTTACCTTATGACAGTAGTGATGGAGAAAACGCTTTTGAAGCAACACAAAGATATTTTGATGACGCGTATGAGTGGATTGAAGATGGATTACAAAATGTGTATTTTACAATCTTAGACATGGGTGGTAGTATGAAAGAAATAAGTAGAGATGCTTTAAGAGCTACTGGTATGAATGAAGCATTGATTGAGTTTATGTTAAATAAACCAATGCTGTATCCTTTGGCTGTTCCAGGAGGACCCCCTATGACAACTTCTTTTTCTCCAGGGCCTTTTGATAAGAAATATGTAGAAGAATTAAGAGAGGAGTATTTACCGTTATGGACTACAAGAATTAGTGATGCTAATACTATTGGAGAGTTTATGTGGTTAGCAAATCAACAGTTCTCAACTAGTATGGTGTATTTAGGAGCTATGTTTATAAACCCTTATTTTGGTTTAAGCACAATAGGTGTTAACTCTTATGGAGAAACTTTATATAGTTACCACGATAGAAGAAATATGCTTGAAGAAGCAAAAGCATCAGGTGTAGCTCTTACAGAAATAGAACTAAACAATTTAGAAACATCAGATTGGGCAATAAGGGCGATAGCAGGAGTGAATGCAGGTATTGAGACAGGTTTCACTGCTTTATTCACATACAACTATTTGAGACAAGCAGGTATATGGAAAAAATCTATGAAAAACATAGACCCAAAAACCATGACCCAAGAAAAAATAAAAGAGATAGCAGAAAATTTACAAAGAAACTTTGACAAAAGCGTTAATAATCAATTCAGTAAATTTTTAGGAGGGCCTGTAAAAGCAGCAACATATGAACTAGCAGAAGAAAATAATATTGCTGCATGGACTTATATGGTAGAGGCTTGGACAGGTCAAAGGGAATTCGATCAAGCTGAGTTAGGTAAGTTGCTACAAGACACGTCTTACCACACTGTTTTTTCTTCAATGGGGATGAGTGTTGCTGTTAGTTATGGTAAAAACAAGAAAACATTAGCAATGGCAGACTTGTTTATTGAAGGAAACATAACCACATCTAATTATTATGGTGAGGCAGAAAAAATGTTGTCTCTTAGTAAAAGCCTTGATGAGTTTGTACAATCGGAACTCAAGAAAGGAACGAAAATGGAAGACATAAAAGAATTACCGAGTTATAAAAGTTTTTCCGAACTAATACAGCAATCCAAAAATGTGATTGAAGGTATTCAAAAGTCAAGAAAACAATTAGTATCAAAAATGTCAAAGGGAGACAAAGTTAGATTCCTTAATCTTCTGACTGACCTAGAGACAAATGAAGCTACACTACAAGCAACTAGTAAAGGTTCTGATGCTAGAATACTAGCATTGAATAAAATAAAAGCCATAAAAGAGGAGCTGGCAGATATCGTTTCTAACATAGGAGATGCAAGTGCATTTGAGTTTTTATCTAGGGAAGCTAAAGAAGATTATATTTCTATGGCTTTCAATGAGATGAATTTTGAACAAGAACTAGACGAAAATCCTAACTTAACAGAAGAAGATTTTTATGAGAAACTAGAAGAAAGAGCAAAAGAATTATATGTTTTAGACTTCAAAATAAAAGAAGATTATTTAAACACGTATGAAATACCTTCAGTTGATGTTGGAAATATTGCTCGTACATATGGAAATATTGATGTTAGTGAAATAGAAACTAAACCTATTGATAAAAAATTCTTAGCAAAGTTTGATTTACGAAAAAATTTAGACCAAGAGCTTGAAAAACTGAATAAACTTGTAATAAAACCAGAAGGTGTAGATTTAGAAAACACACAAGAAGGTGAGCAGACAACAGCACCAGTCGAGCAAGGCCCAAAAACAGAGAATGAAGCTTTACAAGAAAAGCTCCTTGGAATACTCAACAGAATAAACTCATATACTGCTGCTGAAACAAATGAATTTATTGAATCTTTTGACCTCAATAGATTTAGAGGAAAGAAAAGAGATTTAAACCTTGACAGAAAAGACTTCGGACATTTCCACAATGGTAAAGTTATCATGAGGCTTTTTGAAACTTTACAAGATGCAGATATAAAGAATCTTACATTTAAAGATTTTGAGTTTCAAAGAATAGAAGCGTTACTAAATTCTTATGATATAGCAATGCAGATATCATCTCAAATTCAACAAGAAAGTCAACAACCCTTTGGAGAAAAAGTAACAGGAGGAGCGCGATTTAACCCATTGAATTGGGGTAAGATGTTCAGGAGAGCTATGTTAAAGTTTTATGCAAAGCCACTTGGTTTCAAAGAGCAGGCTGTAGCAACAAAAGATATATTAAAACAACTTTTAATAAGAGATAGAAATATTGCCTCACCTTGGACGAACTTATATGAAGAAATCAATAGAAAAATATCAGTAGCAACAAAACAATCTAATGATATATATAATGATTTATTTAACTATTATGTGAGTGAAAAAAACAAAGGTAAATTCTTTTTAAATAAAACAGATTACAAAAGTGCTACTATAGAAGATGATTACGAAATGAGTTTACTTGCAGGATTGGCAAGGATAAATCTTGATGGAGTTTCGACAACTGAGTTCCAGAGATATCAAAAAGTTGTAAAAGAAGAACTAGATTTAAGAAGGAGAGAAGCAGACGGAGCATTCTTGAGTGGTGAGTCTAGATACTCCAAAACTGAAGCTAAAAGAAGATATGAGTTACTGCTGAATGCAACCAACAAACTTAGGTTCTTTGATGCGAAAAGCTTTGAAGACGTAACTCAGTTTGCTGAAAGTTATAATCTTGAGATTATTACAAGATTGCAGGGTCATTTCAAAGACGGAGAGCAAGACGCAAAAAATAGAGTTTATGGTTTTGGAGGAGAATGGACGAACTTCGATAACTATTTACCATTATTCTTAACAGATTCTTATGGCCCTGATACATGGATGACACCAACAAGAAAATATGATATGTATGGAGACCCTGCAAGTCAAGGGTTTTATAAAGGTGTTCCAATAAACACAGCAGGTGCTTTACAGTTTGCAACCACACCAGATAGTTATGAAGGAACAGGATTTAGATTACAGTTTGGTGGTTTCTTGAGAAACTCAGTTCTTTCTTTGAAGGGTAGTAAGATAGATGCAACTGGTAGACAGGACATGGAAACTTTAGTTTATTTATTCAATAATCCAGAATTTGCGAGTCTATTTGAAGACCAACAAGATTATGATTTGTTTAAGTTTTTCTTTGCAGACCAAATTAAAAATGACTTTAATTATCAAGTTAATCAAGGTAGAAATCCATACACAGATTTTGGAGACCAGAACTTATGGAAAGAATGGTCAGATGGTGAAGGTGCGTTTGCAGAGTTCAAAAAGAATTTTGCAAAAACTGTGAACACATTGTTTACTGGTGCGAGTGCTGTAAGTCTTGGTTCTTTGACTCAGCCGACTCAGCAGTATTATAGTGCTATGAATAATAGTTATCTGAGAGCAGAGTCTCCAGAAGCTAGGCAGTTTTTTACCAAAAAAATGATGTACTTTTCAGTAGGTTTAGCAGGGTTAACCAACTCTAGCAAAAGAGGTGGTTGGATTACACAAGGTATGAGAGATATACTTGGTATAGGTGACATGTCTAATATATTTAACCAATCACAAGTATCACTAAGAAATTCTATTAGGGCAGAGTTACCACTAAGTCAAGACCAAAGACTAGATATATCTTACTATGAGACAAAGTTTAATTTAGATGCTGGTTTCTTTGGTAAATACGGAGTTGTTCCTAGTAAGTATACATTTGATGAGCTTATGAATGTCATTCAAAGTAACGCTGAATTATCATTGAATTTTTTCTTGGCAAGAACAGATAAGGTAGCAGCTAATGCTTCTTTCTTAGGTCATTATTTAGATTTCAAAATTAGAAATGGTTCTAAATACCCAGCAGGAACCAAAGCAAGAAAAGAATGGTGGGCTAAAGAAAATGAAAATCCTGACATAGGTGCTATTAACTACGCAGACGGCATTGTAAAAGAAATTATGAGACCTAGTAGTGACATGACTGAAGCACCCTTATATAAGGATAATAACACAGGTACGCAAATGGCTTTACAAACCTTGTATCCGTTTGCAAAGTTCCAGATAAACGCCAAAACACAGTTCTGGACTCAATATTCTATATATATGGATGAAAGTTTACCACAAGACCAAAGAGACGCTGCTTACAGAACGATGCTTGGTATTGGGGCTGAAATAGCAACCTTCCAGGCAACCAAAACAGGATTAGGTGCTGTATTGTATGGGAATTTAGCATCAGTTCTTTTAGGTTTTGATGAAGAAGAAATAGAAAGAAAAGGAGGGTTGACTGGTGTATTATTTGAAACGCTTCTTCCAATAGATGACAGGGCATTCATGAATAAACTTGATGAGAGATTCAAGGACATGACTGTTGAGGAAATAAATACTATAGAGGGGTTGAATGCTTACTATAGACTTTACCAAGACCATTACATAGGTGAAGACTTTGCTCCAAATTTAGAGTTGCTTCAAACCTATATGAATACTTACCAGAATAAGTCTGATGCTAGTCCAAAAAATAACAATATAATAAGGGGTGTGTTTGGTGATGTTATTGAAACGCTAAACCCAACCGTTTTCCCACCTGTGGCTTACGATTTTGCTTTTGGTATGATAAATCACACAGCGCAAGAATATGGTATTATAGAAAAAGATTCTAAAATATTTTTAGAGTTTGCGTCTGAAGATTTATATAATGCAGAAGGTGAATTCGATTTTGGTGGAGTTAGAAAGGTATTGGAAGAAAATTTAGGTTTGCTAGGTATAGTAGGTGATCAGTGGACTAAAATCAAGAATGCACTTAATTTGATGGAGAAAAATCAGATATCAAAAAGAGTTCCTGGTGGAGCAACTCAGACTCAATATGTAGGCACTGGTAGCCCAGCTATAAACGAAAAAATTGACCAAGCAATAGCTACTATATTTATTATGAGAATGGCATCGAGTTTAAACTTGATACCTGGTGCTCCTAACGCTGAAATAGATAGAATTGCAGAAAAAATGTATAGACAATTAGAAAAATACCTTAACACAACAACATCACAAGCAAGTGGAGAATCTCAATCCAGACCAGACCCAGAAATGAAAACAAATTTCTCAAGGTATTGGGAAACTTTAGAGGAGCAAAAAGAGAAACGTAGTAAGGAACCTCTGAACGAGCCTAATTAAAATATTTTTCTTTGATTATTTTTATAACCTCTAAGCAATCTTTTTGATTTCTTGGAACAAATAGGTCGGCAGTTATATTATTGTTCTTTAAATACCTCTTAAAAAGCTTCCAAACCATTGGAAATCTTTCATTGGGATTCCCTTTACATTCAATTATATATCTTGGGGGTACGTTTGTGTCTACAAAATCAGGTGTGTATGTTATTGGTAGTATTTTTTTATGTCCTTTGTCATGTAAAAACTTTTTTTTAGGAGTTTTTTCGTAAGATGAAAAGTTTATGTCGAAGCCGTCAATGATTGTGAACTTTTGCCCTTCATACGCATTTGGTATTTTTTCTGACTTCAAAAGCAGATACATATGTGATTCAAGCTTAGATTGAAACTCTATGCCGTCTATCTTTGTTTTTTTGTGCCGTGTGATTTGTCTATTCTTCTTTCTTCGATACATCGTACAAGTAAAGATACTTAAAATAACCTATATCTTGCAGTGTTTTTGTGGCTTCTGGTAAGTCCGAAGCGTAGACAGAGAAGTTAGACATTACTTTCTTGACGCCCTTTCTCGTCAGCTTTTCGTCTTTTACAGCTTTGAATTTTTTGTATTTTCCTATGTTATTCTCATATAACACTTTGTTTACTGCTTGATCTATCTCTACCTTCTCAATCAAATACTCTATAGCCATTTTATTTGTTACCTTAAGCTCTTTGGATGCTAGGAATACAAAGTCATTCTCGAAAGACAATATTTCAAAGTCACCAGTATCTTTCATTAGAATATATATGAAGTTATCTTGTAGATATTCTTTCAAATCTATTTTTAATAACAAATTTTTTATGATTAAAACCTCTGAATCATGTGGCTCTCTACTACAATAAAATTTATTCTCTGGTTGCATTAAGTAAAAATAACAAAAAAACCCCCACGATTGCAGGGGTTTTCATGATGAAAACATTATGGAGTGTATACGACTAATATATAGATTTTAGGACTCCACAATTTAAAAACTCTGTACAAATATACAAAATTTTATTGATATGGGCTATCTCCATAACCCCATTCATACCTAAGAGTTACGAAAAACAAATGCAACGCAAATGTATACCAGTATTGATTTTCATTTGGTGCAATCATTTCATAACCAATAAGCATTGCTTCATGAGGCGCGAGTAGGCTAAACGATATTTGTGTCCAATCTTCCATTAGAATATATGTGTTAATCTTGCTATTTGACCATGTTCTGGATGATGAACAAACCCTTCTATTGCTTTTGGGTTGTGCTGATATCCATTTCTATGATGCCAGGAGTCAGCAGAACTAGGGCTTCTTAAGCTTTCTACTGTAACGCCTGTATAATCTTTTGCGTTTTTATGGTGTACATGGTGTGTATAAACATATCTATGCTTACATTTTGCCCACATATCTTTAGCTTCAACTGCCATTAGTAAAGGCAAATCAGCGACACGCGCGCCATCACCATGCGTTGTGCCAATCAAATTACCACCATATTGATAATATTTTCTATGTGTTATTGAACAATCAAATGTTACATTTTGAGTTTTTCTAAACCAAGACTGTATAACATCAGCCAAGAAGAAACCATTTGTATAGTCATGATTTGATGGGTTGTACATTACATGCACATCAGCAATATTCATTAATTTTTCAATGATTTCAACATACAATGTCTTTGCTTTCATAAAGTTTTCATACCACATACCATCGGTATCTTGTGGTGTTCCTGATGTTGTCAGTCTTTTTGGTGTATCTATATGTAAAATATCGTTTCCTATCACTAATACTATTTTTTCTAAATCAAACCCATAACATTTGTTTAATATCCCTTCAACACCTTCTCTTACTCTTTGAACTGCTATTTCTGTATTGTAATCTTCTCCTGTTTCAAAAGCAGAAGCTAATTTACCAACATGTATATCTGCAGGGTCTAAAACGAGCAGATGAGGTGCTTTATTGCGTTTTCTCTTAATTGTTTTATAATTAGGAGAGTGTGCGTCCATTTCCTTAACTATGTCTGCACAAATATCTGAATACGATAAGATTTCAGGTCTAACTCGTATAGAGTATTCTTTTGTCTTATCCCAATATTCTTTTACACTATTAAAGTCAATGCCTCTTTCCTCACAAAAAGCAACAACTCCTTTGTGTTTTATTTCTTTAAGCTTTGAAAGTTGATCAGAATTTAAGTAAGTCCTGAATGTGTTCCTTCCTTCTTCTGTCTTTTTTGGCGTTATACCGAGTGCTCTTGCCTCCTGTGGCGTGATTCTTACTCTTTTTTTCATCATGCTTCCATAGATTTTTTGAAGTCTTTCAATTCGTAAATCAAAGAATTGATAGTATTCTTACAATTATCAAAATCTCCATCGAAAGCATCCTCAAAAGCAGAGTCAAGCTTGCCGTGCATCTTATTGAAAACACGAACTATATACTGCTCTCGAGTTTGTATTGCCATATTCTAATCCATATAATACAAAAGCTTTTTTCCTTGTTCTGCGTCAATCTTCTGAATAGCTTTGTAAAGTTTTTTTGATTTACGTTTGGTATTGATTACTTCTGTTTTTGTTGAATCAATTCCCAAGTTTGTGTACATATTACAATCGTATTCTAAAAAAGAATCTATTTTCTTTCTATTGCTCCAAGTTTTATAACCTAAAACCTTTTCAATAAATATTTCTATTTCATCCATTTATAAATTGATTTAAGTCTGGTGTAAAGTATTCTGAACCTTTCATAATTTTTCCGTCACTTCTGGTTAATACCCTACCGTTTTCTAATTTACTCATATTAGATTTGTGAACTTCTTCAAACATGTCGTCAAAAACATCTGACAAACCATGTTGAACAACCATTCCGTACATTACATAGGCTAAATCCACTATTGCGTCACAAACCTCTGTAATATCTTCCTCTGAACAAGCATTTTCATACTCATTCAATTCCTCTTTGATTAGATTTATTTTTAATTTGAATTCTTCGTTGGAAATGAGAGTCGGCTTCCTATTAACAGGCACGGAAAACGCCTTGTTAAATTCGGTTAGAAGCTTTATTGGTTGAATCATTTACATACGATATTGTTACAAGTTAGGTATTTTTTTTGAGACTTTCAACAATTTGTTAAATTTTTTCCTTGTCTTATTGATATCTTGGTATGGCCTTGTGTTTTCTTTTGTTAAATGAACGAGCTCGTGTATGATACCTGTATCTGACAAAGTTTCTTCTGTGTCGAGTTTTTTTACATAAGAAACATAACATGCAAAATGTACTGCGTCTAATATATTGTCAATAAATTCTTCATTAGACATTGCTAAAAACTTTTTGTATTGAAACATTAATAAATCATAATCATAAAGAAAGGTTTTATTTTCTTTTTTGTATTCTTTTATGTATTTCATAATATAATTCGTTGATTTTTTTTTGTAGTTCTTTCTGTTGTGTTTTCCAATTATACTTTTCTTTTCCTAGTTTTTTTCTTCCTGCAAAATCTATTTCTATTTTAAAATGTAGTCTATCATAAACAACTGGGTAAATTTTAATATCGTTATTGAAGCATTCATGCATAACATTTGAAATATCATTAAAATTGTAGTTTTTGTTCATGTGATTGTGAAAAATCCTCAAATTCTATATCCAGGCTTTTGGATATTTCAAAAGGATTGTTCACATCTTTCAACCAATTCGAATTATCCCAAGTCGGACTACCTTCTTTAATTTTCGTATATCTTCCATTATTCACATTCCAACCATAATTGACATGTGCTTGGTTTTCTCCTAGATTTGCAAATTTAACCTTTAATACTTTAATTTTCACAAGCCCTGCATCATAATCTCTATGTACTAAAATTCCATGTGGACTCATATCATAAAACTCCCCACCACCTTTGACATCATAAAATGTCGGCTCTATTAGTTTTCCTTTGTCTGACTGTGGTTTTGTTGGGTGAGCAACCAATATACAAACAACATCATGTTTCTTACAGAAAGAATCGACTTTGTTTAGATATTGATTTGTATAGTCTGTAATACTTAGATTTAAGTTTTCTTTATCTCTTACTTTGTTGTAGGGGTCTATAACCAAACATCTTATACCTAATCTCTTTACTAATTCTTCTCCTTTCTTTAATACTTTGTCTAAATCAAACCCTTCTTCATAATCAATGAAAAAAAAGTTTTTATTTATATGCTCAACACATTTTAACCAATCTTTCTTTTTTGTGTCTTCATAGTCAGGTGTTCTACCATATAGTTTCCTTATTAGTTTATCGACATGCAAGTATTGTGGAAAGTTTTCTGTTGAGGCATATGCTGTTTTCCAACCGTACATCATATTATATCCTATTGTCATTTGATCTACAAAGTCTGACTTACCACTTGAAGGAAATCCTGTCACAACGATAAACTGTTTCGTGTATGTCGAGAAAATTCCATCAAAACCATCTAACCCAATCTTGTATCCATTCTTGATTCCATTCTTATAAAAATCATCAAGCTTACTTAAAACATCAGAAACTCTTAATACATTTTCAATAGGACATGGTTTCGCATTTAGTATTGTCGCCTTTAGCTTTTCTCTACCATGTTTAACCAAGTATTCATTTGCGTCTTTACACTCCTCTAAATCTACTAAGTAAACCTTTTCAGAACCTAGTCTTCTTATTAATTCTTTTTGACCATTCAATCCTGCTTGGTCATTATCAAGCGATAAAAAGATTTTATCTTTGTTTTCAAAATACTGGTAAAAGTCCGTCAAGTAGTCTAGGTTCACCTGCCCTGTCGCTGTAAATCCATTTGGTACACTGATTACGTTAGTAACACCAGCCTCGTGATATGAAGCTGCATCTATCTCACCCTCTACAATAACGCAAGTATCTGTGTCTTTTATAGAATCAATATTGTAAAATGTCTTTTGTGCCCCTTTATATAATTTAAAGTTCTTTTTAGAATCTCTATACTTAACATTAATAAGTTCATTGTCAACATAGTAATTAAAGAGAATTACATTCATTTCCTTACTTTCTTGTGGCATATATTCTTTACCGTTAGAAATTTTCATTTCAGATAATGTCTTTCTCGATATACCTCTTTTTTGAAACCAATCCTCTACTTTGTTTGTTATAGTTGGTTTGATGGGTTTTGGTTTTATATACACCTTTTTGTCGATTTTGTTTTTATAAGTATGAAGTTGGCTTACCTCCCCACAATGTTGGCATGTTCCAAGACCTCTTTTCCAATCCAACATCATACACTTTTGAGTTTTCTTTTTTCGTGTATGAGAGCATTTTGGACATGTCGATTTCTTTGCCCTTGTGTCAAGTCCAAATATATTAAATGTTTCTATTTCAAAGCCGTTAATTTCCATTCTTAAGTATTTTAAATTCAAAGCCTGGCTTGTCAAATATTATTCTGTCTTTATTCATTTCAGCTTTACTACCATTTTTAACTGCTTGTCCTTTCCATTTCCATTGATAAGTTCCTGTGCTTTTTGTGATTGTTTTCATATTATATTTTGCCCAATTAATAAAGTGACTTTTGTATTGTCTAATTGAAGGCTTGTAGTCGTTTGTTAGATTTATATAGTCATTGAATTTTTCTAATGCTTTTGTTAATTGTATCTTTTCTAAGTTTTGATTCAAGCATACTTGCTCAACCCAAATATCATTATTAAGACAGTCATTGTAATATCTATTGTTGTTTGACTCGGTATATATTGTCGCATTTTTTCCTGTTTCTTCAAACTGATAATTTTCGTAATTCAATATTGTAAACAAAGTAAATTTGTTTGTTGTCTTTACATCTATCTCTTTTGTATTTTTCAATTTAGTAATTGAAGTTCTTAATTGACGAGGAGTCAAGCCTAAACTACTTGATAACCTAGATAATGAGGTTATATATTGACCTCGTTTCATGTATATCCCCATAAATTTACATCTATCGAAACATGCGTTTAAAAGTAGGTGAATAAAAAGTATTTTTGTATTTGTGTCTTTATACCACTCCCAATCCAGAATCGTCCGATGTAGCTTGATGTACCCTTTCATTTGTCGCCTTTTGTTGTAATATGAGCTGATCTATATCACTCTTGTTTTTGTTTTCATATAGAAGATTTATTAGACTATCAAGACTATCTAAATATTCATAATCATCTTCAAAAAATATTCTATCTATAATATTGGATATTGTTAATGAGCTTTTTTTGTTGACATACCTATCGTAAGTAAGTTGCTTTTCTACTTTTTCTACAATATCAAGAACCTTTTCTTTAAATTCTTTATCAACTTCAACCAATCTTTTTACTTTGTTATACCCATAAATTACAGTCGCGTGATTATGTGGCTCTCCTCTACCCATTACTTCACTAAACTCTCCAATTTTTTGCAATGTGTTGCTTGTATATTTATGAGCCATAAAATGAAAAATACAACGCATATCAGTTACTTTATGTTTCCTTGTATTTTGGAATATGTATGTCGGCTCTACTTGAAATTCATCTGCAATAATTTTTGCAATTTTATGTAATACATTTGTTTTCATTCTTTCGGCATTTTTATATTCTGAAGATTCTCTAATCTTTTTAGTTTTTCTTCGTTTGATAATTCATCCCAATCATCAGGCTTTCGCCATTCAGGAATAAGTTGTCGCATTGTAGCAAAAACTATTCTTTCCTTATATTTTATTTTTTCTTCGATTGTTTCGTTGCTATCTAAGTCACCCAAAAACAACCATGCTTTCATCATTTTTATTAAGTTCATATTTTAATATTTAAAAAAGGCAGGTTGCCCTGCCCTTATGTTAAAATGGTAAATCATCCATTGCACTGTCGGATTTTGTCGCATTTGTCGGATTTGATGATTGTGAATTTTCATCTTTTTTTCCTAATACGATATTGCCATCTGTCCAAATGACAGAGCCGTTACCTAGAAAGTGCTTGTCGGCTTTTGCGTCTCTTTCTTCCTTGCTTTGAGCAATAGAAATTGAAACATTTTTACCATACTTACTTTCATCATTAACAGAAATAGTGACTGGTATATAACTGTCTTTTTCTCCTTTAATGATTTTTGATTTGTCAATCTTCTTCAACTCTGAAGCTTTTATTGACGCGTTAATTAATGTAGACATAATTTTAAATTAATAAATTAAGTATACCATAAATAGTGAGAAAGTATACTATTAGATTTATAACAGGCTCACTCCTCTGCACACCTCCAACTTGCTTTTTGTTTTTAAATTTCTGCATAAGTTAGAAAGTCTTTTACTTTTTCAGTTTTATCTAAAAAATATTTTTTATAATTTTCCTCAGCTCTTTCGACCTTTTCCCTGCCTTTTTCATAAGATTCATCAGACACATCAAACAGTCCTATACACCCTGTCTTCTTTTCCACCACCAGAAAACGCATTGGTTTCTGGAACATTGTCGAGTATATATAAGCTTGTGAATCGTAGTTATATGTAAAAAAACTATGACGAAAACCCTTCAGATTACTGGTAGTTTTGATGTCATACAAGCAATCATTGGTTACTATGTCGGCTTTACATTTCCACTTGATGCCACTATCCGTTAGCACAGCAACATTTGGTTGTTCCATCTGAAGATCACCACGGCCCAGTAATTTACCGACAAACTCGTTGTCTCTTGCGCCTTTGACTTCGTTTTGCATTTGAATCACTTCGCCTTCCAGGAGAAGCATATCAGATTTAGCTTCGTAACACGCCTCCTTATATATGTTTGTCCTCCTAGATGAAGCTTGAACAAATTGTGGTTCTGTTCCAAACATAATCATTTCGTGAAACGCTTTACCATATTCAAACGCTACACTTGGCTCTTTGTCGGCTCTAAATTCTTGTGGATTGTGTAACAAGTCATATATGTCAGAATTGGATAAAAACTTTTTACCAAAAGTGCCATAGTAATGCTTGTCGTCTTTTAGTTTTTCTATTGTTTTTTCCATACTGCTGAATTATTTTGTTTTTTAAAGTCTTCGCTTTCATCCTCGCCAAATACACCTAGTTCGTAAAAACCAGTCAATTTTAATACTGCTCTAGACATTGCTCTCTTTTCTGCCATTTCCATAACATACCAAGTATTACAGTTGCCATCGCGCATATTAGTTCCCTTAAGTGCTGAACCAAATGTTTCGATACTGGTCTCTCCTGCATGGCCATATGCTTTGACGACACAGAAGTTAGTCTCACACTTTATGACTTCATAATTGACCTTAATTGACGCTGCGGCCTGAATTTTGTCGATGCCACTTCGCGTGATAATAATGTAGTGTTGATGTTTAAAAACATCATCTTTTTCTAAACCATACTTTATGTATAGTGCTTTGAGTTTATCGGTTTTCATAATATAAAATAAATTTAATTGATTAACAAAGTTAGGTAATTTTTTGTTGATAACCTAATAGTTGTCTTAATTTCTTAATTCTCCTCATAGTTTTTCGGTAGAAGAATTCTTTTTCCTTATCACTTCCTTTTGCTATAGCAATATGAAACATATTCCTATTTAGAGAAATAGATTTCAAAGTATTTTCTATTGACAATTTAGTTGTGAATTTTTCCAAACCAAGTTCTAATAGTTGTCGAATTTCTTTATTAGTAAGTGGCCTATATATATCAGTAGATGTATCGAATATATCCATTCTCTTGTCGAGTTTAGATATGCAAAGTGTCTTGTAGTAGTAAGAAACATCATCAAAAACTACATGTTTTGTTTTGATGTTTTTAAACAGACACCAACACTTCTTTATACTTTCTTGTCGGCTTTCTTGTCGGCTTTCCATCTGGGAGGCGTTACGGATCAATTAGAACCCCAGTTTCAGCGTCAGAGATGACACCATGTTCAGCAGTGTCGCAATATTTACGAGCTATCTTGAGGGAGGAAGTTTTGAAGCTTGTTGTTTCTCTCTCTCCACCATAATATAAAGTTACATTGTATACTTTTCTTTTCATTTTTCAAAGTTGTGTATTGTATAGTTCAACAATCTTATAATGTTGTCGGCTATTAATTTTGCATTGTGTTTTTCCAAGTCTTGTCGGATATTCTTGTCGGCTTTATAATCAAGCCCACTTTTATACATTTCTGCATAAGTTATTTTTTTTGCTAACTTATCTATGGTTTCATATGTTTTTTGAAACACTAAATCGTTTGTAGCATTTTGTAATAAGTCGCTATGTAAATAATCGGGTATTTTCATCTTTAAACAAATTTAATAAATTATTGTTAATAAACAAAATCAAACTATGCGAAATTTTGTTTCGTGTATTTGGTTTTCAGGATTATCAAGGTTTGGATTACTCAGCTTCGCGCTACCACAGGAGGTAAAAATCATCAAAAGTGCAGACAAGAGCATTACTATTAACATATATGTCAGTCTTTTCTGGTTGATGGTGACTGTAGAGCTGAAGACGGATTCTTTCGAACCTGCTGGGGTGGTTGTATTTGCAGACAAAGAAGTTGTTTTGTTCGTCTTTGTCGGTAAATTTGTCATCTCTGATGCCGGGACAGCGTGTTCTGATCTGTTTGCTGTTGCGTTTTCCTTCGCAGTGTCGAATTTGTCGCGTTCTTTTTTTGTCGCGTCTTTTTTTTGTCGCGTCTGTGATTGTGAATGAGCGCGAAGCATTTCGATACCATTGTTATAAAAGTGATTCATAATTATAAAGTATATAAAAAAATTAATAAAAAAAAATCCTTATTCAAAAGAACGAGAATGATACACACCATACAGTATCATATTACACACCGATTTAGCCGTGGTGTTACTCGTCTGAATAAGGACTATAAGTGATTGGATATAATCAAGTAAATGAAAATAATAAGTAATCCTGCATACGATATAGCAAGTATTTTCATTTTGTCTTCATATTTTCTGTTGTCTCTATTTTCCATAGAATAATAATATAAGAATAATTAGCCACATCAAAACATTGGCTAGACCGAAAAATAAATCTTTGATTTTTTGTTTCATATTTTTAGTTTTGATGATAACGATACATATCTGTATACACGGTATGCCCAAATTCTTTTGTTTGTTTTTGAATCATACCATTCGTTACCGTTTTTGTATGCAACATTACCTGTGTCGAGGTTTCTGTATGTTACATTTGTTAATATATCTTTCATTGTTTATACGTTTAAGTATTCTTGTATGTCTGTATACTGGTCTGTTTGTAATTCCATTCCACTTTGTTCTAAATCTGTCATTATTTCTTCGTAATCATCAGTTTCGTGTATGTAGAAATAGTCACCACCGTGTGTGAATCTCATTGTGTTGTCTTTGTGAACAATTTGACCGAGCAATGTTTCAACAGAATCATCATATGCAATGAAGTCTTGTGATACTTCATCTTGTATTATGCTGGAACATTCTATGTTTCTGTATTCAATGAAGTCACCGTGACCGTCATATATTCCTACAACATCGTCTTCGTGATAGTATCTGTCATCATACTCACACCATATTAATTCTGGATTATCATTTGCCTCGCAATACCAATTATTGTCAACCTGAAATGCACAACTTGTATGGTAGTGGCATTCATCTGGTTCTGACCATACGCATTCATCAACGTGATAGTGTTCTTCATTATGTTCGCAATATGCTGAATCATCAATATGAATGATTGTTCCGTCTGCTAATTCAACCTCGTCATCACCAGGTTCTGGACGTGGTATACTGTTTTCTGCGTTCGATACATTTGCTGGTTTGATATGTTTGCCAACAAACTCATTGCTGTATTGTTGAATGGTTCTCGTTGTTGAACCTGATGTGCTACGCAATCCACCTGCGTTTTCAAATCTTGCGTTAGATAGTTTGAGTTCACCGTATGTATTGCAGGCAGAACTTGCAATGTCAGACATATAGAATGTGTCAAAGTAAGGCAGAGGTTGATTGGGATAGTATTTTAGAGTAATAAAATAGTTCTGCGTGATTTTTTCACCAGTTGGTGTTACCCACGTGGTTGAATCATCATAGGATTGCCTGTGCTTTGTCATATATCCATTGTTGTTCGCCCACGTTTTGACAGCATTGATATACTTGTCACTACCATATATTCTGTCCATAATTTTTTTACCACAGTCTGTTGTCCATAGTAATGCTCGTGATAGTAGTTTGTCCATGTGTTTGACAATTAGCATTTGACATTTGTCTGGGTTTTGTGCATAGATTGACATGTATGGCTGGCACGATGCGTATTTCATACAAGAACCTGCTAGTGAACCTGTATTGATATCAATGTTGTAATTTTCACCGTGATACCATTTTCTGATGTCTTCACCTTGGACAACAACGAAGTCACCTACCAAAGTATGTTTCGCTTTTAGTTTGTTGCATATGACCTCTATCATCCAGTCATCAATTTTTTCTGGATACTCTGCTAGTATTTTTCTGACACCTTTGCCGTATTTGGTAATCATTCTGTCTGCACCTGCTAGCCACTTTGATTTGTCTTGACTGAGATATGTTGGTTTGCCTGCTGGTGTGTAAGACATTTCACCACGTGAGTTGATTGTGAAGTGCCTGTCACTTTTTGATGTGACTGGTATTTTGTTGATGACTGTTGTGTATCCATACAACAGATTGATTTGTTTGTTTAGACTGTTGTCTTTTTGGTTTGCTTTAGCAATATTTTTGGGAGCATTTATTGTCATACTAGATATGTATGTTTGAATATCGCCCAAAAGTGAATGTGATATCATTCTGTTTTGAATCTGACAGTCAGGTATTATGTTTGTGTATCTGACGTACTTGTCGATGTATGCGTCATATGCTATCACAAAGTCAGAGAATGCCTGCTTTTGAAAACTGGCGATTCTGCAGTATGTAATAGTTTTTGGTTTGAGGTCATCAATATTTTCAAGGTCATTGAGTTGTTCTGTAGGGTCAAGAAATGTAATATTGTATCTTCTGGAGTGTATGAATGACATTGGGTCGCAAGTGTGAATGATGTTTGATAGACTTTTGTTGATTGCAACTGCAAGTCTTGTAAAGAATACGTGAATCTTTTGTGTGAAGTATCGAGCGAATATCCATTGTTCTTTTGAACCATTGCCTATGATTGCGTCATCACCAAATCTTTTTTGCCAGTATGTTGACTCTGCTCGTATGTCACGTTCTGTTTGTATGTAGAATAATGCTAGCCTGATTGCTTTTTGTATTCTGATACCTTTTGGTGTGCAAAACATTCTGTGGTTTTGTTCGTTGACTCTACCGATTGTTTCTGATGCTAGTAGTGAGTTTTGATTGATGAATAGAAGTAGAGCATTGTAGTATTGTAGTATGTCATCTTGTAAATCGTAGGCCGATACAGAGAATTCGTTTTTGTTTTTCAGTCTACAATGTAAGAAGTGTTGTAGAAACTTTTTTTGTGTATAGTTGAATCCACGTAGTTTGTTGATTTGTTGATACCAAACAATAGTGGCAAACTTTGTTTTAGTCCCAAAGGTTGAAGGTATCCTCGTTGTTGTCGTAGATATTTGATTGATTTTCGTCATAAGTTTTTAATTTTAAGTTTTCATCATCAATGTATTGTTCACATTGGTAGCACCATATTTCATTTACAGTAGGGTCGTATTCTAATTGGTCATTATCACAGAATAGACATCTGTCTGCTGTTAGAGTTTCCATGCTTTCGTCCAGTTCGTAATCGTGTCTGAGATTTTCGTCCACCATTGTTTCTCTTTTTTTTTTTGATTTGAAAGTAAATGGTTTGTAGTGATTGTGATAGTTGTAGTTTGTCTTTGTATAACTGTAAGTGTAAGTTCTTTCTGATATGCTATTGTATGCATATCTTTTGCTTGATGTTGCTTTTAGTATTTCATTGCACATGCTAGCAGTATTTTCAACAACATCTAAATTGATTGTTTCAGTTGATGAATGTGGATTGTAGTATCCACAAGACATATTAGCAGTCATAACCGTATTCATTTTTGCGATTTGTCCAACATCTGTGATACCACCAGAAGTTTCTTTTCTGTCATATTTTTTTAGTATGTCAGAGAATGCTTTACGTGCATTTTTTGAATACAGTTTAGTTGAACCGATTCTGTTGATGAAGTCACTCGAACCACGTCTATCACATTGTAGAACAAATGTCGAATCGTCAAAGAACGAAGGATTGCAAGCAGACGAACCAACGCAACCGTGTTCTTCATCGAGAAAGAAAACTGCTTTGAAGTTGTCAAATCGAGATATCATATCGAGTGTAATTGCAATACCAACTTTGTCGTCACCACCAGTTCCAAACTGTGTCATCGTGATCGTGTCCATTGCATAAATTGTTTTGTCGTGTATGAATGCTTTGACATCATTATTGATTTGGTGCACAGTATCAATGTGACAAACCATTGTCGGATACAGGTGTTTTGTATTTGTTATCACACTATGTTGATAGTAGATGTTACCGTATTTGTCGTGGTTGACTATTGGTGTGCAACCTTTAGGTGTGTAGTGTTTAAGATTTTCTAGAATCCAACTTGACATTGCTTTTGTGTTGTATGTTGTCGTTGGAATTGGAACTATCTCCAATAGAGTTTCGGTGATACTTTTCATACTTTGTTTTTAAATTGTTCATAAATGGTTTCAATATCTTTGATATATGTTTAGTCATAAGAAAAAATTTATAAGGTTAGTTGCCGACAGGCAAGCATACGACAGGAACGAAAAATCTAAACTACTCTGTCGATTCATTGTCGTGGATTTGTTGATGTAATTGATACATGAAAATTCTGGCAGGAATTACATATTTCGTATTACATTCATCACAGCAAGGCTTACCTGATTGTGATATGACTGGTTGAGGGTTATTGCCAAACTCCTTGACCTCTTTACCACATATGGAGCAACTAAATGTCTTCATCTTTTTTTTCTTGTAGGTTTTGTAATATTTTATTAAGTGCATAGATATATTTGAATATATGTTCGCTTTCGTTCAGTTTATGCTCGAAGTTTTCTTCTGATGATAAATCTGGATTGATGTCTTTGATTTCATACTTTGATAGACTGGATTCATAGTCTTTGCGTTCATCATCATATAAATATTCGATGACTTTGCTTGTCAAATGTATAATTTGTTGTATTGTAAAGTCTTTCATATTAGCATTCGGCCTCAAAGTTAATGTGGTCAATATCAGGGTTGTCGTCAAAATAATCTTTGACTTGTTTTCCCAACTGATAAGAAGCATATTCGTATAGCATTTCACGAGTGATATCTTCTTTTTCTAGCATTTCATCATTGTAGCCGTTTATTGAATCAAAGTAATTTTTGATTTTTTGTATAGGTGTTGTGCTTTCAATTTCAAGAAGTTGTTGCACAATATCGTCATATGAATCTCTGCTGATTTCATAGTTGATGTAGCCTGAATCATATTCAACTGCACCAAATCTTTCGTGTGCGTTCGATGGGAGGACACCGAACCAGAATTTGCCGTTTATGTCTCCGTTATAATATCTTCCCACGTAAATCTTGTTTTAGAATGTTGAACCCTTTGACTGCAATGATACCGTTTAGTAAGTTGAGACCAACTAGAAATGGTAGCATTACGAATGCAGTTACACCGTGAATTGATAGTAATGAATCAAACCAGATGATTGTGAAGCCTGTTATGCCTGTTATTGCAAGTGCAAACAGAAAGCATATGCCAGCTTTTGCAAAGAAGTTGAGGTTGAAGTATTTTGTCAGTTGTATTGGTTTGACATAATGTCGTATGCCAGACGTTCTGGTTGACGAACCAGTTTGAGTTTTCGTAAGTATTTTCATATAATAAATATAAACAAATTGTTAGTAAAAAACAATAGTAGCCCCTGCAGGAATCGAACCTGCGTTACCACCGTGAAAGGGTGACGTCCTACCACTAGACGAAAGGGCCATGTAGACGCTGTTAAACCGTCCAATGGGAATCCCTGGAGCGAATAACACTTACGAATGCATTTGTTATAATTTGCATTACGTCTAAAATAAAACGAGAAGTAGCGTCAAAGTGCTAGCAATTACGATACGACTGCGTATCAACTCGTATATCAAATAAATAAAATCACAAAAGCCTACTCCGGAGGAGTGAATTTTAAGGGTTTGTTTAGGAAATATTCTTCTTGTTCGTCAAGGAAGCATTGAATTCTACAAGCCTCGTCTCTGAAATGGTCAATCATTTCCAAACATTCTACTGGTTTATCTTTTACTGTCATAAGAGAATCAACCATATGTTTTATTATGTGAGTAGATATATTCATAATTATAAATTTAAACAAGGTGTGGTGATGTTCATATGAGCGTAAAGAGATACACCACCACACACTTGAGTGTTATGTTAATCCCACGGCATTGCCTCGACCTCGTCTTGACTGTATCTTACAGCAAGAAGTTCTTTGGCAACGTCTTGTTTGTTAGGATTATACAATTCTTCTGCACGTTGTTTTAGAACCCACGATTCTACATCGGCAGTTGTTACACCATTTTTGTCGGTGTTGTGTATTACAGTATACATCTTTGGTAAATTTGTAGATGATATGTAATCTTGACCATTTAACTGAATGTTTTCAGCAATGATTGCCTTGTCTGTCTCCATTTTTACGTTGAATGAAACAGTCACAGGACTTTCTAAAGTTGGGATAGATTTTGCCACAATATTAGATTTAAGTTAAACAATAAAATTTTGAATAATATATAACAGAATATAAAATTCATAAAAAAAACTGCAACGAAGTTGCGAGAAAAACTCTAGTTTGTCACGTTGTTCAGGATAACTAGAGCCGATACCGTTCAATAAATGATTGTGATATCAAAGAAAAAAGGGGCGATAGCCCCTTGATTTTCTCAAAGAATACTAGTAAGAACCGAATCCAACATAGTCGGAATGTTCCTCATTCCATTGACGTAGTGATTCATTGTGTGATTCAAGACTGAAGTCAGTAGCAAATGAACTAGCGTCAGGACGATAGTCAAATGCTTTTGCAACTTGTGACTTGTAAGCGATGTCTTCAGCAACTGAATACTGACTGTCATCATTAGGAAATAAGTCAACTTGTTTGACGTCTTGATTTGTTTTCAAAGAACGTAACATAACTTGGAAACCAGTTTTTGGAATTGGCTTGTTCTTCTTGTCTTTGTTAGGTAAGAACATCCAGATTGGTATTTCAATTCTGTATCTATCAGTCATCTGATAAAATGATTGTGATTTACCATTGACAAGCCTTGAATCAATACAACCGTGTATACCATTGTATTTAGGAATCAACATTGCTGGAGTTTTCATTGAAAGTGGAAACTCAACAAACTTGTCTTCAACTTGAGTAGCAGAGATAACCATACGCTTACCGTCTGACTTACGAGTCCAAACTTGTGGAATGAATTTAGGTTTGTAGACAGTATTACCGTCAAGAGATTCAATGTTGTAAAGATAAACTGATTTAGAGTTTACCGTTTTAATAACTGATGCCGTAACTGGCACGCTTTTGTAATCAATTAGATTTTTCATAATAATATATATTTATTTAATTTAGGCCTCGATAATCATATCGTTAGGGATAAAGACAAGGATAGAGGCGAAAATTTTAGCATAAAAATTTCGACTATACTCGCGAGCAATCACCTACTGGATGATTGTGAAGTCCTTGGCATATCCGTAACTATATGATACTTTTCGGAGTTAAATAAATATATTTATGAACAACTAATTCAAAAGTGTGCTAGTGGTATCAATTAGCAAGGATGGAAGTAAAGGTAAACTCGATATTATAAATAGCAACAATACACCGAGACGAGCAGAGGTTCCCTCGCAGAAATGAACGAAGTGAATACATCTGCGCGAGGCGAGAAGCAATGACACCGTGTTTTGCAAATGAGCGAAGCGAATGTGGCCAGCAAAACTTGTGTTGACGAACACAAAGGACATTGCGTTGTGAGGTTGCGTTCCATATGGAAGTGTGGTGAGGAACCACCACGCAACGTAGTTGCAATGCTTGGCACCTTGACCATATTCTTGGAAGACGCGAGGCACAAGGGGTATGATATGTTTAGGTAATGATAAAGGATAGGGGTGGGGTATCGAATGATTGTGAACGCAAGAGAAAAAAATACATAGATTCCGAGAGGTTTACCTCGAGACCGATTCCAACGTAGAATAGAAATGGCCACAACAAGTATAAAAAGGCAAAAAGTCTAGCGCAGACGATGGCTGGTATAAGGGGGGTGGGGTAAAAAAAGTAAGTTTACAGATACACGTAGTAGGTAGCAAACGTATGTTACCTCAACACTTATAACATGCGTGGCCTAAAATGGTTAACACCTTGAACTAGTATATATAGTGTGCATTTATTTACCAGAATATGCCACATTAAAATATTTTGTATATTTGTGGTATGTTTGACGATAAAATAGATCACTATGTCCAAATTATATTCTCGCCTGATGCAAGAAATTGTTCAGATGAAAATCTCAGGGGCGAACAAATTACGTATACAGTTGTTGCAGCAGAAACTAGATAAATACTGCGACAAACAAACGACAAACAAGGGACAAACAGAAAACCCTGATTGTCAGTAAGTTATGCGTGTATTTATAAGTATATTGAATCATATGGTGAAAAAACGACAAACATAAATATATTTAGTTTATATAAACTATATAAAAAGAAATAAAAAGAATAGAATATAATAGATTTTTATGATTGAAAAGAACATAACTTTCTCTGATGAGGGGAGGTCTGAACTTAAAAAAGGTATAGACATCCTCGCAGAAGCCGTGTCCTCAACTCTAGGTGCTTCTGGAAAAACAGTTATAATTGAAGACCAGTTCGGAAACCCACATATAACAAAAGATGGAGTGACCGTAGCAAATAGTGTAATACTTTCAGACCCTGTCCAGAATCTAGGTGTCAGTATTTTAAGGCAAGCTTCACAAAAAACAGCGTCAGAGGCAGGTGATGGTACAACTACATCGTGTGTTTTGGCAAAGGCGATCATTGATAAATGCTTCGAAATAGAGTTTGAAAATGTTACACAAGCAAAAGAAGGAATAGAACAAGCTGCAAAAGATGTGGTGCAAAGTTTGGAAAAACTAAAAAAAGAAGTCAATGACCAAAACCTCGTCCAAGTAGCAACAATATCGGCAAATGGTGACACCTATCTAGGTGGTATGATTGCTGACGCATATTTGAAGGTTGGAAAAGACGGAGTAGTAACTATGGATGACTCCACAACCAGTGAAGATTACACAGAAATAACTAATGGAACCAGAATCAAAAAAGGATATGGGACGCCTTTTTCTATAAATAACGTCAGAAAAAGAACAGTTGAGTTTCAAAACCCTCTAATTTTTATTAGTGACACTAAAATTGACATGCATGAAAGATTACATTTCGCTTTTGAAGCTTCAATCAAGGAAAAAAGGCCACTTTTAATCATTTCAGAGCTTGATGACAGAGTAAAATTGTTCATCACACAGAATATTAACAAAAAAAACCTGACTGCGAACTTTATTTCACCAGAAGGTATAGGAATTAAGAGGTTTGAACTGCTTGAAGACTTGGCAATGATGACTGGAGGGCGTATAATTTCAGAAATGTCTGGTGATTCATCACAAAATATAGATAAATCTTACCTCGGCACGTGTAAAACCATGATTTCAGACATAAATGAGACAATTTTAGTGTTTGATAACGTGGAAAACACCAAAAAACAAGAAACAATAGAGTGGTTAACCAATGAAATCAAGCTAAAAAAGAATAAAGCTGATAAATGGCACTTACAAGACAGGTTATCCAAGCTTGCTGGTGGGGTTGCCACAATAAAATTAGCAGGAAACTCAGAAGTTGAGTTGAAAGAGAAGAAAGATAGAGTTGATGACTCCATCCACGCAACAAAAGCAGCACTTGAAGAAGGTGTAGTTGCTGGTGGAGGTATTGCACTCACACAAGTTGCTGGAAAATTTTACAAAAAACCTCATCGAAGCCACTCACTTTCTTATTTGGATGGCTATTTTGCAGTGTACAGGGCATTAAGTTGTGTTTTTAAGAATATTGTAAGTAATTCAGGTGAGGATGCAGAAGAAATTTTTGAAAGTATATACAAAAAACCAAAGGATTATGGATATGATGTAAAAAGAAAGAAATATGGTAATATGTTTAAAATGGGAATCATTGACCCTTTCAAGGTAACAAAGAATGCAGTATTAAACGCAGCTTCAGTTGCAGGAATCATTCTTACCACATCATGCGTAATATCTAACAAAAGAATTAAAAAAGACGAAAACAATAAAAACTAATGGATTATTTTGAATCATATGGCATTAACAATAGGGTTGACGAACAACTAAAAGCTTTGAACTTGTTGGTTCGACAAGGATATACCGTTCTTGATTTAGAGGGAAATATCTTAACTAAGTTCACTATTGATAAAAAACAAGATAGTTACCATGATTCAAGACCAAGATATGATTATAAAAGAAGGAGTAATGTCGATACTAATTAAAATCATCATAGGGTTTATAATTGTGCTGTGGCCCTGGGTGATATATGAAATGATAACAGCACCAACAGAAGAAGAACTAAATAACAAATAATATGGCAGATACACCAAATGCATTTGAAAACCAAATCTTTCATCATTTTAGAGAAAATGAAAAGAGAGAAAAGGAAGCAATTAAGTTTCTGAAAGCAAAGGGATATAAAATTATCAAAACAGAGCTGATAGAAAAAGAAGTTGTATGAAAGCAGTCGGTAAGTTCATCATCATAAAAGATGAAGAAGTTGTACAAAAAAACGATTTAGGACTTATCATTACTGAAAAATCTGACCTCAATATAAGATATATAATTGGTGAGGTTATAACAGTAGGCGATGAAGTGAAGGAGGTAAAGCCTGGAGAATTTGTGTACTTTGATAAAATATCAGGATCAGAATTACGAGTAAAAGGTAAAAAATACAAAGCCATAAGAGAGCAGGATGTAGTTGTAACAATGAAGGATGTTAATACCGTTATTTGATTACAATAGGCACAGAATCATTATGGAGTCTTATTTCAGGTTTTCTGGAAAAGACTACCTGTATTTCCCAAAAGGGGTAAGATATTATACGCTATACCGAACTACCAGAAAAATAAATTCCTTTAATGAGTTAAGATACATTGCAGAAAAGTTTATTTATCTAAATCCAAATTTTGATGAAGACTTGATGGTAATGCTATTTCTGCATTTATCAGATAGAAGCAATGGTCATATCATAAGAACCTATGGTGATAAAAGGGTTGAAGAAATGGTTTATGAAGTGTGCGAAGAAAAAAAGACTCCATATTGTTCTAGATACAGAAAAATAATATTTAATCCATCTAAAAGATTAGATAGAAAGACAAAAATGAAAATTGTTGGAGAATTGATTGGCACAAAGAAAAGGCCAACTAAAGAACACTTAGCCTCTATTATCAAAGAAATGTTTGATGATAATCAAAAAATTACTATAACAAAAGTGGCAAAGATTGCAGACGCAACAAGATACATGATTAGATGGTATTTTACAGATGATATTAAACAAGAGGTGGTATTGTTGAACGACATCATAAAACAAAACAATCAAATATCAAAAGCAATAGAAGCTATAGATATACTAACTGAAGGTGGCAGTAAACTAAAAATGAGAGAGCTCAAGAAACTCACTTCAATTAGAGATTATAAAGTTTTAAAAAATGCAGTTGCAAAATATGAAGAATTCACCTAGAATTCATTTTTTCAATAATAGATTTATAAACTTTATCTGTATAGGTTTCTTTTTTGAATATAGGATTTGACCTTGGGTCTTCAGAAATAAGTTCTTCTTTCACAAGTTTTTTGTAAGTAGTAGAGCAAATTGTCTTAGCAAGGTGTGTCAACTCATAAATTTTACTTCTACCAAACTTTACACCTCCACCCCTCCACTCTTTTATCAGGCCTTTTTGCATCATTTTGTAAAACCTTTTCTTATCCCAAGACATAGAGTTGCTGTAATAATTAAAATCTTCTCTTTTGAAATATGGTAAATCATAAAGATAGAGAAGCATATCATGTTCTGAAAGAGATATCTTGTATTTACGCCTGATGTAATATCTAACAATCCTCCAATATTTCAAAAAGTTAAATTTTCTTTCTCTTGGTTGTGTTCTAATAGACCTTCTTTTATTTAATTTTATTGGGTTTTCAGTCAAAATATTCAATGGTATTTTTATTTATCTTTGTTACAAAAGTAACACAAAAAAATTTTAGTTATGGCTAACGGATTTAAGTTCCCAAATACAGGGATTAGAAAAAGTTTTGTTGAAAGAAACTATGCACACCTTGGAATAGGGCACTTGCCTTATTCGGCTGACGACAAAACATACACATCAAATACAACTGGTACAAGCAGCACTAGAAGACCTTCTTATTACAAGAGAAGTGTAACATATAGAAATACACCTATGAATCTAAGAACAGGAGAGGGTATGAGAGAAAGAAACAGTATAGGTGTAATGAATGAAGCACACGCAAGTAGTTTTGCTAAAGGTTTGAGAAAATATGGTAAAGGATTCAAAAAAGCAGTTAAAGGACAAGTAAAGTCAGAAAAAATAATTGACAAAGGTGCAAAAAGACTTGGGAAGATAGATAAAAGATTAGGTGGTAAGAGAGATAAGAAAATGATGAACTATTACAGTGCATTGTTTTCGTCAGCTTTTTCACCAGGAAGTATTAAGCCAGGTAAACTAAACAGACTTAAAAAACAATACGAAAGAAGCGTTACGAAGTATGATAAGAAAATGGAGAATGTTTCTAAAAGAGTTGGTGGTAGAGCAGTCAAAGTCAAAACAAAAGCATTCTTAAAAGCAGGAAAAGGTTTTTCTGGATTTAAAGGAGAGGCAGGAACACGACCTTTTGACGCAAAAGGTAGACCAACACATACAAACCCAGTATATGCAAGCTACAAAGAGTTTGATAAATCATCTAAAAAAGTAGGAGAGTTAAAAACTATAGGTGGTCAAGGTTCAGGAGTACCATCTCAATACATGAGTAATCTTACATCAGCAAGAAATTTATCATTAGACAAAATAAAAACCTTTGCAAATGCTTATAACGCGTACAATCCTAGAAAAGTAAAAAAGGCTAAAAAATCACCTGCTTTTCAATATATGTTAAAACAAGGAAGAAATCCCGGAAACTTTAATATGTAATTATGGCAAGTAAACTAAAAAAAAGAAAAAAGGGTAACAAAATATGTGCAGCAGGTATAGCCTGGGCAAAAAGAACTTTTGACACATACCCTTCAGCTTATGCAAATATGGCAGCAAGTAAATATTGTAAAGACCCTAATTATGCAAAGGGTGCAAAAAAGAAAAAGAAATAATGCCTAATAAGAAAAAAAACGGACAAGAAGAATTTGGCCCAACGCATATTCAAGGAAGGTCGTATCTTCATGAAAAAAATAGAGAAAGAGGGAGAAAAGGACGTTACTCAAGTAAATTCACCAAGTTTAGTCTACATAGAGATTTGACTGATGATATGTTGGATTTTTCAGGGACTGGTGCATTTTTAAAAAGCACTAATTTTGAAAAAGGCGAAAAGGGTAAAAGTAAGTCTGTTTACAAAGGCATCACTAAAAATGATGAAGGTCAGTATGTTTATAATGTTTCAAGAGAAGGTGGTATCTTTGGTTCAAGTGCACGAAGCAGAGTTATAAGTGAAAAGGCTGCTGCAAGAAAAATGAGAAGGTTTGAAAAAAAATACAATAGAAACGTAAGAAGACAAGAAAGAAAAAGTAAAAGATTTGGATTATGAAAGTAAAAGCACCAAAAGGCTATCACTGGATGAAATCAGGTAAGGGTATGCCAAAATTAATGAAAGACCCAAAAGGTGGATATAAACCACACAAAGGGGCGAGTCAATCGTTTAACTTTGAAGTAAAAAAAGTTCATAGCAAATAATTATGAAAAAGAAAAAGAAAAAGAAATTATCGCCAGCACAAATGAAGATTGCAAAACTTGCACCTCCGTTTGACCAGATTACTGGTGCTGACTTTAAGAAACTAAGAAAAAACCGTAAAGGATAAGTTTAATTTTAAAATGAATGTGTTATGTATCATGGCAGTAAGGCAAAATCTAAAGCCAAAAAAAAGAAAAAAAAGAAAAAACCAGCTAGTAAAAAGAAAAAATACTAATGGGCGAGTTGAAGAAGTGGCGTGATGAACGCTGGGTTCGTATTGGTACAGATGGCTCTATAAAAGGAGAATGTGGTACTAGTAAAAATAAGAAAAACCCAGACAGGTGTTTACCTTATAAGAAGGCTATCTCTATGACAAAAGCAGAGAGAGCAAAAACTGCAAGAAAGAAAAAAAGAGCAGGAGCAAAAGGTAAAACAGTAGTTGCTAATACAAAAGCTGGAAAAGTAACAAAAAAATATACAAAAAGGTAAGTTATGGCAAAAATTAGTACATACTCAATAGACGCAACTATTGATCCAGCAGATAAGCTGATAGGAACAGATGGAACTCAAGGAGCAGACAATGGAAAGACAAAAAACTTTTCTATTGCTAATCTTCAGAGTTTTATCGGTAAAGGTGGTGTGGTTTTACAAAAAAAGATAGAAATTACTAATGAGCAATTAAAAGCCCTGGACACAACAAGAGTTATCCTGTTCGACCAAATAGATAACCACATAATTATACCAAGTAGTGTAATTGTTAAGGTTGTAGGCCAAACAGCAACAAATAATCTTGCTTTTGGTGATGAACTTCAAATCAAGTATAAAACAGCATCAACTACGTTAATTGTAATTAGTGATAGTAATACAAGTGGAAATGCATCTGAGCTTTTTTATCACGAGTATCAGAATAGTGGTACTGATGCAGCTATTGATGCAATAGAGCTTACAACTGATGGTTCTGTAACTGAAACAGGAACATCCGTAACAAAAATCATATTATATATATCATATCAAATAACTGACGTATCGTAATGGCAGATAAAGCAAAAATGAAGTGTAATGTTGTTCGAGCTAGTGATAGAGCTGGCAAGAAGAAGATGGTTAAAGCTTGTGCAAACGGACAAGAAAAGTTAATTCATTTTGGTGCAAAAGGATATGGACATAATTATTCTGCTGCAGCAAGAAAATCATTCAAAGCTAGACACAAGTGTTCCTCAGCAACAAACAAATTAACTGCCAGATATTGGGCATGTAAGCATTTATGGGCTGGAAAAGGTGGCTCCAAAAAGTCATCACCAAGCTCCAGAAGGGGTAAATATTAATATGATATTTTTATTAAATTTGTAACTATATGAAAAGCAGAGGGCTAGGAGATACTATAGAGAAAGTAACAACAGCAACTGGAGTTAAAAAAGTTGTTGAAACTATCTCTAAAAAAATGGGAAAACCGTGTGGCTGTGATGAGCGTAGAGATTCACTTAACAGGATGTTTCCTTATAAATAAAGGAAGCAATGTTAAGCAGAACAGCAATATATTACAGGAATAACCCTGAGGCAAGAAAAAAGCACAGAAAGACAAGTGCTAAAGCGCAGAAGAAAAAAGAAGCTGTGCGAAAAAGAATTGAATGTAATCTATTTAACAGGAAAAATAAAAAATCTCGTAAAGGAGATAAAATGGATTGTTCACATCGAGGTGGAAGGCTTGTTTTAGAAAGGCAAAAATCAAATAGAGCTCGAGGTGGAGGAAAAAAGAAATAAAATGGCAACAAAGATAAGTGAAGACACCAATGTTCAATTAGATTTAAAAACAATAGGTATGTTGATTGGAGGAGCAGTAATGCTTGCAGGAACATATTTTACGCTTCAAGCACAAATAGAGGAAGCAAAAGAGTTGCCAAAACCAGAAGTAAGCTCAATCGAGTTTCAATATAAAGATGAATTAGTAAGAAGTACGGTAGAAAAGATAGAGCTAGATGTAAACTCTGTCAAAGAAGATGTAAGTGAAATAAAAGACCAATTACAAAAGATGGACGAAAGGCTCTACGAAATTAGCAAGCAGAGATGAAGCCTATCATTAATATTATCGTATTCTTATTCCTATCTAATACGTTGGTTGCACAATCTTTTAAAGATGAAATATCAGTAGTACAGTTTAGTGCACCGTTTACAAAAGCATCAGAAATATCCCTAAAAAAATTCAATGATTACAATATCTACACTTTTTTAATTAATGAAAAGAAAGATGTGTTTGAGAAGGAAAATATTAAATACCTTCCAACAATAATCTTATATCATAATGGAGAGGAAATAATAAGAATAGAAAGTGGGATATCTTTGAAATTACCAGAAAATACAATACAATTAATTGAAGAAGAAATAGAAGAAATTATAGAAAGCAAATTTTAACATGAAAAAACTAATCCTACTTATTTTTATACTCTTTTTACCTACGTTTTGTTTGGAAGCCCAAGTGATTGATTTCAATAAAAAACAAGAAAACGAAGTTGTAAAAAAGTATAAAGCAAAAAAATTTTTTAATAACATATACAAAGACTTCTTTAAGTATGCAACAGTTTATGTGGCAGGTGAGGTAGACAATGCATATCAAACAAAATATCCTGATTATTTTATCAGAACTAACCCAGATGACTTATATGATATTCCACAAGTAATTGATGAAACTATTTATCATCCTTTTGATTACAGAATCGGTGGGGGTGTCAGAAAACTCGCAAGGTTTGATTATGAGATTAGACCTAATTATATAAACGGAACAGAAAACATGGTTGGTCTTTCTGCACCAACAGCAGCAGTAAAAGGTTTCGAATACTTGTTTCATTATGAAAAAGAAAGACAAAGAAGTGAGGAGTTTACAAACTCTAGGTTTTTTATTAGACACACAGGTAAATACCACATTGTAAAAGTTGAAGCAAGAAAGCAAGGTATGGTTGATTTCCAATATCAATCTGCTGAAGTTAGAGCTAGATTACCAATAGGGAAAAAGTTTAGTCTTTCGGCTGGTGCTATCTTAAGGACTCACGAAAAACCCTATGGATATAATCCGATTGAAATTTGGCTTAATGAAATAGAGGTTTGGACAAACCCTACAACAGGAGAAGAAATAGAATATCCAGCAAACCCATGGTATAGCCTGGGTTATGAGTATGGATATACAGACGAGTTTACTTCATATACTAATGAAGATACGGGCGAAGTATTTTATGATTGGATATGGAGAAACCCTGAAGGAGAAATAGTTGCTTATGGTGACAGAGATTTCAGGGATAGAGTTTTTGGAAATTTAATGAATAGATATAATCAAGAACAATGGAGTTTGCTAGATGGTTTTGCAGAAGTAGCTCCTGTAGTTGGTTTTGATTTTTATCACTACAAGAAAAACTTCTGGGTGCATGCATATGCAAACTGGATTTTACCTTATCACAAGTATATCGAAGGAGATTCTGATTTTAATTATCTCAATAGAAATAACTGGGGTAAGGGTGGGTTGAGAAAAGACTCAACGCCAGAACAATGGGATGATTATCAAGGTGGATTGATTGTTGGATGGAAAATAACAAAAACATTAGGTGTATTTCTTGAAGGAGAGTATACTAAGTTTTGGGATTCTGAAATCTATCAGTCGTCTGTAGGAATTAATTTTAGATTATAATTATGTGGAAATTAACAAAACAATACTGGAAAGACGTATGGACTCTATTATGGAGTAAAACAACAGTTGATGAAAAAGCGATTGCAACTGTAAAAGAAATAAAAAGAAGATACAAGTTAACTTCTCAAGAGTTAGCAGATGTTGCTGTTGCTATCAAAGAGGTTGGAAACCAAATAGGCGACATTGACGATGCTATAAAAGGCAAAAAAAGAAAAGGAAGAAAGTCTTCCAAATAAACCAATAAAAACAAAGATTATGGATTGTAATTTTAACTGTCCTTTTTGCCAAGGATGCTAAAAAAGGAAAATAATGGAAAGAATATCAAAAAACATTTCGTACAATGAAGGTATTTATTCTCGTACGGCACAAAGAAAAGGTATTGAGAATAAACCAAATGATGAGCAATTAGCCAATATGTACACGATAGCCGAAATGATTTTTCAACCACTAAGAGAGTGGGTAGGAGGCCCTATTAAAATTAATAGTTTTTTTAGGTCGCCTGAATTGAATGAAGCTATTGGTGGAGCATATAGGATTAAAGACGGAAAAAGAGTTCAAACAAGTCAGCATTGCAAAGGACAAGCTTTAGACCTTGATGATACCTTTGGTCATAAAACAAATGCTGAGATGTTTTACTGGATAAAAGAGAATTTAGATTTTGACCAATTAATATGGGAGTTTGGAACAGAGTATCCTGACGGAAACCCAAATTGGATTCATGTCTCTTATGTTGATAAACAAGAAAATAGAAACAGGTGTTTGAAAGCTTATAAGTCAAAAGGAAAAACAAAATACAGTGTGATATGAGCGATAAAAAGAAATTCAAAGACACTACCGTAGGAAAACTGCTTTTAGGAGCTGCAGGGGTTATAAACCCTACTCTAGGCAAGGTTCTTGAGGGTGTAACAAACCCAAAAGACGCTATAGCAGCAATCACTCAATCAGATGTTTCTACAGAAGATAAAATTAAGCTTCAACAACTTATATATGATCAACAAAACAAAGAGATTGAAGCTATAACAAATAGATGGCAAGCAGATGCCAATAGTGATTCATGGTTGAGTAAAAATGTAAGACCACTAGTTTTAGTATGGTGTATTACTATTTTTTCTTTAGCTGGAATACTAGATAGTGTAGAAGCAGTTCCTTTTAATATAGGAGTAACATGGAACGACACTTTTGAAAAAGTGATGATGGCCGTTGTTCTAGCCTATTTCGGAGGAAGGACGACTGAAAAAGCAACAAGTCTTATCAAAGGAAAAAATGCCTAAAATCATATATAAGCCTTACGTCAAGTCTCACAAGAAAAAAAGACCAGGTATTCACGCAAAAACCAAGTCTTCAAAAATGAAGTCTTCTGTAAATTACCTGAAGGCATATAGGGGTCAGGGCAGATAATCACTTTGATTAAAATATTATCTTTGCAATACAAAGATTTTTCATGGCAAGAATAAGCACATACCCTTTAGATACTGATGTAACCAAAAACGACAAGGTACTTGGTACAGATGCAACTGGAGCTAGAACCAAAAACTTCAAAATAAAAGATGTTTTTGAGCTTATGAACAAAAGCTCATCAATAGAAACCGTAGGCTCTAGGTTTAGATATACAAGACCAGGTAGTGAAACAATAGAAGGTTATATCAAATTTACCACAGACCAAGGTATTAATGTTGCGTTCAACACAATAACATCTATCGTTATACATGAGAAAACTTTATCAGGTGTAGATATTAGTGATTTATACTCATCTATAGTAGATTCTCAAGTCTTAATTCAAAAGGCTGGAGACGCATCAAAGTTCGGTGTATTCAAATGGAAAAGCTCTGCAGTAGACAATAAAAATTTAACACAATATGATGTTACATTAGAATACGTGGGAGGTAATGGTGGTCTAGAAGATGAACAGGATTATTTATTATCTTTGTTGTTATTTGATGCTTCTGATTTATCAGACAAGAATCATGTCCACAACCAAGCAGTGGGGAGTAGCACTTGGACTATAAATCACGGATTGAATAAAAAACCAAGTGTTTCAATAACAAACACTTTTGACGAAAAGATTTATGGGGAGATAGAATATATCGACCTAAATAATATAAAGATTTATTTTGCCTCTAATGTTAGTGGTAAAGCAATATTTAACTAAAAAAAGTATGAGAAATGGCTATTAAGTTTTTAAATAATATATCTCTAGAAAACCTAGAGCTTCAAAATGCTAAACTACATTTAGTAGAAAGCACTAACCCTAATCTCACAGGAAGCACTTACGAAGGTAGGGTGATTTACAATAAAGCAGATAATGCCATTTACTTTCATAATGGTGGTTCTGTAAACGGAAGTCAGTGGGTAAAATTAGATGGCACAGGAGACATTACTGGAGTAACAGTTAATGCAGGTGATGGTCTTGTTGCTTCAGGTGGTAGTGAGTCTGCTACATCAGGAGCATTTAGTGTAACACTTGCAGTTAATGTGGATGATACCACAATAGAGTTAGATGGTGATGCTATTCAAGCAAAAACTGCAGCCATTGCAGATGGAGGAACAGGATTAGCAACAGCAGACCAAATACATACTTTTGTTACAAGTTTTAATTATATAGATGGAAATGAAAGTATTACACTTTCTGGTGATGTTACAGGTTCAGGAACAACATCTATAACAACTACGATTGCCGATACTGCAGTAACTCATGCTAAATACCAGCACATTGCCGACAATACAATTATCGGTAGAATAGGTCAAGGCTCTGCAGGAGACCCTTCTGAAATAGACACAACTGAATTTGTTCCTTTCCTTAAAACTGCTTTAGCATCAGGATTTGCTAGTAATGCAGCAACTATTGGTGATTCAACTGACCATATTACTATTGGGCAAGACTTAACAGTTAATAGAGATTTAAGTGTTTCAAATGATGCATCTATTACAAAAGAATTAACAGTAAGTGGAACAGCAAACCTTGATGGAGGTATTGATGTAAACGGAGCTAAATTTACTGTATCTTCAGCAGGTGCAGTACACACAGACTCCAACCTTAATGTTGATGGAAATGCAACTATAGGTGGAGACCTTACGGTTACAGGAACTGTTATTAGCACGGCTACAGAAAGAATAGATTTAGAGGATAGTGTTATTTTATTAAACTCTAATGCATCAGGCACACCAGCAGGCACACAAGATGCAGGACTGGAGGTAGAAAGAGGAAGTTCTACAAATGTAAGTTTAACATGGGATGAAAGTGCAGCTAGATGGACTTTCACAAATGACGGAAGTAATTTCTACAACATACCAATTAGTACAGAATATAACAACTATGTACACCCATCTCATACTGCTATATCGGAAGATGAGGGAGGTATCACATTTATTTCAGCAATTAGTGTAGATACTTTAGGGCATACCACATCAGTATCAACAAGTATAATACAAAGTGCATCAACAGGTCAAAAAGGTGTTACAAGACACGCTACCAACGCAGAAGCAAAAACTGCAACTGCTACTAATAGGTCTGTTACACCAGCATCAAATGAAGCACATTATACGAATAAAAGCTTTATTGTAGATTTAGATAGTGGTGCTGAAAGTTCAGTGGCATTAGCTTCTGGAACTGGAGATTATACAGTTACACATGATTTAGGCTCTTACAACGTATTGGTTCAAGTATTAGATATAAGTGCAAGTCCAGCAACATATGATACAGTATTTTGTGATGTAACAAGACCTTCTGATACTACAGTAAAAATATCGTTTGCAAGTGCTCCAGGTGAAGGAGATTATAAAGTGCTGATAAACAGACTTGATTAAATAAAATAAAATAAAACCCTATGTCTATTCAATTCAAACAGAAAATAGATGCTGAAGGGGGAATCGAAGGATTAACACTAACCCATGGCATTTCAGGAAGCAACTTCAATATAAGTGGAGTTAATGCCCTTTACATAAATGACCCAGGCGAAGGCGTTGTATTTCAAGGAACAAACAACGTCCACCTTTTCGCAATAGATGATACTACAGACAAGAAAATGAATTTTTCTGGAGCTTCAGAGCTTCAAGTAGATGGCAACAAGGTTGCTCTTGAAAGTCAACTTTCTTCTTATTTACCATTAACAGGTGGTACATTAACTGGCGAATTAACTATACCAAATAAAATAATACATAGTGGTGATACTGATACATACATGCAGTTTGAAGCTGCTGATGTTTGGAGAGTTGTAACAGGAGGTACTGAAAGATTAGATATTAACACTAACAGAATATTAGTTGGTGATGACATGAATATGCAATACGATGGTATTAGCACTGGTAATAGTGGTACTGTTGTTTATGGTGGATTTTTAAATCCTGCATCTGAAGCTAACATGGTTCACATACCACATATTATAAATGACTTAGCTGGATTTAATAAATGGAGTAATGCTACAATAACAACAAGTGGATTTTATAAAACACGAAGTGGTAGTTCAGGTAGCTATACTTATAGTAATGAGGTTTCAAGCACTGATGGTGGTTGGGCAAACGCTTTTGATTCACACTCAAGTACAGCAGGTAGTTGGTATTCAGACAATGGTTCTGATGGTGTATATACTCATGGTACAGATACACCAGGTGTAGTAGAATTAGAATGGACTAATGAAGCTACATATTCATTATGGGCTGGTATTGTATTTGGTTCAAATAGTTTTACAGCAACATATGTAAAAATAGAAGCTTATAGAGGTGGTGCTTGGCAGACACTATGTGAGATAACTAATAATACAGACCAAGTTATATTAAGACAAGTTGGTAGTAATTCTGGTACAGGTGCAGCAACTACTAGATTAAAATATACATTAGGTGGTTCTGTTAATGGTAATTACTTTAGAATACACTCTCTGTATATGGCTAACTATAGGGCTGGAGATAATAACCTTAATAACACTGGTACTGATACTACGAGAGGTGTTAACTTTTTGGAAAGATATAAAGATGGTTATTTACATGGACACCTTAGGCCTGGTAAAGATGATACTTATGATTTAGGCTCTAGTAGTTATCAATGGAGAAACGGTTATTTCGATGGTAATGTAATATGTGATGGTGTAAATGTTGAAGGAAATATAACTGTAAGTGGTACGGTTGATGGAGTTGATATAGCTGCGCTTGCTTCTGCAAACACTGGTGACCAAGATTTAAGTTCTTACATAACACAAACAGATGCAGACGCTAGATATGTTTTAGAAACTGGAGGCTCTAGTAGTGCTATGACTGGTGATTTACATATAATAGCAGGGTCTCCTAAAATTGTTTTAAAAGATAGTACAGATGATGATGACCAGCAGATTGTATTTAGAAATAACGGTAATGGAGATGATTATAAAATAACAACTCAAGATTTTACAGGTGCAGGTACAGGTGACGGATTATTTATAGGTTCAGAAAGCAGTGATCCAGTTAAATTAGTTACAAATGACACTATAGCCTTAACTATAGATACATCTCAAAATGCAACTTTTGCAGAAAGTGTAACTGTCACTGGAGATTTAGATGTTCAGGGAAGTGGAATTACTTTAGTAGACAGTATTGTCTTTAGTGGTAATGGTAGAATACAGGGTATTGATACAGTAAGTGCCTCAACTGATGCAGCGTCAAAAGGATATGTTGATGGTAAGTTTACAACAGTTGGTTCTAACTTTGCACAACTAGGGGATGTAAGTGTTGCGTCTTATATAAGAGTAAATGCAGACGAATCATTATCATACTTAAATGCTGCACAATTTTTAAGTGCTATTGGTGGTAGTTCAGGAGACAATCTAGGGAATCACACAGCAACACAAGATTTAGATATTGGTAGTAATGCATTAATTAATGATGGTGCTACTGTGTTTTATAACAGAACTAGTCCTGAGATTGATTATTATGATTATTCTAAGTTGGTTTTAGAAAGTGATAGTGTAGAATTACACTCTCCAGGTGAATTTATTTTTTCAGGTGAAGACCCATTTATATATTTAAAAAAACCATCTGCTGGTGCATTTTTAAATGGAAATCAAAATGTAATGAAGATTGGTCTTATATCAAGTTTTGGGCCAGGGTTAGAAGCAGTAGACACTACATTTGCAAACTTAAATACAGATTTACATTTTATAGTACAAAAAGCTGGTTCACAGTATGAAGCTTTAAAGATATCTGGTGACGGTGATGTAGGCACAGAATCGCAAGTTTATATTAAAGACAATCTATCAGTAACCAAAAGAGTGGGTATTGGTACTACTTCTCCAACAGCAGACTTACATATACAAGACGCTGGAAATAATTCATCAGGTATTAGAATAGAGGCTATAGGTTCTGCTAAGACAGATACAGTGAACATGCACTTTCAAGGTTCTTCTGGTAATGCTCCATTTTATATATCAAGAGCAGCGACAGGTGGAGCAGAAATACAAATACAAGCTGACGGTGATTTAATATTAAATGGTACTAATGGAGACAATGTGGGTATTGGAACAACCACCCCTCAACAAAAATTGCATGTAAGTAATAATATTTTATGTGGAGGTAATTTATACTTTAACACAGGAACATCTAATTATATCAAGGGCACAGGTGGTGGTTTAGAGTGGTATACTAATAGCAATAAGATTGTAGATATTACTTATGGTGGAGACGTAGAGGTTACAAACAATCTAGACCTGGATAACGCAAAACTTTTAACCTGGGGTGCTTTAGGTGGTACAACCCCAACTACTTACATAACAGGTGCAGACAATCTTACAAATGGTGGAAGTAGAATTTCATTGGTAGGTAATTTTAATTACGCTTTTTCAAATTCAACAGAAGGTCATATTGTTTTCAAAAATAGTAACAATAATGGAACAACTAGTGGAACAGTTGGTTTAGTAGCAGATATTGTAACAGATAGTACGGCTACAGGAAATATATCAACAAATATAAGATTTGGTAGAGCAAGTAATATGCAGTATGGCTATAATAGATATACTGGTTCCATAGAGTATATTTCTACAAATCAAACATCTGGGGAAAAAATGATTTTCAAGTGTGCTCAGTATGCATTTTTACAAGCCAATGGAAGTCCTTCAAGTGGGATTGATTCTATTAAAATAGGTGGTAATACAAATAATCAAATAGGTTATATAGATTTATGGGGAGACTCAGGTGGATCAAAACCATTTTTCAATATACAAGACACAAGATACCAACCAGCAACAAGTTTATCAAACCCAGTTGTTAGAATACAAAACAATTTCCACTCTACAAATAGTAGATATCAAATAGTATTTCAAAGGTTTTCTTCTACATCTAGTATTAGAGGGTCTATTGCTACAAATAATTCAGGAACTACATACAATACGACTTCTGATTATAGGCTTAAAACAGATGCAAAAGATTTCAATGCTTTAGATTTAGTCAAACAAATACCTGTTTATGACTTCAAATGGAAAAATATTGATAATAGAGATTATGGATGCTTTGCTCATGAACTTGCTGAGGTTGTGCCAAACGCAGTGAATGGAGAAAAAGACGCAATAGCAGAGGATGAAACTCCTGATTACCAACAAGCAGACTATTCTAAATTAGTGCCGGTATTGTTAAAAGCAATAAAAGAACTGGAAGCAAAGGTTGCAGCTTTAGAAAGCAACCAATAATTTACTATATTTGTATTTTATAATTTAACTTTAATATAATGGCAAAAGAAAAACAAAAGTCAATATCCGTTGACGAAAAAATCGTAGACAAATTAAGAGAATTGAGAAAAGAGCAACAACAAGCTCAACTTAATATTGGTATGCTTGAAGCACAAAAGTTTGAGCTTACAGCAAACTTATTAGGTAAAGGTCAAGAAATGAGGACTATCATGAAAGACCTAGAAGAAAAACACGGCAAAGGTTCTTTAAATCTGGATACAGGAAAACTAGAACTGGACGCAAATGAATCTAATTCGTAAAATATCAATAGGCTCAGACTACAAAGGTAGCTCGATGCATTATCTTATAGGGCAACCTGTACTAAACAATAGCTATACAATTCATTTAATAGAGTATGATGTTAAGTCAGACTCATATCTTATCTATATTCAAAAACTTGATGAAGTAAAGCTTTGGAAACAATTCAATAAAAACATGCCTGTTTCTATTGAGTTTAATATAGATTTTTGATGAAGTCCCCTTTTTATTTTATTATAAAATCAAAGGGAGATTTTTACAGAAATGAAATAACAATCGCAGGTCAGCCAATGATTGTGAACAGCACAGTTGCAAATCATATGCATGTAAATAGGTTTGCTGAGGTTGTTCAAACTCCCTCATATTACAAAGGCGAAATAAAGCCAGGAGATACCCTGGTGGTTCATCATAATGTTTTTAGAATATATTATGATATGAAAGGTAGGCCAAGAAAGTCACCAAATTATTTTAAAGGTGATTTATATATAATCGAACCATCACAATTTTATTTATACCATAATGGAAAAGAATGGTTGTCAGTTGACGATTATTGTTTTATCAAACCTATAGATATAGAAAACAAATACCTTCATGAAGAAGGTTATGAAGATAATACTGGTATAGTAATTTATACAAACAAAAAGTTGTGTACAAAGGGTGTACAAAATGGGAGTAAGGTGAATTTTAGAAAAGACAGTGAATATGAGTTTGATATAAACAATCAAAAACTTTATAGGATGAGAACCAGAGATATATGTACTATTTTAAATTAACTTTATAAGTGATGAGCAAAGTAAATAAAATTAAAGAAGATATCATCAAAGCAGGTCATGTTGCAGTGAAACAACTAATTAAAGTAGCTGAAGAAGAAATTATAAAACCTGACCCTGAAGATGAGCTTGCAGCAGACAGATTAAAGAACGCAGCAGCCACAAAGAAATTAGCAATATTTGATGCATTTGAAATTCTAAATAGAATTGAATCAGAAAAGAATATGTTAGAAAATCCAGATGAAAAGAAAAAATTAACAGGAGGTTTTGCAGAAAGAAGGTCTAAATAATATTATAGTTACACTCCATGATGTAATTCCAGAAAAAGAAAAAAAGAAAAAAATCTGGGATTATGGATATAATAAGGAGTATGATGTTGTGGTAATATCAAAAGATAAAACTATCGGTGATGTGGTAATGATTAATAATTTAAAGATTGCTTTACCAAAAATGCCGACACGAATTTTCAAGAGGGCGACACAGCGTAGTGAACAATACTGGGTGTCGGAAGATTACCCAAAGCAGCTTAAGTCTATACACACAATATTTGTTTGGAATGAATTAGGCAAAGACTTCAAAGAAAGATGGTTGCCTTATATAGAGGCAGAGTTTGAAAAAAGAGAAAAAGGGTTCTGGTTTTACAACAATGGTGTACCTACTTATATTACAGGATCACATTATATGTATCTACAATGGACAAAGATTGATGTAGGCAAACCAGAGTTTAGAGAATCAAACAGAATATTTTATATATACTGGGAAGCTTGTAAGGCAGATGAAAGGTCTTATGGAATGTGTTATTTAAAAAATAGACGTTCAGGTTTTTCTTTTATGTCTTCAGGAGAGTCAGTAAACCTAGCAACTATATCTTCAGATAGTCGATTTGGTATTTTAAGTAAGTCAGGTATGGATGCAAAAAAAATGTTTACAGATAAAGTTGTTCCCATATCGGTAAACTATCCTTTTTTCTTTAAACCAATACAAGATGGTATGGATAGACCAAAATCAGAGTTAGCATACCGAGTTCCAGCATCTAGATTAACTAGAAAATCTATTAGTAACACACGTGTTACAAATGACCTCCAGGGACTAGATACGACTATAGATTGGAAAAATACAGGAGATAATTCTTATGATGGAGAAAAGTTGAGGTTATTGGTTCATGATGAAAGTGGTAAGTGGGAAAAGCCTGATAATATACTTAACAACTGGCGTGTTACAAAAACATGTTTAAGGTTAGGTAGTAGGGTTATTGGTAAATGCATGATGGGCTCTACTTCAAATGCTTTAGATAAAGGAGGTGAGAACTTTAAAAAATTATTTTATGATTCTGACCCTAGTGAAAGAAACTCAAACGGACAAACAAAAAGTGGGTTGTACAATTTATTTATTCCTATGGAATGGAATATGGAGGGTTTTATAGATATACACGGTCATCCAGTATTATACAATCCAGAACAATCCGTTAAAGGTATTGATGGAGAATATATAACTCAAGGTGTTATTAGTTATTGGGAGAATGAAGTAGATAGTTTAAAGAAAGATGCTGATGCATTGAATGAATATTATAGACAGTTCCCAAGAACAGAGTCACACGCTTTTAGAGATGAATCAAAAAATACAATATTTAATTTAACTAAAATATATGAACAGATAGATTACAATGATTCTTTTGCTATCAAATCATCTATTACTAGAGGTTCTTTCTTTTGGAAGAATGGTGTAAAAGATTCAGAGGTGATATGGGCTCCAGATAATAATGGTAGGTTTTATACAACATGGACACCAGATAAACAAATAACAAATAATGTTATAAGTAGAGGTAATAATAAGTTTCCTGGAAATGCAGATATGGGGAGTTTTGGTTGTGACTCATATGATATATCTGGAACTGTAGGTGGAGGTGGTTCTAAAGGTGCTTTGCATGGAATGACAAAGTTTCATATGGAAAAAGCACCAGTAAATCATTTCTTTTTAGAATATATATCAAGACCACCAACGGCAGAGATATTTTATGAAGATGTTTTAATGGCATTACACTTTTATGGAATGCCTATATTAGTGGAAAACAACAAGCCTAGATTATTATATTATTTGAAAGAAAGAGGATACAGAGGTTTTTCTTTGAACAGACCAGATAAACAAAGAAATACTTTATCAAAAGCAGAAAAAGAATTAGGTGGAATTCCATCATCACCATCAGTTATATCAGCACATGCAGAACACATTGAAGCTTATATACAAAACCATGTGGGTGTTTTGACTGATGATGAAAATATTGATTACGGCTCTTGTGGAAATATGTATTTTAACAGGACTTTGTTAGACTGGGCAAACTATGATATTAGTAATAGAACCAGGTTTGATGCCTCTGTAAGCACAGGATTTGCTTTGATGGCAAATTATTCAAAAGCAAAAAGAGTCGTTAGAAAAGATAATCAAATAAATCTTAACTTTGCAAGGTACAACAACAAGGGTGTTGTAAGCAAAATTATATCATAACACTATGAATAGAGCAAAATATAGTGGAGGAAGTGGTTTCCCCAATCAATTTGTTCCAGATGAAGAAAAATCCACTTATCAGTATGGTCTGAAAGTCGGTCAAGCTATTGAGACAGAATGGTTTTCTAGAGAATACGGAAGTTCTTTATATGGAGATGTTCGTGCAGAATACTTAACACGTAGACTGTATGCGAGAGGAAAACAACCAATAGAAAAATATAAAAACGAACTTGCTGTAAATGGAGACTTGTCTTATCTTAATTTAGATTGGACACCAGTTCCTATAGTCCCAAAGTTTGTAGATATTGTAGTAAACGGAATCACTAATAGACTTATTGATGTTAATGTAGAGGCAGTAGATGCTTTATCAAGCCAACAAAGAGAAGAATTCAAGGAAGAAATTAGGGCTGATATGGCTGCAAAACCTGCTCTTGATATAATAAAACAAAATACTGGTGTAGATGCTTTCAATTTTGAAGAAGCAAACTTACCAGATTCAAACGAAGAACTTGACTTATATATGCGTTTGAGGTATAAGCAAGGAGTAGAAGTTGCACAGGAAGTTGCAATAGATACGATATTAGAAATTAATAATTTTGAGGAATTAAAAAGAAGGGTAGATGAGGATAATGTTGTCCTTGGTATATCGGCAGTCAAACATGCATTTGATGCACATGATGGTGTTAAAGTAGAATATGTTGACCCTATAAATTTAGTTTACTCTCAAACAAATGATCCAGCATTTAGGGACTGTTATTATTTTGGAGAGGTTAAGTCTGTTCATGTCAATGAAATAAAAAAGATAAACCCAAACCTTACACAAGAAGAAATAAAAGAGATATCTAAAATAGCAGGTAGATTTGATGGATATAAAAGTACCATAAACCTACAATCTCAATCAGGGCTAGATAAGTCAAATGTATCACTTTTATATTTTTGTTATAAGACAGATAAGGAAATTATTTACAAAGTAAAGAAAACAGTAAATGGTGGAGAAAAAGCATTAAAAAAAGATAGTAAATTCAACCCTCCTACTACAGAGAAAGCAAGGTTTGAAAAGGTTGCAAGAAGAATAGATGTATGGTATGAAGGAGTTTTAGTATTAGGAACAGATAGATTGATTAAATGGCAGATGATGGAAAACATGGTTAGGCCTCAGTCTGCTTTCCAAAAAACAATCCCACCATATATAGTTTCTGCAATCAAAATGGATAAAGGCCATATTGACTCATTAGTCAAAAGAATGATACCATTCGCAGACCAAATTCAACTAGTGCATTTAAAATTGCAACAAGTTGTATCAAAAATGATACCAGATGGTGTGTTTATAGACGCAGATGGTTTGAATAGTGTTGATTTAGGTAATGGGGCTTCTTACAATCCTTCAGAAGCTTTATCAATGTATTTTCAAACAGGAAGTGTAATTGGTAGAAGTTATACAGAAGATGGTGACTTTAATAATGCAAGAGTTCCTATACAAGAGTTAACTAGTAGTGGTTCTAATGCAAAAATTAACAGTTTGATATCTATGTATAATTATCAACTTAATATGATTAGAGCTGTGACAGGAATAAATGAAGCTAGAGATGGAAGTATGCCAGAATCAAATGCATTAGTAGGTGTACAAAAATTAGCTGCATTAAATTCTAATACTGCTACAAAACATGTAATGACATCTGGTTTGCATATATCTAAAAGACTTTGCGAAGCAATTTCCTGTAGAATAACTGATATACTAATGTATTCAGATTTTGCAGAGCAGTTTGCAAGGATGGTTGGTAAGAACAACATGGATGTCTTAAAGAGTATGGAGTTTATGCATTTACACGAGTTTGGTATTTTCGTTGATTTGGAACCAGATGAAGAAGAAAAAGCAAAACTAGAACAAAATGTTCAAATGGCTTTACAGGCAAAACTTATTGATTTAGCAGATGCTATTGATGTTAGAGAAGTTAAAAACTTAACTTTAGCAAATCAACTTCTTAAAATAAGAAAACAGAAAAAAGAAAAGCTTGATAGAGCAAAACAAAAAGAAAATATTCAGCTTCAATCTCAAGCAAATCAACAATCTGCACAAGCAGCATCTCAAGGTAAGATTCAACAAGAACAAGCCAAAACACAAGGAGAGGCTCAAATTCTACAGTTAAAAGCAGATTTAGATATGCAAAAACTACAAGCGACTCAACAAATGGAAGCAGAGATGCTAAAAATGAAATACCAATTTGAGATGGAACTCAAACAAATGGAGTCTAAAAATTTAAGTAGTAGAGAATCTACAAAAGAAGATAGAAAAGATAAAAGAACAGAATTACAGGCAACCCAACAAAGTGAGTTGATAGCGCAAAGGAAACAAGGATTACCTCCTAAAAGTTTTGTGAAACCAGAAGGTTCACCACTAGAACGCGCTAAATCAGCAGGTGGAGGAATAATTGGAGGCTTAGGTCAATTTATGGGAGGCGCATCTAAAGGCACACCTATGACTCAACCACCACAACCACAACCACAAATGCCTCCACAGATGCCACCACAAGGGCCTCCACAAGCACCACCTATGGCGCAAGGAGCACCACCTGAAGCACCACAACAGGGTGGAGAAGGAATGATGCAAGCATTAATGCAACGAATGCAGGGTGGACAAAACGTATAACTTTTTTGTATAAATTTGTATAAAATTAAATCTAATGTATTATGAGTGATAAAAATCAAGAGTCAGTTGACTTTAAAGTAGACCTTACAAAAACTCCTGAAGAAATTCAGAAGGAACATGAGGAAAAAAAAGAAGCTGCTAAGTCTGAAGAAGTCAAAGACGTAAAAAAAGACGAGGCAGAAGTAAAAGAATCAACTCAGGAACCTGAAGCAAAAGAAGAAAAGCCGAAAGAGGAAACTGAGGATAAACCAGAAGGTAAAGCTCCTGAATCAATAAGTGAAAAGGGTGGAGAACTTTCTGATAAACAAAAAATTATAAAGGACTATTTATCGTCCACTTATAATATTGACGAAAGTCAATTAAAAGACGTTCTTAAAAATAATGAACAACAAGTAGAGCTACCAGAAGATGTCGCTAAATATCTACAGTTTAGAGAAGAAACTGGCAGAGGTTTGAATGATTTTCTTTTGGCTCAACAAGACTTTTCTGAAATGGATGATTTTGATTTGGTAGGAACCTATCTTGCTCAAACTAATCCAGAATATTCTGATGATGATATTGCTTTCTTCATGGAAGATAAGTTTATACCAGCAGAGGGAGAAGAAGAAAGGTCAGCTCGTAGCAAAGCTCTAGCTATGAAGCAAGAATTGCAGAAGGCTAAAGAATACTTCAGTAATATGCAGGAAAGATATCATACTCCTCTTGAGTCAAGTGCCGAGAATGTTCCTGAGGATTATCAGAAAGCTTTAGAATTTTATAAGCAATACAATGATGAGGAAGCAAAGGTTAAGGAATTGGAAGATAACCAACGCAGAGTTTTTTCAGAAAATACTAGAAAGTATTTTAATGATGAATTCAAAGGTTTTGAGTTCAATGTTGGCGACAAGAAATTGCATTACAAGCCAAAAAATATTGAAGAAACAGTTACTGCACAATCCGATCTAGGTAATTTTATAAAAAAATACTTAGACGATAAAGGTAATCTAACAAATGCTAAAGAGTATCATACTGCTCTTTCTATGGCTATGAACCCAGAAGCTTATGCCAAGTTCTTTTACGAACAAGGTAAAGCCGATGCAGTTAATAATGTAGTGAGAGATGGTAAAAACATAAGCATGAATGTCCGAACCAATGTAGACACATCAACTCCAGGGCCTAAGTTTAGGGTGTTGCAAGACACACAAGATTTTAGTCGTGGATTGAGAATAAAAAGTAAAAAGTAAAGTTTAAAAATTTTAAAAATTATTAAAAATGGCACAATCTATTAATTTTGATGGGGGTTCAGCTTCGAATATAAGTGGCTCCACATCGCTCACTCCTGCTCCAGGTAAGGCGTTATCAAACACATCTTATTTAGGCAGTAGTGATTACACATTTGCACAGCAATACTTGCCAGATTTATATGAGAAAGAATTTGAAAAATACGGAAATCGTTCCGTAGCTTCTTTCTTAAGAATGGTAAGTGCTGAAATACCTTGTACTTCTGACTTAATTAAGTGGAGTGAGCAAGGAAGATTACACGTACAAGCAGAAGGTACTATCACTGATGGTAACTCTATTGCTATTACTGGTCATCAGCTAAGAAATAACCAAACGGTTATTATTAAGAAAACTGACGGAACAGGCCCTACATTACACGCTATCGTATCTGATGCGTCTGGTGCAGACTCTGTTGATGTTGTTTGTTTAGATTTAGCAGACTTAGTAGCAGTTGGAGGTTTCTCAGCAAGTGATGCTGTATCTCTATTTGTATATGGTTCTGAATTTAAAAAGGGTACTCCTGGAATGTCAGGTTCTTATGATGCTGACTTTGTCGCTAAAGAAAACAACCCTATTATTATCAAAGAAAAATATGAAGTATCAGGTTCTGAAATGGCTCACATTGGATGGGTTGAAGTAACTACAGAGAATGGAGCTTCAGGATATCTATGGTACTTGAAATCAGAGCATGAAAGTAGACTAAGATTTGAGGACTACCTAGAATTATCTATGGTTGAAGGAGTACCTGCTGCGTCAGGTTCTGCTGCTGCAACTGCAGGATTCAAAGGAACAAAAGGTCTTTTCTTCGAAGTAGAAAATGATGGTAATGTTTCTTCTGGAACAATCGACTCTAGAGCTGATTTAGAAGATATTGCTAAAGTTTTAGATAAAGAAGGAGCAATTCAAGAAAATGTATTGTTTGTAAATAGAGCAACAGGCTTTGATATTGACAAAGTATTAGCTGCTCAAAACAATTCAGGAGCTTCTACATCTTCTTATGGTCTTTTCGACAATGATGAGGATATGGCTTTAAATCTTGGATTCACTGGATTTAGAATTGGATATGATTTCTATAAGAGTGACTGGAAATACCTAAACGATGCTACAACAAGAGGTAAACTCGGTGGTGTTGATGGTATTGTCGTTCCTGCTGGTACAATGACAGTGTATGACCAAGTTCTTGGGCAAAATGCTCAAAGACCTTTCTTACACGTCAGATACAGACAATCTGCAACTGAAGACAGAAAATATAAGTCTTGGGTAACAGGTTCTGCTGGTATCGGTTCTGGAATGTCTAGTGATGTTGACTCAATGTCAGTACACTTCTTATCAGAAAGAGCATTATGCGTTATGGGAGCTAACAACTTCATTTTAATGCAGTAATACTATATTAGAGGTAAGGGAGCTTCGGCTCCCTAATCTCTTTTTTTAAATTAAATTAAATATTAATAAAATGGCAAAAGTTAAAAATACTACACAAAAAGGGTATGCATCCTTGTTTCCAAACATGGAAACTAAAACAAGAATATTTATACTTACTAAAAACAGAACACCTCTTAGGTATATGTTGTCAGTAAAACACTCAAGCACAAAACCTTTAACATACTTTGATGGTTCTATGAACAGAGCTTTGAGATGGGCAACCAATCAAACAAGTCCTTTTGTAGATGAACAAGATGGTTTAGCTACTGTTGAACCTGTTGTTTTTGAAAACGGCAAACTTATAGTTAGTGATTACAATATAAACCTAGCAAAGTTCCTATTGATTCATCCTGAATTGGGTAGAACATATTATGAGTTTGATGCAGAAAAAGATGCTGGTAAGCAGGTTGAAGACCTTACTAGTTCTTTAGATGCACAGGTTGCTGCAAAAGAACTCGATATAACTGATTTAGAGGCTGTTGGGAGAGTTATTTTAAAAAGTAATGTATCTAACCTTACATCATCAGAATTAAGACGAGATATGATTATATATGCAAGGAATAATCCTAAAGAGTTTCTAGACTTACTGGACGATGAAAATCTTAAATTAAGAAATCTTGCAGTAAGAGCAGTAGAAGAAAATATCCTGCATATTAAGGATGATGGCAGAACAGTGGTTTGGGCAGATGATAAAAAGACTAAGGTTGCAGTTGCTCCTTATGGCGAAAATGTTTATTCTGCTTTAGCAATGTTTTTCAAAACAGATGAAGGTCTTGATGTAATGCAAAATATTACAAATAAATTATAAAATATAAATAATTTGATTAAATTGCACTAATCACCGTGAAGGGCTAAGAGGGGTCTCATTTATTGAGCCCCTTTTTTTATTACTTTTGTAAAAAAGATACACATGATTAACAGCGTAAGAAATACAGTATTCTTTTTACTAAATAAAGATAATAGAGGATACATATCACCCCTTGAATTTAATTCTTTTGCAAAACTAGCGCAGCTTGAAATATTTGAGGGATATTTTAGTGAATTTGCTAGACAAAATCAACTTCAAAATTTAAGAAAAAGAAGTCTAGGTTTTGGAGATATGGCAGAACAACTAAAAAATAAAATAAGGATATTTATGACATCAACTACTCTGACTTATACAGATGTTGATGCTACCAATAGTGATCCTGCTGAAACAAATCCTGGAGGAGTAGAAGATTATTTTAATTTTCCTTCTAATTATTACAAATTAATCAATTTATCTTATAACGGTAGATTGTTTCAGGAGGTAGATAAGATAAGTTTTGATATGATTATGGCTAGTAATCTTTCTCAACCTTCTGTAAGGTTTCCTATCTTTTATAGAGAAGATTCCAACATATACGCTAGGCCATTGTCAATCTTTTATACTGGTACAACACCACAAGGAACAGAGTTACCTTTAATTATGAATTATATAAGAAAACCACTAGACCCTGTTTGGGGTTATAGTACGGTTGGTGGAGACCCAGTGTACAACGCAAACCTGACAACAAACTTTGAGATATCAGAAGAAGATGAGGTTGATTTAGTTGTTAGAATATGTAAACATGCAGGATTAGCGATTAGAGAAGCAGAAGTTGTGAACGCTATGGATGCAGAAAAGAAAGCAAACTTAGAAATAGATAATACATAATTATGCCAACGATAGGACAACATATTACACAACAAGAGTATTACAATAATAGTGGTGATAACCCAAACTATGATAATTGGGGAACATATCAATATGTATTACTGGAAGATATTATTAATAATTTTTTATTGTCTTATGTAGGAGATGATAAAGTAATCAATAAAGTTGAAAGAAATGAGCTTATATTTCACGCAAAAAGAGGAATCCAGGAGCTTCATTATGATGCTCTGAGGGAGATACAAGGGTTTGAACTTGAGGTTCCTGATACTCTTAAAGTGCCACTACCACATGATTTTGTTAGTGTTGTTAAAGTTTCATTTGTAGGTGATAAAGGAGAAACCTTTCCTATAAATCAAAATTTTAATTCTGCTACACCTACATCATACTTACAAGATGGTACTCCACAAAAAAACATATTGTTTGATTCAGATGGAAACGCACTTACAGGGACGCCAGTTGTAGAAACAAACTGGAAAGAGAACACAGATGGCGACACACACATACCTAGTAAACAGCTTGTCGGCAAAAGATTTGGAATGGAGACAGGCAGTGCTAGTGCGAATGGAAGTTATTTGTTAGACAAAAACCAAGGGTTTATATTATTCAGTTCAAACTTAAAAACAAAAAATGTTATTATAGAATACGTGTCAGATGGATTATATTCTTATGCTGATAACGAAATCAAACTTCACAAGCTTGCAGAAACATTTATGTATGATTATTTATCTGCAACAATATTAAAAAACAAGTTTGGCGTTCAAGAGTTTATTGTAAGGAGAGCACAAAAACAAGCATCAGCATCTTTACGAAATGCAAAAATCAGACTTAATTCTATAAAACTAGGCGAGTTAACACAGCTCTTGAAAGGTAGAAACAAGTGGATAAAATAGCATGAAATTAAAAAATGTTTTTTCTGTAGGAAAGATGAACAAGGATTTCGATGAAAGACTTGTTCCTGAAGGTGAATATATTGACGCCCTAAATATTCGTGTTGTAAACACAGCAGATGGTTCTGCCGGGGTTGTTGTAAACGAAGAAGGTAATGTTCAATTATCTCACACTAATATTAGTAATAGCCCACAAGTTATCGGAGCAGTTCCAGATGAATCAAATGAAAGAATTTATTGGTTTGTAGTAAATAGCCTTGGACATTCTTTTGTTTTTGAATTCGATGTGGCTAATCAAATTCAGAGATTAATATTAAAAGACACAAGAGCAGAGGCTAAAAATGTATTAAACTTTGATAAGGATTGTAAAATAGAAGGGAATGTAATATTTAATATTCCAAAAAAAGAATCTTTATTGTTGTTTACAGATGGATGTAATTCACCAAAACTAGTGAATGTTGACAGGGCTGCTGAATTTGGGGAGAATGGGTTTGAAGAAGATGACATTTCTTTATATAGAAAGCCACCTTTCAAAGCACCAAAAATCACACCATTCTTTAGTGCAACACTAAAAGAAAACGCAATTAAGGAGCAGTTTTTTGCTTTTGCGTACAGATATAAGTATTTAGATGGTCAATATTCAGCTTTATCTGCATTTACAAATTATAAGTTTTTTCCTGGTCTTTTTGAATTAGATTTTTCTACGATGGAAAATAAAGGTATGGTTGGTATTTACAATGGATACAACATACAATACAACACAGGAGATAAACGCGTTACAGATATTGATATTTGTTTTAAACTTGCTAAAGAAAACACAATTTATGTTATTGATAGTATTAATAAAAATGAGAGTGACTTTGGTGATGACCAGTTAAAAACATATCAATTTTTAAATAAAAAAATATTCAAAGCTTTACCTGAAGATGAAGTATTTAGGGTTTTTGATGATGTGCCTCTTACTGCTAAAACACAAGATTTTATTAAAGATAGAATTGTGTTTGGAAACACTACTTCACAATATGATTTATTAGAAAATGAGTCAGATGAATTACCAATCAAATTAGACTATCATGCAGAATTAGTTTCTACAGATTTGAGTGGAGATACTTTATCGGTCTCTATAAATGATAGTGGAGATAGCACTGAACTTACAGTTACAGTAGGAGACATAGTGTTGGAGGAGGATAACGAGCTTTTGATGTTAATTGATTTAGAGTCAGAAGAAGAACTATTAGAGGATGGCGTCACACCTTATCAAGAAGGTCAAGCTTCCTTTAATGCAGGTATAGTTTTAACAGAAGGATATCCAACCTTACAAGAATTTACTGCATCAGAAGATTTCCAAGCTTTTTTAGAAAACTTACAAACTAATTTTGCTGCACAAGTTACAACAGATACTCATCCAGATGTAGTGTCATCGGTATATGGAAGTTTTGAGTTGATTCAAACAACCTCAACAACATTTACTCTCAAAGCTCCTGCAATTACACATACTATTGACACAACTCCATTAGACAGCACTGATAATCAAACCAGAGTAGATGTAGAACAGTTTACGTGGAGAAACCCACAAGCTTTTTTTAGTAAAGAAAGTTCAAATCTATCTTTGAAAACAAATAGAAGTTTTGAGTTTGGTATAGTCTATCTTGATGAATTTGGAAGATACACATCTGTTTTATTACCTAAAGAAGATGTAACATCAGGGGCAAGCGAAATATTTGTTCCAGTATCAGCATCTGAGTTTTTAAACAGAGCAAGAATTACAATAAGAAACAAGCCACCATATTGGGCAACCAGATATAAGTTTTTTGTGAAAACAAACAAAGAGGTATATTACAATATTTTTGGTACATTATTTTATGAAGATGGTACTTTTAGGTGGATTTCAATGGAGGGAAACAATATTGGAAAAGTTGAGCCTGGTTCTATGATGATTGTGAAATCTGATACAGACGGCCCTATAAGAGATTTGATTAAAGTAAAAGTATTAGAGATAGTAAATAAAACAGCGCAAGATGTTTCAGATAAAGAGGAGGGTTGGATTGAAGGCAATGAGACTCCAGGAGGAGAACCTATTATAGAAAAACCTGGAACATTTATGAAGATAAAACCTGATGGATTTGCTTTAGATTTTGATCCAAATAATTTTATGCAGTATGAAGACTCTCACTACAAAGGTTTTGCTAATAGTGGCTCTCTAAACAATTTCTTACCAAGTCACAACTTTGGTAGTGGATTATTCTCTTTTTTGGGTGGCTCAGGTGGAATACCACCAGAAGGGTTTCTGCAAGTTTTAAACCCTAGCTACACTGAAACACCAGGTAGCACAGATGGTTATTTTGATTTAGCTCTTACACCAGGTTCAAGAATAGAATTTGATTGGTTATATGACGAATATGATGGCGAACCTATATTTAGATTCAAGAAAAAATTTACAGTTCAAAACACTTATGAGTCTGATGATTCTGTAAATGCTTTTGATAAATGGGCAGATGCAGAAACAATTTTCGAGAAAAATGTTGTTGGCTCTGGCGCAAGTGCATACAATGAGTATACAGTAAAACCAACAACCACAAACAGAGATGGTGAGGTATTCAAGTGGAGTATAGTAAAAGAAGGAACTGCTGTTCCTGCTAACGATAGGTTTTTTATGAGAATTCACGCGAGTGAAGGTATTAGTTGGGCAGAAAGAGGAAGAATGACATGTAAGCTCAATATTATATTAATATCAGGAAACCTTGCATTTGAAACTGACCCAGATGAATTAAATAATGAAGTCTTTTATGAAACAGAACAAACTTTTGAAATTAAAAGTGGACTTCATGAAGGCAACGTCCAGAATCAAACCTCATCACAAGATGCAGTAGTTGATTTAGATTTTGGGAATTGTTTTGTTTTTGGAAATGGTATAGAAAGTATTTCAGTTAGAGATGATAGGTTTGCGCCTTTCATTGATGTTGATACAAGACCAAACATATCATTATTGGAGGGTTATAGGTCTTTAGAAACTGTAAAC
>MDTE01189006.1_pt1 | contig 61856 bp, 64 predicted proteins | sample 811231 | NCBI WGS metagenome assembly MDTE01 (sample SAMN05326651, study PRJNA326480) | marine metagenome | isolation source: seawater | place: Indian Ocean: Red Sea | collected 2010
AATATCTAATCTTTTTTTTGAATAATTTAGCAACTTCAATAATAGTGTAAGATTTTTTGTTGGTAATTGAATAATGTTTGCATTTGTTTTTTTTCCAAGCAAAAAAACATGCTCTAATAGTATCCTCAACATGAGTAAACCTACGCGATTGACTACCTGGTCTTACTACAGTTAATGGTAAATTTTTTTTATATTGATTTTCAAAAATCCCTATAACAGTAGCCATTGTGCCTGTAGAAATTTGTCTAGGTCCATAAACATTATAAAAATATATTATTTCGTATTTCATGTTGTTCCAATTCTTTAGATTTTCTAATAACTCTAAATTTTTAGCTTTAGTGAATGCGTAAGGAGATAAGTTTTTATCTTGACCCTTATTTCCTAAGTTTGCTGATGTGGCAGAATAAATTAATTTAATATTGTTATCTAAGCAAAATTTAAATACCGCTTTAGAGCCAATGGTATTAGACTCAAAACAAATATCAAAATATTTGAAACTTTGAAAAATTCTAGCAAATTCACCAAAATGAAATAATGAATTAATATTTTTTTTATAATTTTTTAATAAACTACTTATATTTTTCGTATTACCCTTAAAATATTTTATTCTTGAGTTTTGAATGTGATTTTTTTTACTACCTGAAGAATAATTATCTATACTTATTATTTTTTTATTTGTTTTTTTAATAAGATAGTCAATTAGATTGGAACCTATAAAACCAGCACCACCAGTAACAATGATATATTCTTTCATTAAATAGATTATATCTAACTTTATTAAAAAAAACTTAGAATAAAAAAAGATAATTAAGAAATTAGCCTGGCAACGACCTACTCTCCCGTATCTTAAGACAAAGTACCATCGGCGCAGAAAGGCTTGACTTCCGAGTTCGGAATGGAATCGGGTATAACCCTTTCGCAATAATTACCAGGCGACACCTTATATAATCCGTAGTAGAAATTGTCAATTATATATGAATAGTGAATTTATATTAACAAATGTAGTGTTTTATTATATTTAAACTGAAATTATTAATACTAATTTAAATGAAATTACCAACTAACAGAAATTTTGGCATCATATTCTCAATTTTTTTTCTGATTTTAAGTGGTTATTTTTATTTAAATTTTGGAATGAATTTAAGTACTAAAATTTTTATTTTTCTTACAATAGTTTTTTTTATTCTTGGTTTATTAAATTCAAAAATTTTATATCCATTAAATTTAATTTGGTATAAGTTTGGAATATTATTAGGAAAAATAATATCACCAATCATTATGGGAATTATTTTTTTTCTAATAGTAACACCTATAGGTATCTTTATGAAAATAATTAAAAAAGATATTTTAAATCTTAAATTCAGTAAGCAAAAAACATATTGGATAAAAAAGAATGGTCCAAAAAGTAAAATGAAAAATCAATTTTAAATGAGTTTTATCAAAGAATTTTGGGAATTTTTAAAAATAAGAAAAAAATATTGGCTTTTACCTATTATTATCATGCTTTTATTATTTGGAGGATTAATTGTGCTAACACAGGGAACAGCAATAGCTCCATTTATATATACAATATTTTAAAGTGACATACATACTAGGAATTTCAGCTTTTTATCATGACAGTGCTGCTTGTATTTTAGAAAATGGAAAAATAATAGCAGCAGTTCAAGAGGAAAGATTTACAAGAAAAAAACACGACTCGAGCTATCCATATAATTCAATAGAATTTTTATTAAAATTTATAAATATTAAGTTAAGCAATATTGACCAAATTGTTTTTTTTGAAAAACCTTTTTTAAAGTTTGAAAGACTTTTAGAAACTTATGTGGCTTTTGCTCCAAAAGGTTTTGGATCTTTTAGTCGAGCTATGCCTTTATGGATAAAGGAAAAACTTTTTCAGAAAAATTTATTATTTCAAAATTTAAAAAAACATGATGAGAATTATAATTCTGATAAAAACATATTCTTTTCTGAACATCATTTGAGTCATGCAGCAAGTGCTTTTTTTCCTTCTCCTTTTGATGAAGCAGTTATTTTAACAGCAGATGGTGTTGGAGAATGGGCAACGACCACAGTAGCTATAGGCAAAGGAAATAAACTAAGTATAGAAAAAGAAATTCATTTTCCTCACTCCCTAGGTTTACTTTATTCTGCTTTTACTTATTACTGCGGATTCAAAGTTAATAGCGGAGAATACAAGCTTATGGGATTAGCACCCTACGGCGTACCTATTTATGAAGATAAGATAAATAAATTAATAGACATTAAACACGATGGAACTTTCAAATTAGATCAAAAATATTTTAATTATGCTACTGGATTTACTATGACAAATAAAAAATTTAATGAACTGTTTGGAAAAAAAGCAAGAAATTCTAATAAGGAAGAAATTACACAATTTCATATGGATATAGCCGCATCAATACAAAAAGTTACAGAAGAAATTATGATTAAAATAGCTAAATCAATTTATGATGAATATAAGATTAAAAATTTATGTTTAGCTGGAGGTGTTGCTTTAAACTGTGTTGCTAATGGTAAATTATTAAAAGAAAAAATCTTTGAAAATATTTGGATACAACCAGCCGCAGGAGATGCTGGAGGTGCTTTAGGAGCGGCTCTTGCTCTTTGGCATATCGAGCAAAATAATAAAAGAGAAGTTAATTTAAAAGATAGTATGTGTGGATCTTATTTAGGTCCAGAATACTCACAGGACGAAATAGAAAAAGAATTAAATAAAGTAGGAGCAAATTTTGAAGTTTTAAAAGAAGATGATTTAGTAAATAAAACAGCAAAATATTTATCAGAGGAAAAAGCAATTGGATGGTTCCAAGGAAGAATGGAGTTTGGACCTAGAGCCTTAGGAAATAGATCAATCTTAGGTGATCCAAGATCGGATAAGATGCAAAAAGAACTTAATCTGAAAATAAAATTTAGAGAAAGTTTTAGACCTTTCGCGCCCTCAATTTTAAGAGAAGATCTAAATGATTGGTTTGAATTAAACATAGATAGTCCTTATATGCTAATTGTTTCAAATATTAATTCTCAAAAAAAAATTGATATGAATAATAATCAAAAAAAACTTTTCGGAATTGAAAAATTATATATAAAAAGATCAACTATTCCTGCGGTTACACACGTTGATTATTCAGCAAGAATTCAAACTGTCCATAAAAATACAAATAGACTTTATCACAAGTTAATAAGTAAATTTAATGATATCACTGGGTGTCCATTACTTGTCAATACATCGTTTAATGTAAGAGGAGAACCAATTGTCAACACTCCACTTGATGCTTTTAATTGTTTTATGGGAAACAATTTAGACTATCTTGTAATTGGCAACTGTATATTAAATAAAAATAATCAGGATAAAAAGTTAATCAAAAATTATAAAGATAAATTTCAACTAGATTAATATTTATATTCTTTCATAAATATTTAAAATTTTATTTATTGTGTTGTTTTTTTTAAATTTAACTGCGTGATTTAAACCTTTGTTTTGAAATTCATAATAAAAATCCAGATTTTCAAGTAACTCCTCAATTTTGTTAATCCACATAAATTCATCATTCAAATCAAGTAATATTGCATTATCTTCTAAAATTTCTTTAGTAGCTTCAATATTTGATGCAATAACAGGAGTTCCACTTGCCATCGACTCTAATGGGGAAATACCAAATCCCTCATAAAGTGAAGGATATAAAAATATTTTAGCTGATGAAAAACATTGGTTTAATAAACGCTCATCTAAATAATCAAAATAAAAACAATTATCTAATTCTTTAATTTTTCTTATTATAGGTTCAGAATATCTTCCTTTTTGGCCAAATATCACCAACGGATACTTATTTTGTATTTCACTTTTAAGTCTAGAATAGATATTGAGAATAAAATTAAAATTCTTCCTTCTATCTAAAGTGTTTACAATCAAAAAAAACTTTTTATATTTTAATTTAAATTTTTTTAAGAATTTCAAACAATCTTTTTCTTTCAAATTGTAAAAATCTTTTCTTAAATCTTCATATACAACTTCAACTTTATTTGGTTGTAAATTAAAATAACTACAAAGTTCTTTTTTAACAAAATTTGAGTGAACGATCAATTTGTTTGAATTTTGAAGACTTTTCTCAAAAAATAAATCAAAATTTTTTAATTCATTTTTTAAAAAAAAATTTGGAAAATGGATCCAGGATAAATCATGAATAGTTGAGATATTTTTAATATTAAGATTATAACTTATAAAATTAGGTTGATGAAATAATTCAATTTTATTTTTTTTTATAAATCTATTAATATGATAATTACTAACTATGTGTTTTATTTTTAAATTTTTATTTAAAATTCTTTTGATAATGTTTTCTTTTGGATAAGTAATCTCCTCAATTTTTTTTGCAAAACAATCTGCAAAAAAAAAATTTGCATCAAACTTTTTACTATCTATTAGTCCTGATGCAATTTTATTAGTATAATGACCAATACCACCTTTTAATGATAATAAAGTTGTGGCATCTATTAATACTCTCATAAATTCCTATATATCAATAATATTAAAAAACGCTTTTAAATAAATAATTTGAAATAACTTCACCTGCCCATTTATGCCCTTTGCTATTCCAATGACTATCACATTTATTAGGGAAAAAAAATTTATTATACTCATCGTTAGCATAATCAAATAAATCAAAAAAATAAAAATTATTATAATTTTTTTCTAATTGCTTTAAATTGCTCCACCAATAAATTTTTTCTCTATAATCTTCATTTTTAATAATTTCATAATCTTCATATAAAGGAATAGAAAATAAGATAATTTTTTTATTAGAATACTTTTCAACAAATTTTTTTATGAAGAAAATAATTGCCTCCTGTTGATATAACGGAGTGAAATAATAATCTGTAATATGAAAAGAGTTTTTGTTTCCCATCTTTTCATTATTCATCAATTCTTTTTTTATATTTTTAGTTTTTTCAGAAATATAAAGAAACTTTATTGTTCTTAATGTATTTGAAGACCAAAAATATTTCTCAAAAAAATTTTTAAATTTTTGTTCTACTTTTTTGAAATTACTTGGGTAAATAATCTTATATTCATTATCTATTTTTTTATAATATGGTCTATGTCTTTTGTTATTATTTACAAAATCGAACTTATTATTTTTATAATAAATATAGTCATTATCCTTGAAATCATTATTTGGTAAAAATGAAATTATAATGGTATCATGTTGATAATTTCTGGCTAAATGCTCATACAATATAAAATATTGAATTAATCCAAAATCTTTTGATGAGGAAAAATTTAAGACATTTTTTTTTAGATTATTTTCGATTTTTACCTCAAACATTTCATTTTTATTCACCCCATAACCTTCAGCAAATGAATCTCCCAAAAGAATAATATTATTTTGATGCTTTAATTCTTGAAAAGAATTGTCCCTCGCACCTACTTCATTGGTTTTATAATTAACATTAAAACAATTTTTTTTATGGGTTGTATAAAAATTTTTTTCATGCCATGCGCCCCAAATTTCTTTTTCTGTCCAATAATTATCTATAATATTTTTTTTGTTTTTAACATAAATTTTTGGGCTTTCATTAAAAACAAGTAAGTTAAATTTGCTAAATACAAATGAAAAAAATTCAAAAAAAACAAATAATGAAAACATAATGAGGAAATATTTTTTTTTTACTTTCATTAATTATTCGTTAATAACAATATAACTAAGTAGTTTTTTTGCATTTAAAGTAACAAGTATATAAAACATAATTAGATAAAAACCTTTTTAATGATCTAAAAAAATTTTTACTTTTAAATATATTTTTAAAAGTAAAATTACTTTGATCATATTTAATGGTGTATCTATTAATTATTTCCACTTCATTAAAATAGTTTTTTAACTTTTTTGACAATAATGATTTTGTAAAATGATGAGGATGATTAGTATCAAAATATTTTATAAATGGAGATAAAAGTTTTAAATAATCATAGACCAAGTGAACTGATGGAAAAAACATGCCATCTGGTTTAAGAATTCTGAATGCTTCTGATATTAAACCATCAGGATCATCGCAATGATCTAAAACATTAGTTGAAAGAATTAGATCCACTGAATTACTATCTAAATCTATCTTTTCACCTTTATTTGAAAGTAAAGTTAAGTTTTCATCTTCTTTCAAAATTCCAATATCTTTTTTATAAAAATCCATCAAAGGATCTACCGCAATTAATTTAAAATTTTTAATTTCGTCTAATTTTATCATTTCATGAATGCCTTTTGCTAATCCTGCTGGTCCAGATCCCAAATCAAGAATAGTTTTATCATTCAAAAATGTTTTATCTAAATTATTGCGTATTAAAATTTCTTCAGCAAAATCTTTCCATCCTTCACTAGAAGTTTTTTTATAAATTTCATCTTTGGTTTTATTTAAATATATATTTTGCCAAAATTCTTTTTCTTTGATTTGCGCTGTTTTCCAATCTTTAGCCATATTTTTTAGTGAATAATTTTACTATAATAGCTTATTAATATAATAAAACTTCAATTTCTTTAATGATAAAAAAAATATTTATTTTTGTAGGAGGCAAAGGTTCTAGACTTGGTAAGTTAACAAGGAGCACTCCAAAACCACTTTTACTTTTCAACAATAAGCCTTTTTTAGATTACATTTTATCAAATTTACTAAAATTAAATCCAAATAAAATATACTTATTGTGTGGTTTTAAAAGTGAACTTTTTTTTAAAAAATATCATAAGACCAAAATTGGCATAACAGAGATTTTATGTATTAAAGAAAAAACACCTCTTGGAACTGCTGGAAGCTTATATAATGTTAGAAAATATATTTCTAAGAATAGTTTAATTTGTAATGGAGATACATATATAAAATATGATTTCAAAAAAATAAATAATATAAATTTTGAAATTGATAAACTATTTATGTTTTGTATTTCAAATAAAAACTATAAATCAAACAAAAAACTTAATAATCTTATTATTAAAAAAAAGAATATTTGTTTTAGTAATAAATCCAATTTAATGAATGCAGGTATATACATTGTAAATAAAAAAATATTAAAATTTATAAACAAAAAAAATTTTTCACTTGAAGATGAAATTATTCCAAATTTAATAGAAAATAATAAAGTTCAAGGAAAAGTGATAAAAGCTTATTCGATCGATATTGGAACTTATAAAAATTTTAAAAAATTTAAATCAATTTCAAAAAAAATAAAAATTTAAATTTTAAATATAATTATTTCGTAGTAATTTTTTTTCCAATACTAATAAAAAACTTTTCAACCTGGTAAGAGATAAAAGAAATAAAGTATGTGGCTATTAATGAGGAGAAAATAAATAAAATCATCTTTCCATTAAAATTTTCCATTTTTAAAAAATAATGATTCCAAACGTGACCTACAACAACCCAATGCCATACATACATGGAGAAACTTACTTTCCCTATATTTTTAACTATTTTAAATATAAAGTTTTTTCTCAAAATTTTAGAAAAAATAAAAATAAAATTAAATAATAAAAATAAAAAAATTGAAATTATCATGAAATTTCTAAAATAAAAAAATTCTTGCTCTCTTCTACCAAGTGCAAAAATGAGTATAATAAAAATAAATATCGGTAGAGAGTAAAATACTATTTTAATTATTTTTTTTTTGTTTAATTCTTCTCCAAGGAAATCTTTATTTATATAAAAAGCTAAAAAACCCAATAAGAATACAAAAATTTGTGTAAAAATTGTTCTATAAAAATTTGCTTCACCAAAATACTTATCATAAAAAAAATGCTCAAAAAATAAATTCAAAATAAATAGAATAAAAATAATAAAAAAAATTGAAATCAAAGTTTTTTTATAATTATTTATTAATATAAACATTAAAGGAAGTATCATATAAAAATTCATTTCTGTAGAAATTGTTGATCCTCCAGGAATTAAATCATTTGATGGTGGTATAATATTATTTAAAAATAATAAGTTTAAAACTACATTCATTGGATCTGTCGGCCCATGATCTAAGTAAAAAGAATAAAAAAATATTCCTAAAAAAAAAATTGGAACTATTCTAAAAATTCTTCTTAAAAAAAAATTAAAATAATTTATTTCGTTATATGCACTTAGTGATGCTAGTAATGTAAATGCTGAAACAATATAAAATAGTTGAACCCCATAAGTTCCTATTAAAAAAAAATATTGTTGATAAATATTTAAATCAGAAAATAAAATATCTTCATAGCGAGGAATATGATTAATAAAAACTAATAAAATTGCAATTCCCCTTAAAAAATCAATAAAATCATATTTTTTTGATTGCATTAAATTAAAATATAATGAAATTTAAATTACTTCTTCTTATGAAAAGCAAAGCAAATTTATTAAACATAATTTTTTTTTTAACAGTTATTTTAATATACGCATACATTTTTAATAGAAATAATCAATTATATTTACTTAATCCCCCTGATGAGTTCTCGTTTAAGCTTTTGATACAATTAACCGACATTAAAAATTTTAGTTTTTCATCACCTTTTTTTGTTTTATTTTATAAAATAATTTTTATTTTTGATGAAAATTTTTATTCAATTGCAAAAGTAATTAACATTATTTTATTTTTTTTAGGAAATTTCATTATTTATGTAATAGCTAGAAAACTATCAAACATAAATTATGCTAAATTAATTTTTTTAATTTCATCTATAAGTACTTATAATTTTTATACTACTGCACTAATGCCAGAAATATTGTTTTATACTTATTTTTATTTTTTTGTTTATTGTTACTTATTTATAAAAAATATTAATATTAAATATATAACTTCAGGTATAAATATTTTTATTCTATTTTGCATAAAAGGAACTGGATTGTTCATACTTCCTGCATTAATAATTAATGAAATATTTTTGTTTATTAAGAGAAAGAACAAACTCTATTTCTTAATAAAAAATGTATCAATAATTTTAATTATTTTTTCTATATTATTTTTTATCTTTAAGTTTTTTTTTATAAATTCCTCTGATGCACTTTTTGGTTCAAAATATGAAAATGTATTTAAAAAAATTTCAAATTTCGATGAATTAATATTAATTATTTCAATATTTTTAAAAAATTATTTAGGACATTTATATTATTTTTTTTTTATTTTTGGATTACCCTTTCTTTTAATTTTTTCAAGATTGTTTAGCAGATTAAAAAAATGTAATTTAATTGAATTTTTTCCATTAATTATAATAATATGCTTAAGTATATTTTCTAGTCTCAATCATGCAATGTATGTTTTCACATATCCAAATGACTTAGATGTGCATAGATTAAATACGAGATATTATGATTTTATACTTCCTTTGATATTACTAAGTATTATTTCAATTAAAAATGATTTATTTACTGAAAACAAAACTTTTAAATTCTTAATTTATTTTATTTCAATAATATTATTTTTTTGGATCATTATCACTCAAATAGAAGATTTCAGACCTACATTTGTAATATTTGATGGAATTTTATTTCGGGGATATGTTTATAATAATATTTTTTTCAATATTTTTGTTTGTATAAATATTTCCTTAATAATTTTTTATCTTTTATTCAAAAATAAATTAATAAACATTTATACTTTTGTTTATATTCCATTTATTATTTTACTTTCATCTATACCTGTAAGCAAAGAGATAAAAACTTATTATAAACCAAATGCATATGATCTTATTGGAAATCAAATACAAAATAAGCAAAAATTAAAAAATAAGGATTTAACTGTGATTGGGAATAATATTGTAGGAGAAGATTACAGAGTGCTATTTCGTTTAAATCCCAAAGAAGTAATTAATTCATCTGTTAGTAATATAAATAAATTAATTCAAAATAATTCAAATATTTTTTTAATTAATTATAAAAAAAATATTAAAAATAAGAACTATGAATCGTTTATGAATGGAAGATACATTTATATTCAATAGTTTAATCTAATTCAGATCTTTAATAATTTTTTTATTTTCCTTTGGTAAACAAATTAAATTAAACATAAATTTTCTTCCCTTCATTAATATCTCCTTAGATTTGAATACCTTTAAATCATAAATATTGTTTTGAATAAGATTACTTTTAACCCAGTTATTTGTTAAATTTCTCTTAAAAAAAGTATATTCATATACAAAAATCAAATAATTTTTTTTTTTTAATTTTTTTTCAATTTTTTTCAAAGTTAAATCCGTAACCTCAATAAAAAAAATTGGTCTATATGTTTCAATAATTTTTTTTGATCCATTGATTACTTTTAATTCAGATCCTTCTGTATCTATTTTTACTATTTTGGGTTTTCTATTAATAAATTTATCTAACATAATAGTTTTTACATATGCAAATTTATTTAATTTAGGTGTTTTTAACAAACTAAATGCCTCTTTATCCGCTTTTTTTTTATTATAAAAAAATTTAGATTTTAAATTATTTTTATCTGATATTGCGTAATTAAAAATCTCAATGTTTGAAAAGTTTTTATATTTTGATGAAAGTTTTTCAAAATAGTTTTTAAATGGCTCTATTCCAATTATTTCTAAATTTTTATTAATATTTAAAAATTGATCAATTTTACTACCTTTAAAACATCCTACATCTATAAATAGTCCACTTTTTTCATTGTAGGACCTATAAAATAAAATACTTTCAATATCATTTTTAATTATACCTGAATAAAGAAAATATCTCCTATAAATTTTTTTGGAAAATTCATAAATTTTTAATTTTTTTAACAAAATAATTAAAATTGTGGGAACTCTTATGGTCATTTTAAAGAATTTTTGTACCTTCAAAATCAAACTTAATTTTAACTCTTTTTAATCCTTTTTTTTCTAGAACTCCTAATGAAGATTGATCTTTACATAGCAATAAAAGAAAACCTCCACCACCTGCACCAATTAATTTTCCAGACAATGCGCCGTTAGCAAGTGCCATATCATAATAATAATTAATTTTACTATTTGAGATATTTGATGATCTTTTTTTTTTTAATTCCCAATGTTCTCTCATTATCATTGCAATATCATTTATATTGGAATCTATTAAAGAATTTCTTATTTGATAACCATATTCTTTAATTTGATCTAAATTTCTAATCATATTTCTGTTCAAAGATTTTGTTTTTTTATCTTGAACTTTTAATATTTTATAAGAATTTCTTGTATATCCAGTGAAGTATAAAAATAAATTTTTTTGTAGTTTTTCAAGAAAATTTTTTTTAATTTTTAATTTTTTAACTTCTGTTGATCCATCTTTATAAAAAAAATACTCATTAAAACCACCATAACTAGCAACATATTGATCTTGTTTTCCTACAGGCTCGTTTAATTTATTTATTTCAATCTTGCAGGCAATTTCTGCTAAATCTTTTTTATTTAATCTTAATCCTCTATATTCACTTAGAACTTTAGCAAGAGTGACAGCAAAGCATCCGGAGGAACCTAATCCAGATCCAGATGGGATATCAGCGTGGCTTGATAGGTGTAGCTCTTTTTTAATTTTAAAAAATTTGAGTGTTTCTCTAAATAATGGATGTTTAATACTCTCTATTTTTTTTACCTTTTCTAATTTTGAATAATTCAAAATAAATCTTTGATTAAAAGACTCTCCTAAAGATATATAAATATATTTATCTATTGCAGCTGATACGACATATCCATTATTTTTTTTAAAATATGATGGTAAATCGGTACCACCACCTCCAAATGGAATTCTTAAAGGACTTCTGGCTAATATCACAATTTGAAACCAGCTTTTTTAGCGTCATTATAAAACATTTGAACTGTTTCTAATGAATATTTATCTAAATTTTTTCCTATTATTTTAATTTTATTTAATATTTCAGTTGGAACTGTAATTATATCACATCTTAATTTTTCTGCTTTTACAATGCTATATAATTCTCTTGTACTTGCCCAAAGTATTTCAACATTTTTCTTCTTCCTCTTTAGTTTATTTGCATAGTTAATATATTCAGTCACATCATTTCCTGCGTCTGAAATTCGTCCACAAAATATTGATATTATAGCTGGTGTTTTAGTATTAAGGGAATTAAAGACACTCCTAATTTGTTTCTTAGTAAAGACAGCAGTAATATTTAATTTAACACCCTCATTAGATAAAATTTTAATTACACTGCTCAATGATTTGTTTTTTGTATTAATTACTGGAATTTTTACATAAACATTTTTTGACCATGAAGAAATAATTTTAGCCTGTCTAATAATATTTTTTTCATCATCAGAAAAAATTTCAAATGAAATTGGTTTTTTGATTTTTTTTAAAATTTTTTTACAAAAAACTTCGTAATTTTTAACTCCAGATTTCTTCATCAATGAAGGGTTGGTAGTTAACCCTTTTATTATTTGCATTTTATCAAATTTTAAAATTTCTTTTTCGTTAGCTCCGTCAGCAAATATTTTAATTTTTTTCATGATTTATTATTTAAATAATCTGAAGAAAAAAACAATAATTAATGCATGAAAAAATGATATCAGATTTAATAGTGATACAGCTTTTGACCCTTTTTTAGGGTGTTTTTGAATCACTCTTACTTCAGAAAATGTATAATTTAAAATTAATAGTTTTGAAATAATAATACTTAAAAAGAAATTTCCCTTAAAATTTTTAGGATACAGTTTCAAAAAATCTTTTCTATTGCATAGTAATGATGAATTAAAATATTTAATATACTTTCCAGATACTAGAGAAAAACAATTAGAACAAAAACGAGATAGAATCTTCCTAAAATAGCTACGTCTATCTACAAAATTTGTTAAAACAATTTGATTAGATTTAGATTTGATCAAATATTTTCTAATATCTTTTTCATTTTCAATGTTTGATGCGTGAAGAATTTTAATATTTTTTCCTTTTGCTTTTGTAGCAGCATAGAATATCGACTTTGAAAAACCAGAATTAATTCTATTTTTATAAACTTTAAAATATTTATTTTTTTTATAATTTCTAAGTTTTTCAAATGTGTTATCTTTAGAGCAATCATCAACAATAATAATCTCGTATTTTACTTTTGATTTAATGCAAGCTTTTGATGCACTATTAATTGTTTGAAATATTTTTTTTTTCATTATTATAGGTAGCTATTAAAAAAGATATATTGACCATTAAACAAAGATTGTATTCATTTTTTTAGTTATAAAACTGATTTATTGTTTTACTTTGACCTTGATCTAAATAAATCATTGATCCAGAAAATATTTTTGAATTTTTTAGTGATAATAATTTTATTATTTTTAAATAATCTTTGGCTAATGGCATTTTATTTTGAGGAAGTTTTTTTTTAAATTTTTTGTAATCGCCTGGTTTAAAATATTCAAATCTAGCCATTGCATTGTCGTCGCCATAAAATGCTCCTGGCAATATACCAGACATTATAACACCCGAATTCGCTAAATAATTTCCCATTACTCTAACATATGCAGATACACTAGCTTTTGATGTAACGTAAGGAATAGAAGCATTTGCTTCATGAGCTACTACGGAACCAACATGAATAATATTGCCACTTTTTTCTTTTTGCATAAGAGGAATAAAAGCGTTATTTATTTCTACAGCGACACCTAAATTTCCCCTTAGTGATCTTTCAAAATTTTTCCAATTTTCTAGAGGTTTATTTATTCCAAAACTTCCACCTAAACAATGTATTAAAATGTCAATTTTTTTAAATTTAATTTTTATTTTATTTATTAATTTTTTTACTTTTACCTTATTCAAAAGATCTGCATTAAAATATAAGTGTTTATTTTTATTTTTTAATTCTTTTTTCATTAGAGATATAATTTTTTTAGATCTACCAACTATTACTAAATTAGAACCAAGTTTATCGAATTCTTTCACTATCTCTTTTCCTAGACCTTTAGTAGAGCCTGTAATTAATATTTTTTTATTTTTAAAACTCATTATTAATTCCTAATTCATTTATAAATTTTGAAATCTTGATAACTTTATTTTTCTTTGATGAAATATTACAAGCTTCCATTAGAATCCATGTAGCTAAACTATTTTTTTCCATTGATTTGTCCTTATTAATTATTGATTTATAAAAACTCTCGTATTGCCTACCGTCATCCAAGATTTGAAAATCATCTATATCCTGTAAATAACTATCTTTTTTAACTTGACCATTAGAAAAAACAGTAATTCTTCCTCCTGATCTCTTAAGATCAGACAATGTACCATTAAATAACCATTCACCACTCCATCTTGCTGCAAAACCTTTTGGATTTCCATTAGCTGACCTATTTCCCAAATATGTAAAATATCTACCTTTGCCATAGTCAAATATTGCTGTACCTGAAGCAGTTCTAGGTATGTTTTTATAACCAATCTTTTTATCTCCTTCTAGTCCAGATTTACAAAATACACTAATTGGTAATCCTAAAATATTTATCAATTGCCCTAATTGATGACATGCCATTGAATGAAAAAAAGATCCATCAGTATGTGTGTCATCTTTTGCATTCTTACTAAGCAAAACTTGTCTTCCCCAAGTTGAACATAAACCTAATCTAAAGTTTCCAAATAATTTTTTATTATTTATTATTTTTTTCATCTCTAGAGTTGCATCATTCCACTGATTATTCTGGCCTTGAATTAATATTAAATTTTTTTTTTTTTTCTTAATTTTAATTATTTTTTTAAAACCTAATATATTTAAAGAGATCGGTTTTACGCATAATATATGCAAGTTATTTTCTAAAGCTTCACAAATAAGATTTGTATGTTTTTTTGCGGAAACATATATAAAAGCTGCATCAGCCTTAACTTTTTTCTGAGCATTTGAAATTGATGAGAAAAAAAACTTTTTATGTTTTTCTGTTAAATTATTTATTTTTTTTCTGTCTAAATCAACCAGACCAACTAATTTAAAATTTTTATTTTTTTTTAGGATTTCTAATCTTTGACTTGAATAATTTCCTAGTCCAACATGTATAAATTTTATTATTTTCATCTCAAAATTTTTAGTATCTTGTCTGTTGAATTTACAGAAAAATCTGATTTATAAGGGTTTTTTTCGTTATATTTTCTGTCAATAAATATAGTTTTACATCCAGCTTTTTTTCCAGCTCCTATGTCTCTCCATCTATCTCCAATTACATAACTATTTTTTAAGCTTAAATTAAATAATTTACTTGCTTTCCTGATCATTCCTGGGTTTGGTTTTCTATTTGGACAACTGTCTTTTTCACAAAAACAAACAAAAACTTTATTTAAATTTAATTTTTTTTTAACAAATTTATTTATCTCAATGATATTTTTCTTTGTATTATTCCTCCTTATAAAATCTGGCTGATTTGTTATCATAAACAATAGGTAATCTTTTTTTAAAAATTTACATATTTGAATAATATCTTTCGTAAATCTTAACTCTTGTATGTTTCTAATTGATTTTGGCTTATTGTTTTCATCAACAGGAGCTTCAATTAAGACACCATCCCTATCAAAAAAAATTGCTTTTTTTTTTACCATGTTGTTTTATTTTTTTGTAAAACTGGACTAGATACTAAATAGTGCCATATAAGTACTTGAAGACTTTCTGTAATCGGTGTAACTAATTTTTTATCATCTATATTAAATATTATAGAAATTGTTGAATTCTTTGCTGCATACCCATCATTTTTTCCTAAAATAGAAATAGTTTTTACTTTTTTTTTTGATGCATATTGCATTGCTTTTACAATATTCATGCTTACTTTTTTTTTTAAATTACCTCCACCCACAGAAAAAGTCATAAGTATATCTTTAGATTTTAAATTGGAATTTTTTAAATAACCTACAAAAGTTGAGTCCCATCCTTCATCATTAGTTCTAGCTGTAAGTTCAGAAACATTGTCTGTTAAACAATAAGTTTCTATATTACATAATTTTCTAAAATCGTTAACAGCATGTGAAGCGTTTGCACTACTTCCACCTACACCCATTATAAATAGTCTGCCTTTGCTCAATCTCAAAGAATTTAAAATTTTTGCAATTTCTTCAATTTTTTTATCTTCAATTTTTGAGATTGTTTTTTTCACCTCATTGAAAAATTTTGATGTAAATTTCATTTGTTTATAAATTTTTTAAAGTTTTCTATACCATACTTTGATCCTATTTCATTAAATTTTTTATTTATTTCAATAAAACAAATATCATCATCCTTTATTAATTTTTTAATAATTTTACTTAAAGGTATTTTCTTTACAGATTTTCCTAAAAATAAATTTTTTCTAAATGCCATCAAGCCATAATCTATGAAATTAAAATTTTTAGATTCTTTATAGGAAACTATTTTATTTTTTTTTATTAATAAATTTGGCGTATGGTAAGGAATTTTATTTTTTTTTATAACTGTAACTAAACCTGAAAAATTTTTTTTTTGGAAATAGTAGAATATTTTTTTATAATTTACATCAAGGTAGCTATCTCCAAAAGTCACTAAAAAATAATCACTCATATATTTTTGAGCATTTAATAATGCTCCACCAGTATTTAGTTTTTTATTTTCTATAATGTAATTAACATTTTTACTTAATTTTGGATTTTTTTTTAAATATTTTATTATCTCTTTTGATTTATAACCTAAGCATAAATAAATTTTATTAATACCCTTTTTTTTTAATAATTTTAATTGATAATAAATAAAAGGTTTTTTTTTAAAACTTATTAAACATTTAGGTTTGTTATTTGAAAATTCCCTTACTCTTTTTCCGTGTCCACCATTAAGGATAAATATTTGCATTAGTTTTACTTTTAATTAAAAATAAATATGAACTTATATAAACAAACATTTGTATAACAAATATAATTTTACAAACTAAATCATTATTAAAATAAATATATGAAGGAATTAGAGATAATGTAAAGACTAAATTTATAATTATTGATGTGAGAGGATTAGAAAATTTTGTTTTATTTTTTATAAATTTAAATAAAAGCATATGAAGATGATTTCCATCTGGATAAAAAGGATTTTTTTTCTGCAGAATTTTTCTAAATACTGAAAAAAATATTTCGAAAAATAAGTAAAATAAAATATTTGCTATAAAAAAAGTTGATATTAAATCATTGCTATTTGAAATGTATATGGAGATACAAGCGATTTGAGCTCCTAAAAAATATGCACCACAATCACCTAAAAAAATTTTAGCTTTAGGAAAATTTAAAGATAAAAATAAAATATTAACAAAAATTAAGAGCATTAAGTAATATTGTAAATTTACATTTAAATTATTATTTTTGCATACCAAATAAATTGTAAAAATAATAATTGTAATGTGTATCGATAACAAACCATTAAAACCATCAATTAAATTTGAACCATTAATAATAAAAAATAAAGCTAAAAAAACTAAAATAATTTTAAAAAACAAGAATGAGTTTAAAAAATCTAAAAAATAAAAGTCAAATTGATTAATATAGAAATCATAATAAAAAATTATAATTAAATTAAATAAAAGCATTAAACAAAATCTTTTTATTGGACTTTTAATAATTTTTAAATCTGCAAAAAAACCAATTAAAAAATTTGTTAATGTAAAATATATAAGAAAGGGTAGCTCAATATAAATAAATTTATTAAATATTAAAAAAAAAAACCAAATAACGAAAATTAAAACTCCACCAGATCTTGGTGTTGCTATTTCATGAAAACTTTGAACTTTACTTATCTCTTTATCTAACAATTTATTATTCAAAAATTTCCAGTTATTAACAATAAAGTAAGAAAGGTAAAATATGACAGTGTAAAAAATAAAAATTTTACTCATTTAATCTTCTTTTATCGTATAGATAAAATAATATTATAATTGATAAATTTATAAGTAGATAATTATTAAAAAGATTTCCACTTGGTTGCAAAGGGAAAAAAAGCGAAAACATGCCTAGACTTAAATAATATGAATATTTAATTTCCTTTTTTTTATCAAATAATATTAACTTTAATTTAAACAACAGTTCATAAGAAATTTTAATAAAAAAACCAAATAATATTAAAAAACCAAATATCCCTATCTCAGCTAAAGCTTGTAAATAAAAATTATGAGGATGAGTAGAGCATCCATTATATTTGCCACAGATATCTCTAAACGATTTCACGCCATGTCCAAATAATTTTTTTTCGTTAAACATTTGTAAACTTGAGGCATAAATTTGTGTATGAGTTGGTGTTAAAACTGAAAATGAAAGTTTTTTATTTTTAGTCTCATCTATTTTTAAAATATTTTCTTTCTTAATATTTGCTGAAATATCATAAACAAATCTTTCGTTGTATTTTTTGTTAAAAACTAAATTTCCACCTATAAGCACAATTAGGTATACAATTCCCATATATACAATTGAGTTCTTATAATTCACAATTAGAATACCCAAAACAATAATAAATGAAATTATAAATGGACCTCTTTGACCAGAAAAAAAAATAAGTGGTTCTAAAATAAATAAAAATATAGCGAGTGTATAATTTTTATTTATTTTAGAGAATTTTGAAAGATATAAAAGTAATATGGATGTTCTTAGTAGAAATGATCCAAGTATATATTCGTCCCCAAAAATCCCACTGAGTCTTTTAGGATCTAATTTTTCAAACCCAAAAAAATTATAATTTGTTAATAGTTGAAAATATGAGTCAATTGACAAAACACATAAAATTACCAGAAGTATAATAAAAAAATAATTTAATAGAAGTTTATTATTTTCAATTATTAATATCGAAATACAAATAAAAAAATAAAATCTAAATAATAATAAACTTTTTAGAGTTAATAGATCAAATTTATAATTGATAAAAGTCGATAAAAAACAAATTAATCCAAATAAAATAAAATACTTATATTCAAATAATATATTCTTAAAATTATTTTTAATTAAATAATATATATAAAGAATAAAAAAATATGAAACTGATAAATCTGATAAAAGTGGTCCAGATATAATTATTAAAGGAAAAAATAAAATTAAAATTTCTTTAAATGATAGATTTTTATAATATTTTACTATGTTTTTAATCACGGGTATTTTTTTAATTAAAATTTAATATTTATGCAAAATAAAAAAAAAATTTCTTTTTAAAATTATTTATTAGTAAAAGTAAAAATATTTTAGAAATTTTAATAATGCTGAAATTATACACCTTGTTATAAATGTATAATAATGAAGTAAAATTTTTATAAAATCCTTTAGTTGTTCTACTATTATTAGAAATATTCAAATAAGTTAAATTTTTTTGAATATTATAAATTGTATACTTTTCAGTAACCTTTAGCCACCACAAATAATCTTCAGCATATGAAATTATTCTGAAATTTTTTGATATTTTTTTTATAAGTTTTTTTTGTATCATAATGGATGAATTTGCTACTGGTCTACTGTATAACAAATCATTAAATTTAATTTTTTTTTTATAATGAAAAGTTTTTAATTTTTTGTTCTTAACTAAAGAGAAATTAGTTGAGGAAGCAAAAAATTTATTTTCTTTTAAAAATGAATATTGTAATTTGAGTTTGTTTTTATGCCAATAATCATCAGAGTCTAAAAAGCATATGAATTCACCTTTTGATTTCAAGACTCCATAAAATCTTATATCTGAAAGTTTTTTTTTTTTTGAAATAAAAAAAATTTTTATTTTTTTTGATTGAAATTTTTTAACTATACTAATTGTATCATCATTAGAAAATGAATCTAAAATTATAATTTCAAAATTTCTAAATGTTTGTTTTAAAACGCTTTGCACAGTTTTACCAATAGTTTTAGCAGAATTCAAAGTTGGTATAATTATACTAATTTTACTCATATTAATTCTTAATTTTTAATGCTTTAAAAATAGAAAAAAAATAAAATATTAAAAAAATAAAAACTGTTAAATAATACATAATTTTTAGATAAATATTTAAGTCATTAGCAAATTTATTAATAAATTGATGGCCTGAATCTATATTTTTATCATCAATATAAATTAGTCTCCCGATACCTGTTTGTGGAAAAATGAAATTTGTTTCTATTATTAAATCTTTGTCAATCTCAATAAAGTTTTTTTCAAAAATTTTAGAATATAATATTAAATTTGAAAAAATAATATTATTAAACTTAAAATTATAAATTGGCCATTCATATAGTATAAACTTAATTTCATTATCTTCCTTTTGTATACTTGCAGGTCCTAAAGGTTTTTTTGTAACAATTGTTTTGTTTTGATATTCGCTAATTACAAAGTTTCTATATTCTAAAGATGGAAGATTTAAAAATGTAATCAAAGAAATTAATATCAAGATTTTTTTTTTTCTTTATAAATTTTATTATATCCTCTCAAATACTCATCTAAAAACATTATAAAAAATGGTATAGAATATCTTCCTCCAGATACTCCTCCATGAGCACCATCGTAAATTGATAAGACAAGACTTATAAATACAATCGAAAAAATTTTAAATTTTGTTTTTTTATCTCTTCCATAAAAAATAAGAAATATTAAAGGAACTAAGGTTAAAAATATTCCTGAACCATGAGAAAAATAAAAATCAAATAAATTTTTAAAATAATTAGATATTTCAAAATTTGGATTCTGTGAATTTACATATGATAGATTATTTGCAATATCTGTAACCGTAAATCTAAATATAATAAATAATAATATTAAAAATCCAATGCTAACTAATATTTTTAAATTTTCTTTATTGAAAATTTTAGCAAAATTAAATTCCGCAATTCTCAAAGAAAATACAATAAGTAAATAAAATGGTTTGATCAAAATAATTAAAAAATCTAGGAAAAATATTATCAAAGTATTTTTAAAATAGAATCTGCAAACAATAATTAAGACAATTAAAGACTCAATATATTGACCAGTAAAAAAAGTGATTATTCCCGTAGACAAAAAAATATAAACACAGAGGAGAAAACTTGAATATAAATTTAAGTTTCTGTTTAAGTAAATTTTTATACATAAGAAAAATGAAAGAACTGAATAAAAAGTCAAAATAAATCCTGAAAAATATTTATGAAAAAAAATTGTGTCTAACCCAAAAAATATGTTGATAAAATCAACTAATGAATAAATAATATACGTTTGAACAACCCAAATGAATCTGTGATGCCATGTATAATATGTGTGTTTCTGAACATCTTCAGAAAATATAAAAACTGACTCATCAATTTTTAAAGCATTTAAATACTCGCTTAAATTGCCTTCAAAATTTTTAAAATTATAAACAAAATTGAAAACTTCTAAGTCGTCAGATCCAATTCTTCCCCTAAAAGCTAAAATAGATAAAAATAATATTAGAAAAAAAATAAAATTTTTTGATAAAAATTTCGACATTAGTATTTAAAAAATGATATCTTTTACAATATCTTCAAGATTTTTTTTAGAGCTCCAATCAAGTTTTTTTATTTTTCGATTATTTCCCAAAATAAATTTTTCATCAAATTTTCTGAATAATTTTTTGTTTTTTCTTATAGTTATATTTTTATTAGTTAATTTTTTTAATATAGAAATTATCTTAGAAATTTTTTCTAACCTACTTGATGCAATTATATAACTTTCTCCAGGCACTCCTTTTTTCGAAATTTGAATCAGCGCATTCGCAACATCATCGACATGTGAAAAATCTCTAAGATTTTTTAGATTGCCTGTTTCAATTATTATTTTTTTCTTATTTTTTTGTCTTAAATATTGATTACAGATATCTTGAAAAACATCAAAGTTTTTACCTGGACCTGAAGTATTAAAAATAATTGCTTTAAAAATTTGAAGATTAAACATTTTAAAATATTGATCACTTAACAAACTTTGAACTAGTTTTGAAAACCCATAAATATGTTCAGGAAAAGATTTGCTTTCTTCAGTTATAGGTAATTCATTTTTTTTTTTTGAACCAAATTGTGCGCTAGAACAGGCAACGACAATTTTTGGATTTATATTTTGGTTTTTACAAATTTCAAACAACTTTAAAGTACCCATCACGTTTGTTTCTATTGTTTGAATAGGATTTTTAAAAGAATATGTTGGATGACTTTTTGCAGCCAAATGAAAAATTATATCTGGAGATACTTTTTTAATTAAATCTTTTATTTGATTTTCATTTCTAAAATCACATTTAATATATTTTAAATTTCTAGAAGATTTAAATTTTTTATTCTTATAAAAAGAGCCAAATAAATTTACGTTTTTTCTATTTAGTTTTCTAATTAGATGTTTTCCAATAAAACCCTCTGATCCTGTTATTAGTATTTTTTTCATTTAATTAAGAATGTATTTTTTTAAATCTTTTTGAAATTTGTTATCAGTAAAATTTCTTAAGAATTTTTTATCATACTTTTTGATAATTTTATTTCTAATTTTTATTTTATTTACTATTTTTTCTATATTATAATATAACTCAGTCATAGAAGAATATTTTTGATTTTCATCTACAATAATTTCACTACTTCCCCCAGAGTTGTGAACAAAAACTATCATGCCATGCTTATGCATTTCCAAAATTGCTCTTCCAAAATGTTCAAATTTTGCAAAATGTAAACCGTATTTGCAATTTTCTAAAATTTTATTTCTTTTTTTTTTAGAAAGATATCCGTGAAAAATAATTACATTTTTAAAACTATGTAAATTAGACTTTATCTTTCTTTTTAATAATTGATCGCAAGGACCAATTATATGAAGCTTCCCTACTTGAGGAATTTTTTTTTTCAGAAACTTAAAAAAATTAATACCGATTATTGTGTTTTTATCTTTGCTGACTCTTCCTAAAATCACAAAATCATTATTTCTTCTTTCATAATTTTTTTGAAAACCTTTAATGAATTCAGGTATTAAAAATGTAGGATATATAATATGAGCTTTATCATTATAAATTGACTCATATCTTTTTTTTGTCCATTTTGAATTAGTTAAACTTATTCTTTTAAGTTTATTACGATTATTAAAAAAAAGGTAAAAAGAAATTCTGGCAAAAATAGAGAGACAAAATCTTAAGAAAATTTTAATTATATCTTTTTTCTTAACTCCTAGGGCCATGTAATGAGATAAATTCAAGGAGTAAAACGGATGATGAATGTATTGATAAACCTTGTAGTGATTTGAGTAAAATTCCCCAGCTGTTGAAAATAAAAATTTATAATTAAATTTTTTAACATTTAGAAAAAAGATTAAATATAACTGAGCTACACCAATATATCTTCGACAAAAATAATCAATAATTGCATTCTTGCTCTTAACAGGAATTAATTTTATTTTTTGTTTAATCTTTAACTTTTTATTTATTGCATCTGTTTTGTAAAAATAAAGATCAATTTCATAAAATTTAGATAACAAATTAGCAACATACTCACAAAATATTTCTCCTCCACCAAATTCGTGAAGTTGTGGGAATGTAATACCTATTTTTTTTTTACTATTTCTCACAGGTCTTTTTTAGAATTTTAACAAAATTACTTTGATTATGAAATTGAAGATATTTTTTTTTCATCACAGCAAGTTTGTTTCTAACTTTCATAAGTTGTAATTCAGCTAATTTTTTTTCTAAATTAAATTTTGACCAATCATTTATAGTAAGTTCATTAAGTTCAAATTTTTTTAGTTCTCTTGAGAACCAAGTATTATTAGTTACAAATATAAGTTTATCATATTGTATACTCTCAAAAAAAATACCAGAAGTTCTATACTTATAAAGTTTCTCATCATAGGGCAAAATAATGATAGAATTTTTTTTTATTAATTCAAAATATTTTTCTTTTTCTAAATTCTCATCAAATTTTTTAAACTTTATTTTACCAAAAATTAGACTATGAAATTTTTTACTTATCGTTACTTGAATTTTTGATTTCTTATTCTGCTCTAAAAAATCAATTAAATTTTTTCCAAATTTTTCAACTCTATATTGTCCAGGGCATAAAATATTTTTTTTAATATTTTTTAATATTTTTTTATTTTTTTTTTATGTAAAAAAAAGGAGTTGGAAAATATCTAATATTATTTTTTTTATATTTTTTTTTAAAAATTTTATAATTTAAATCATTATCAGTTATTAATATGCAATTTAAAAATTTTACATTTAAAATATATAAAAAAAATTTAAAAATTATTCTTTGAAATCCTTTGTGATTATATCTACAAAATATTATTAATTTTTCAAATTTACGAAAATTATTGAAACTTAAAGTGAACGATAACAGAAAATAAAAACTATATCCATCTAGTAGAAAAATTGTCTCTTTTTTATATAATCTATTTATTTTACTTATTATTATTAAATTTCTAAAAATATTTATAAATTTCAATAAAAAAAAAACTATTATTTTTAAAAAAAACATTTTTTTTTCTTAAAGTAGTTTGAATTCGATTTTTTTTTGCAACAAACAACTCAACATTAAAATTTTTAACTTTTGAAAAATTTTCATAAACTTTTAAATATGAATTTTCATGCCCAGAATGGTCTTTAAAAGCAGGCAAAAAACAATTTAAATTTGTTTTTTTCATTATTTTTTATATATAGATAATATTATGAAATTACTATTTAAAGTAACAATAATATGATTTTTGATAATAACAAACATAACTTTGATTTGTTTATGGAAAATTGGTCTCCAGATGACAACTATGTAATTTATGGGGCAAGCAAAGATGCTCCAAGATTAATTCAGACAATGGATCATATCTTAACTAACCATAATCTTAAGGTCTCACATATTATTGATGATAACGAAAATTCAAAAATTTTATATAATTATCCAATTGGATCTGTGAGTGATGTATATAAATTCGATCAATCAACATATATTCCAGAAAAATTTGTAAGAAAGAAATATAATCAAAATATTGAAATAGTTAGATTTGAAAAATATTTATCTGACAAAAATATTAATAAAAATAAGATTATTATTGCTTCCGATTATAATTATAAATTTTATAAGCAATTACTAGAAAGCAAAGGTCTAAAAGAGGATAAAAATTTTTGTAACTATAAAAAAATTGCAGCAATTTGGCCCTACAAACTTCAAAAGTTGACACATTTATGGAGAACTGATGTCCTCTTAACTGAGAAATGTACTTTAAATTGTACTTTTTGTAATATGTATATGCCTCATTACGATAAACAAAAACATCGTGATTTTGAAGAAATTAAACTAGATATTGATATTTATTTTAAAAGAGTTGATTATGTGAGTGTTTTTCATCTTATTGGTGGTGAGCCTCTTCTTTATCCTTATGCAGCGCAAGTGATAGATTATGTTTCAAATAATTATAGAGAAAAAATTGGTTACTTTTTTCTAACAACAAATGGAACAATTACACCTAAAGATACCGTTCTAAATTCAATTAAAAATAATAACTTAGTCATACACATTAGTGATTATACCGATCACATTAATTATGGAAGAAAATTTAATCAAACTAAATCTAATTTTGATAAATATGGTATAAAATATCTTGTAAGAAATGATACATCTTGGACAGATTTTGGAGATCCCAAGATAGAAAAATTTAAAGAGTTACAGGAAACAATTGATCATTTTGATAATTGTTCAGCCCCATTTAGAGGATTAAATAAATTAAAATATTATTACTGTCACTTAAATACCAGTGCTGTATTATCAAAAATGCACTCGGACGACGAAAATAATTTCATAGACCTTAATAGTAGCAAGTTTAATGCAGAAGAATTATTAAAACTAGATTTAGGTTTTCCAAAGCTGGGTTATGTTACTTTTTGCAAATTTTGTTATGGTTGTAATACAAAATTAGGTAAAAAAGTTTCTCCAAAGGATCAAGGCTTAAGACATTAAAATGTCTTTTACTTCATTTTCAAATTTTAATAAAATTTTCTCCAGAGTTAAACATAGAAATATTATTCTTTATGGTCTTAATAACGTAAGTGTTTCTATTATAAAAAATAATCGTAATTTCAAAATTTTAGGAATTGACTATAAAGAAAAAAAAAAATAAAAGATATAAAAAAAACAGAAATTGAAAAAAATTTACATCTAAAACCAATAGTAATTATCACTACAAAAAGTGAAAGTGCAAAAATAATTTATATTGAGTTAAGCTCAAAATTTAAAAAAAAAGTTGAGATTTTTTTTCTTGATGGTTCTAAAGAGCTAGCAAAAATTAATCATAATAATTTAAATTATAATCAAATAAATTTTAATAAACTAAAAAAAAATGTTTTAAAATATAATGTTATTTCATTTGATTTATTTGATACTTTATTGCACAGAAATTGCAGTAAGCCTCGTGATTTAATTGATTTTATAGGAAGAAATAAAAAAATCTCAATCTACAAAAATTTTGCAGAGTTAAGATTGCTTACGCAGTCTAAGCTTGAAAAAAACGGTAAATCTGTTGATATAATTAAAATTTACAATTCTCTCAATAAAAAACTAAGGGCTCCTAAATCAAAAATTAAAGAGTTAATTAAAATTGAATTCGATTATGAAAAAAAATTTACCGTAATAAATAACTATATTAAAAAAATTTTTGACTTATGTGTTAAGAAGAAAAAAAAAATATATATTACAACAGATTTTCATCTATCAAAAAAAGAAATTGAGAAAATTTTAAAGTTTCACAAAATTTTTGGATATAAAGAAATCATTTCTTCATGTGATTTTGGTTTATTTAAAGCAAGTGGTAATCTTTTCAAAGTTCTAAAAAAAAGGACTAAAGAAAAAAACATAATTCACATTGGTGACAATTTTAAGTCTGATATACTTGGTGCAAAAATTGAAAAAATAAAATCATATAAAATATCTACACCAAGAGATTTAATTCTAAATTTAAATATTCAAGACATCTATGCAAATATCGTAAATGATAATGATAAGATATGCGCAGGTTTAATACAAAATAAGTTATACGAATTTTCAAGTAACAATTTAAATATGAGTAAACATTATAAATCTTTTAAAATATCACTTGAAGATTTTGGATATATATTTGTTGGAAATATAATTTATGAATATCTTCTTTGGATAAGTCATCAAATAGAAATTAATAAAATATCAAATATTTTTTTTGCATCTAGAGAGGGTTATTTCTTATCAAAAATATTTAATAAATTTTTTAACTCAAATGGTAAAAATGTAAAATATTTAAGGGCTTCTAGATTTTTGGCAGACAATATATCCTTTAAGAATATTAAAGACATCTCTGAAAGTTTCAAAAAACATAGATATATGGGAAGTTTTAAAAATCTTTTACTTAATAGGTTTGACATTCAAATTAATGAAAATGATGAATATAAGAATCCAATAATCAACACTAAAACCGACTTAAAAAAACTATCGAACTTATTAGTGAATTATAATGAAAAAATTTTAAATAATTCAAAAAAATGGCGTAATCAATATCTTAAATATATTTCTTATTCAAAAAATAGTTCAAATAAAATTGCAATTTGCGATATTTCTCTTTTTTCAACACTACAAAGATCATTAAACAAAATAAGTAAAAATAACTACTACGGATTTTATATCCCCACTCAGACAAACTATAAAGAGAAAGACAAAATTAAATTTATGCATATTGACGAAAGATTTGAAAAAAATTATTTTGTTTTAGAGTCTATTTTAACTGCTCCTCATGGAAGTTTCAAATATATTTCAGAAAATAATAAATTCGTCTATCAAAAAAAAAGAAGTAATCAAAAATTTTTTAAAAATAGAATAAAAATTATTAATGGTGTAACTAAATATATTCATGATGTTCAAAAACTTAATAGAGATAACAATTTCACAATAAAGAATTTTCAATTTGGTCAAATGAATAATTATCTATTTTCTCAATTTAAAAACCAATTATTTAGCTATGATAAAAAAATCTTTCAATCTCTATATTTTGATAATTCTTATGTAAGGACTGGTGAAAATAAAATTAGAATTTAAAGTTCAAATATTTCTTTATACCAATTAATTGTGCTTGTCAGACCCTCTTCTAAAGAAATTAAATTTTTATCGTAATTAGAGATTTTTTTTTTTATCTTATTAATATTTAATTTTTTCTTTTTTGCTCCCGTATATTTTGAAGTATCGTATTTTATTTTGTTATGATCATAATCTATAATTTTACATATTATTTTTGAAAATTCTTTTATCGAATAGTCTTTTGAGGCACCTATATTGATAATCTCATTATCTATACTTTCATTTAAAAATATTAAATACTTAACAAAGTCACTAACATGAATTATTTCTCTCCTTTGATTTCCATCACCCCATAAATTAACCTGTTGATTGTTTTTTTTTGCTATCAAGATTTTTCTTATTAAATCAAAAATAAAATGCTGCTGTCTTTCATCTGTATGATAATTTGGACCGTAAAGTGTAGACGGAATCGGGCTGAACCATCTCATATTAAATTGAGCCTGACATGATTTTGCACCTAAAAGTAACATTTTTTTTGTAAAAGCGTATGTATATAAACTTGAATGAGGGTTATCAGATAAATAATTTTCTTCAGAGTGATCACCGTTTTCATCATAACAACAACTGGTTCCAATAAAAATTAATTTTGAATTATTCTGCTTTTCTTTCCACCATTTAATTATATTAGTATTTATCTGTTGATTCTGAATCCACTGCAAACCAGGGTTTTTAAGACAGAAATCGCCTGCTTGTGTCCATGCTGCTAGATGATAAATTTCATCATAACTTTTTGTTATATTTTTAAAATCATCATATTGTAATAAATTTAACTCCTTTGATGTGGGGGCAATGACATCATGGCCATTTAACGCTTTGATTAAATGACTACCAAGAAATCCTGATCCACCAGTGATTATTATTTTTTTTTTCATGTATTAATTGGAAAATAAAATTCTGATTTGATTTTTCTTTTTTTAAAATTTTTTAAAATTTCTTTTTTAAAATTCCAAGCTAAAACATAATATATATCAGGAATCTTTTTTTCTTCATGTTCAAGAACTATAGGTATATGAGAGCCTGGGGCATATAAGTTTTTTCTCATATTATTTTTTTCTAATAATTTAGTAATAGTTTTTTTGTTTAATTTAAAATAATTTAACAAAGTGTTACCTTTTGCAGGAGCGCCAATTCCAAAAATAGTCTTTTTATTTTTCTTTGCAGTATTTAAAAACTTTAAATTTTTAGCTTTTAAATTTTCTACTTTTTTTCTGAACTTTTTGTAATAATCAATTTTATTACAACCTGACCTTATTTCCTTTTTCAAAAAATTTAAATATCTTTTTGTTTTTTTTCTTCTTCCAGAGTGATTTACATATGCCACCATTTGACCACCATGAACAGACTCAAGGTTACAATCAAAAATTTCTAGACCATGTTTATTTAATAATTTTTCCAGAGTAACTAAATTATAATATAGTAAATGCTCATGATATATTTGATCAAAAGCTGTATTTTCAACTATAGATTTCATATACAAAAACTGAACTATAAATACACCATCTTTCTTTAGAAGTAGTTTTACTCCTTTTGTAAAAGAATGAAGTTCCTCTAGATGAAAAAAAATACCTGACGCATTAATAAAATCAAAATTTTTTTTTATTCTCTTTGCTAATTTTAAATTAAAAAATTTATTAATAGTTTTTATATTATTTCTATTTGCTATTTGAGATATTTTTTTTGAAGACTCTACTCCGAGTATATCCCATTTTTTTTTTTTAAAATGTTTTAAAAAAGTTCCATCATTGGAACCGATATCTAGTATTCTCTTTATTTTATTTTCTTTATTATATTTTTTATTTAAATCATTAGAAACTCTCTCAAAATGATCAGATAAAGTTTTAGTTATTCCAGATAAATAAGTGTGATCTGAAAACATAATCTCTTTTTTGACTGTATGATTTAATTGAACAAGGCTACATGATTTACAAAACAAAAGAACTAATGGATATTTTTTTTCTCTACCAATATCCTTTTTCTTTAAAAAATTATTACACCATGGTTGTTCACCAAGATTTAACACTTCCTTTAACTTTGTAGAATCACAAACTCTACATTTCATAACATTAAAATTTTTTAACTAATTTTTTATCTGTTTTTAGGCTTATAAATGATGGGCTCTTTTTTCTATAAGCTGATAAAACAAATTTTTCTGTTTGGCTAGTATCTTTAGGGAAATATGATCTAATATTTTTAAATAAACTCATCATTTTTTTTGCATCTAGCTCCTTATGAGTTGGACCTAAAGTGGGATAATCAGCAAATCCAACAAGTTTTACATTTACATTTTGTTGGTCGATATCTAATTTTATTTGTTCGAAAGGTCTTTCTATTAAAAATGGAGTAATAGTATATACCCATGGCTTATATCCCTCTAGCGCCATTCCAGAAGCTACACTAATTATACTTTGTTCACATATCCCAAGGTTAAAAAATCTTTTAGGAAAATTTTTTCTAAAATCATCAAAAATTCCGTAGCCAATATCTCCTACTAAAAGAATGATCTTTTTATCTTTTTTTGCCAATTTATTAATTAATTTTCCAAATTTTCTTCTCATAAACTATTTTAAACTTTTATTTCCTATTTCAATATCTTTGCCTTCAATTTTTCTAGCGTGCCAAACGGGGTCGTTTTCAAATTTTTTTATACCTTTTCCTTTAATTGTATGAACTATAAAGACGGTTGGCTTATTTTTTTTTTTGAGATTTTAAAGTTTTTACTTAGTGAATTAAAATTATGTCCATCTTTTATTTCAATGGTATTAAAGTTAAATGCATTAAATTTCTTTTTCAGACTAAATAATGGTAGTCCTTCTTTAAGAGTGGTTAAAGCTTGAATCTTATTATAATCAATTATTAAAAATAAATTATCTAAATTATGTTTTGCAGCAATTAATGATGCTTCCCAGGTAGTTCCTTCCTGACATTCTCCATCACTTATCATTACATAAATATTTCCTTTTTTTTTCATTTTTTTTCTTGCTAAAGCCATTCCAACACTTATAGGAAATCCATGACCAAGACTGCCTGTAGTACAATTGATGCCATTTTTTTCATCTATTTCTAAATGTGTAGTTAATTTTGGTTTAAAACCCTTTTTTCTAAGCATTAATATGAATGGATAAGATGCATGTGATTTACTTAAAATAAATTTATCATTTTTTTTTAAAACTTTCTCTATAAGGAAAACTAAAGTCTCTATCATTGAAAAACTCCCTCCTAAATGAGCTTCTCCTTTTTTTATAAAAGCATCGAAAGTTTCTTTTCTTAAAATTTTTGCTTTTTTAATTAAGTCTAAATTTTCCATAAATTTATTTAAGATTTATTTTTTGCATTTTTTTAATGTTAAAAAAGTTTATATCATCAAAAGTATTGACTATTTTTTTTGTTTCGAAAGCTGCTTTTAAATCCTCAATTGCATTGATAATAGTAAATTTATTTTTGAAGCCAAGTAGATCATGTATTTTTGCTGAGGAAATATGATAAGATCTGTTGTCATTAGATGGGACTTTCACAATATTTACATCATCACCGATTACTGACTTAACTTCTTCAGCCAATTGATTAATTGACTTATTTTCATATCCTATATTGAAAATTTCTCCGTTTATTTTTTTTTCATCCTGATCCAATAAAAATGAATAAGATCTCACCATATCTTTTATATGGATATTGGGTCTTAACTGATCACCACCAAAAACAGAAATTTCTTTCTTGTGATATGCAAGATTTGTCAAAATATTTACAACTAAATCTAATCTTTGTCTTGATGAATATCCACATACCGTTGCTGGTCTAATTATTGTTGTAATGAAGTCATCTGACTTATAATCAAGTAGGATTTTTTCACATTCAGCTTTAAATTTTTAGTAATCTGTTAATGGTTCAAGAGACATTGCCTCATTAACATTCTTTTCTGATTTAATTCCATAAACTGAAGATGAAGATGCATAAAAAAATTTTTTTATATCTGCTTTTTTTGATAAATCCACCAAAGGCTCAAATGCGTCAAGATTTATTTCCTTACCTAATTTTGGATTTAACTCAAAACTTGGATCATTTGATATACATGCCAAATGTATCAATGCATCATGGCCTTTAAGATGCTGTTTTAACAAATCTTGGTCTCTTATATCCCCTTTAACTAAATTTAAATTATTATTATTTTCTAAAGTATTGCCGTATATAAGCAAGTCATAGACAGTTACTTGATAACCTTTATTTAAAAGATGCTTAGTAAGTTCTGACCCAACATAACCTGCACCTCCTGTGATAAATATTTTTTTCATATTATTCTATTTTTTTAAAAAAGATTTAATTATATGTTCTTGACTTTTAAGTCTAGCTCCACCATCAACAGGAATAATACAGCCTGTTATAAATGACGAGTCATCAGATGTAAGAAAATTTACTAAATTAGCAATATCTTCTGATTTTCCCATTCTTTTCATTGGTGTAATCTTTTCTATAATCTTTCTAGTTAGATTATTTTTTTTACTATAAAACTTTTTATTTTCTGGTTTAAAAATTACGGTTGGTTGTATGCAGTTTACCCTTGTTCCGTTTGACCCTAATTTTACAGCATAATATTTAACAAGTCCCTCTATGGCGCCTCTTGTATAATGATATTCTGCATTTTGATCTTCAACTACAGTTGTAGTTGCAATGGAGCTTAAAATAACAATTGAACTTTTCTTGCTAAGTTTATTCTTTAATAATTCAATAATTTTATGAGAGCTTTCAATCATAATTTTCTGATCCATGTTTGGAACTAGGCCTCTGTATCTCTGAGAAAAAATTAAATTATCAATTTTTTTATTTTTAAAAAAATTAACTAAATATTTTTCATCAAAATCTAAAGACATATCACAAACTAAATGATTACTTTTTTTTAACTTAGATCTTGAAAGTGTAAATATTTTGTCACCTCTTTTTTTTAATTTATTTAAAATAACACTTCCAATACCTTTTGTCCCTCCAACTATTAAAGATGTTTTTTTCATATTTTTATAATTTTAAATTTAGGTAATGGAATAATGAAAGTAGTTCCTTTTGGAAAGAATTTTTTATTTTTTTTCAAAATATTATTAAAATATCTCCAAGCAAATACTAAAACTACATTATGTTTGCTGATTTTTTTAGGAGTTTTTACCTTAATATTTGTGCCAGGTAAGATCATATTATGTCTTTTTTTTTCATTATCAAATATATATGAAATTCTGTCTGTCAGCTCAAAGTCATAAATTAATGTTGTTGTACCAACAGAGGCACCAAAACCAATAATTTTTTTTATGTTTTTTTTATTTAAATAATTTTTTATCTTATTTTTATTTTCATTGTTTAGCTTTCTCAAATTATTAAAATTTTTTTTAATATTAATCAATTTTTCCTCTTTTGAGATCAAATTTTTTATTTTTTTATTTAAAAACATTTTTTTTTTGTTTTTTAAAAATTAATCTCAGTGATCCACCCTTTACAACCTCGAAAGATCCATCAACAAGTTGTAAGTTATATTTTTTTGAAAAATTGCTTATTGTTTTAAATGTAAAATATGAGATGTGCTCATGATAAATATTGTCTATTAAATTATTATTTAATAATTTACTTAAAGAAAAAGTTTCCATAATAAAATATCCATTTTCAACTAGATTATTATTAATTCCTCTAAATACTGTGTCTAAATCATCTATATTTGCTATAACGTTATTGGCTATAACAATATCAAATTTATGAAACTTGCTTTCAATTTTTTTTGAAAACTTATTGTCATACAATCCCTTAATTGTAACTAGGTCTTTATCTGTGGTGAGGTGAACTGCTGGATCTACACCCACTACAAAATAACATTGTTTTCTGAGAATTTTTTGAAGTGATCCATCGTTACTTCCTATTTCTAATATTTGAGAAGTTTTTTTTAATATTTTTTTATTAAAAAGATCATTTACAAGTTTTTTAAAATGAGAAACTAAACCTACAGAGGTCTCGGTGATATACAGATATTCCCCATATACTCTGTCTGGATTAATAACATTTGATAGTTGGACAAAGCTACATTTTTTACAAAAATTTATTTTTAAATCAAAAAAACTTTGTTTAATTTTTATGTGTCTATAATCATCACCAATGGGAGTTTTTTTAAAAGCATAAACTTGCTCCAGATTTTTAGATTTGCAAAGTCTACAATTGTTTTTTTTATACTCTTTTATCATTAAAACTTTGACTGTTTATCTCTTTGATGAAATTCTACAAGATTGTTCTCAAAATCTTTTACAAAAAACTGTAAAATTTTATCTGTTTTGCCTCTTTTAATTATTGATGGAGAAAGAAAAATAAGTTTTTTTCTTGTTTTTTTTATATTTTTAACATCAAAACATAAATGTCGAAAAACGTTTCCAGATTTTCTCTTATTTTTACTTATAAAAAATTCTAAAAATGTGTTTCTACCTGAAGAAAGAAAAAATCCATAAATCTCATTTGTTTTATCGTTTTTAAATTCATGAACTATTTTAAATTTTAATATATCTACATAAAATTTTTTTACTTTTTTTAAAGATTTTGAGCTTAATGAAATATGTGACAAATTTTTAATAGTCATGATTAATCAATAAGATGCTCGGCTTCTTTTAAAAGAATATTTTTATCTATTGATAATTTATTTCCAATAAAACTGATTTTTTGACTAGCGCATAATGATGCAATAAACAAACTAAGTTCTGGGTCAACTTTAGAAAATAATAGTAATGCTAAAATTGCTATCATTGCATCACCTGTGCCAATTTTATCGACAATTTTACCTGCATATGCTTGGCATTTATAAAATTTTAATTTTTTTGTAAGCATTACCACCCCTGAAGAACCTCTTGTCACAATTAAATTTTTTAAATTCATTTCTTTTATGAGTTTTTTCATTAAAAATTCAATTTTTTCATTCTTTGATCTCATTTCATATCTCAACTCATTTTCATTTATTATTACACAATCAACTCCATTGAAATTTTTTAAAGAATGATAACCAATATTTGAAGAATTAACTTGAACATTTACTGCAATAAATTTCTTTGTTTTTTTTATTTTTTGAATAGATTTTTTATCTAATAGACCATGACCATAATCTGAAATTATTATTAGATCTGATTTTTTATTTAAATTATTAAAATATTGATACAATTTTTTTGAATTAGCAAAATTCAAAAATTCATCATTCAATTGATAGGCTCCTAAAGCTTTAGCATTTGTTAATTTATCTACAAATCTTTTTTTAAGAATAGTTGGTGAATTTTTCTTATAAATAAATTTTGAGTGTATATTTTTTGATAGGTTTGATTTGATAAACTTTTCAAACTCTTTTTTTTCACCTAAGTACGATAAAAAATACATTTTTTTTATGAAAGTATTTAAGTGTCTACAAACTGCCAGTGCTCCTCCCAAATATTTTTCGTGGTACAACTCTTTCAAAACTAAAACTGGTTCTTTACCAGATTTGCCAAGTGTTTCAGTAAAGTGATACTGGTCGATTATTGCCTCTCCTATTATAAGTGGCCTTAAATTTTCAATTTTAGTTAATATTTTTTTTATCAAGTCTAAATCAAACCGTGATTTTAATTTAGTCAATTCCTTTATTTGATTTTGATTAAATATTCCAAAATAGTTTTTAATAAGTGATGATGAGCTGAATTTTTCATCTTTTGTGTAAAAAATTTTTCCTCCATATTTCTGAACTTCTTTTTTTTCTAGATAAATCTTTTTTGTTAAATCATCATTATTATTTTTGTAATCTGGTCCCTTAAAGTAAATATTTGGTTTAATCTTAGAAATAATAAATTTTGAGGAAACATTATTAGACAAAACTATATAATCGATTACATCAAGAGCCTCTAAAGCTTCGATTCTTTGATATTGATTAAAAGCTGGTCTGTTTGGGCCTTTATTTACAAATTGATCAGCTGTGACAGATACTATTAATAAATCACAATTTTTTTTTGCTTCTTTAAAATGTTTAATATGACCTAAATGTAATAAGTCAAAAACTCCATGAGATAATCCAATTTTTATGTTATTTTTACTATTTGGTCTGATCTTGTTTATAAGCTTGTCAATTGTAAAAAATTTAGTCTTCATGTTAATTAATATTGCTACATTTAGAATAATCTAAATTTTGAATATTTCTATCTATCAATTCTTTTATTCCACTCTCTATAGAGTTTTCAAATTTAAAGCCAGTTTTTAATATCTTACTATTTGAAACTATATAATCTCGTTTATCGGGATCTTGCTGATTATTATTTAGTATATATTCAAAATCTTTTATTTGCTCTTTTATTTTTTCTGCCAATTCAATTTTGGTCAAATTCACATCTTCTAAACCGAAATTATAAATATTGTTTTTTAATTTCTCAAAATTTTCCATACAAAATAAAAAAACTCTCGCAACATCTTTAACTGAAACATAGTTTCTTTTGAAGTCACCCTCAAATATTTCAATTTTTTTAAATTTTAATGCTCTGTATACAAAATGGTTAACTAATAAATCTAATCTCATTCTCTCAGATATCCCAAACACAGTAGCCAGTCTAAGAGAAATTGAATTTCCTCTCGATAATATTAATTTCTCTGCATTCACTTTTGTAACACCGTAAATAGATATTGGATTAAGTGGACTTTCTTCAGTGCAAAAAACATTTTTTTTTCCTATCCCATATCCAGAATTTGATGTTGGAACTATAATTTTCGTGTTTATATCAGTATATTTGCATAAGTAGTCAGCAGCCGTTTCATTTACATCTTTCGCTTCTTGAGGTTTTTTTTCACATAATGGCGCTCCGACTAATCCTGCTAAAGGAATTATATAATCAAAATCATCCTTAATTATTTTATCCATTAATTTTATATCTCTTACATCGCCTTTAATTAATTTAAGTTTATTATTTTTAAATGAAAACGGTTGATTAAATATAAAATTGTCTAGCACAGTTATTTCAAAATCTTTCTCTAATAATATAGGTATAAGAACAGATCCTATATAGCCAGCTCCACCAGTAATTAATATTTTCATAATCTAAATTTCAATTATTTTTGAACCCTCGTTACAAAACTTAAAGTCTATAACTTTGTTAGTTTTCATTTTACTCAAAAAAGTTTTTTTATATTTGTTTTTAACATAAAACAATATAAAACCACCCGCTCCTGCTCCAAGCAATTTACCTCCAGATGCACCAGCTTTAATTCCTTTTTCATATAACTTATCGATTGTGTTGTTACTTAAATCTCCATGCAATTTTTTCTTAAGTTCCCAAGTCTTTCCTAGTAAAGCTCCGACCTCATCAATTTTATTTTTCTTAATAAGTTCATAAGCAATTTCTGAAATTTCATTTATTTTATTTAAATGAGAAAAATTTGTTTTTATTTTACTTATTTTTTTTTTTTCTATACTCTCAGCCTTCCTAGTGATCCCTGTAAAAACTAAATATAAATTTTTTTCAAATTTTTGTTTATTAAATTTAATGGGGGTAACTTTTATATTTTTTCTATCTATTTCAATTTTATTAAAACCACCATAGGTAGCGTGTATTTGGTCTTGGTAACCTACCGACTCTCTTAAAATATTTCTTTCAAAATTAATACATTCCCTAGCTAATTGATTTTTTTTTAAATTAATTTTGCGAAAAGATTTTAATAAATTCATTAAACCAACAGTAAACGCAGATGATGTTCCCAGACCACTGTAACTAGGTAAATCGGCCAATATATGTAAATCTAAATCATTAGTAATTTTTTCTTTTATCAAAAGTTTTTTAACAACATTATGATTTAACTTTTTAACATTATTTACAAATTCATTATTTTTATAAAAAATCTTAATATTATTTTCATCAAACCTTATTGTTTTGTTAAAAGTTATATGGATATACTTATTTATTGTAGTTCCAATTATAATTGATTTTTTTTTATTAAAATACTCTGGAAAATCAGTTCCACCACCAAACAAACTAATTCTTAAAGGGGTTTTTGAAATTATCATTATTTAATTTTCATCAAAGTATATACAGTATTAACTCTTGGGTTTGTAAATAAAAATTCTGAGACAAAACTGTTATATTTTAATTTATTAACTTTTGTATTAATTCTTTTTGACCTAAATAATCCAATCTGGGTAATATTCTTTTGATTAAAGTTATTATAAGAATTTCTATCAAATAAAATATTCAAATTATTTAGTGACTTTTTGAATTCATTTAGAAGTAAAATTTTGTTCAAAAAATTTAAATTATTCGAAATATTAGTTTCTGTAGAATATTTTTTAATCAAACGGAAATTGTTTTTTTTAATAAAATCTATGTCTTTTTTTAAATAAAAATTTTTATTTATATAAAGAATAGCTTTAAATATACTTTTACTATTTTTTAAAACTTTAAAATATTTATTAACATTATTATTATTATTAGTTTTCAAAATATTACGTCTTAAAATTTTTATTTCATTTAAAATTTTAATCTTATTTTTTTTAATGTAGATTATTGATTTTTTAATTTGGTTATTATTAGATACAATTAGATTTTTCAGTATTTTATTTTTTTCAATGAAGGAAGACATCCAGGTATTTTTTTTAACTATTGGAATTACATAATTTGAAATTGCATCCAAAAATACTGCGGAAGTTCTTTCTTGCTTATAAGAAATATGGTCGTAATTCATAATTAATACGTCAGTTTTTTTAAAAAAATTTATATAGTGATTTTCATTCATTTCTGAATCAATTATTTTTACGTCAAATTTATTTATTTTGTTTAATATAAAATCAATATTTTTTTTTTTTATATTTTTTAAATCCAATGAATAATTTAAATTAAAACTAATATTTTTAATTTTATTTATTTTTATTAAAATATTCGGAATATTTAGAAATCCTTTTTCTTTTCTTGCTGGACCTATGAATAATGACACATTGAGTTTCCTTTTACTTTTTTTTTTAAATTTTTTATCAAAATGAATAAAATTTGGAAAAAGGTTTATGGGTGTATTATTTTTTATATAATTTTTTTTGATATTATGGCTATCAGTTAAAAAAAAAATATTATTCTTAAAACTTAAATACTTTATTATTTGAAAAACATGACTATTTTGGTCTGAACCAATCCTATCTAAAATAAAAATTTTCTTATTTTTGTTTTTTTCTGGAAAAATTAATAAAGCATTTAAAATATCATGAAATTTATTTCCAGTTTCAGAGTGAAAAAATAGAATATTGTAGTTTTTATTTAATACATTGATTATTTTTTTGAAATAATCTGAAAAATCATACTTATCTGATTTATTAATTAAATTATTTTTTTTTTCATTTATTAGCAAAAAAAACTTATATTTTTTTAAAAAATTAAATTTTCTTAAAATTTTAAAAAAAATACTTTCTTTATTTTCTTGGTAATCGTTAAAATATTTTTTTATTACTACCGGAAATCTGTTTTTAAGTTTTAAGTTTTTATTTGCTAAAATCTCAATTCTGTATTTTTTATTTAAACTATTTACTAAATTTAAGTTGTAAAAAAAATTGTGTCCTGAATAACTTCTAAGATAAGAGTCAACTATAATTAATTTATTTTTAATCATTAATTCTTGATTTGGTTTATATACAATATATAAAACTTAAAAAATTAAATTAAAAACTAATTAATAAATTGAGTACCTCTTTTAGAGAAATAACTGAAACAATCAAAAACCATGATTTGTGGGTAAATATAGCTATAAGCAAACTAAGAGTTAGATTTATAAGAACTGCGTTAGGACCTGTGTGGGAAATTTTGGGGACAATGATTTTTCTTATTTTTATTACTATTATTTGGTCTAGACTTTGGGGCAGATCTTTTTTTGACTATTTTGGTTTCTTGTACACTGGTTATGCGATTTGGAAAATTATATCTACTACAATTACAGAAAGTACCTTTTTATTTTCTGAATTATATGCAAACGCTCTAAGGAATATGAAATGCAATCCTTTAAGTTTTTGTTTAGGAAATTCCTTGAAGAATATTTTTATTTTATTTTTAAACTTACCAATCGTCTTACTAATTACTATCTACAATGGAACTTTAAGCATTAATGGTATTTTATTGCTTTCTTATTATTTGGTAATTTTTTTTATAACAGCAGTCTGTTTATCTTTCATAGTAGGTGCACTTTGCTTGAAGTTTAGAGATTTGCAATATTCTGTAGTTGTCATTATGCAATTATTATTTTTTATGACACCTGTGATATGGGATCCTCAACAAATTACTGAAAAAGGTAGATTTTTTCTTGTAGATATAAATATTTTTTATCACTACGTAGAATTCTTTAGATCCGCACTTCTCTACGGTAAAGTAAACATATTAAGTGTTTATTTGGTATCTATTTCTTCACTGTTATTAATTTTTATTACTTATTATATTTATCATAAAATTAAACAAAAACTTATCTTTTGGGTTACTTAATGCAAATACAAATTAAAAATTTATCACTTGTTTATCCTTTAAGATCTTTAGATCATTATCTTTTAAGAGCAAAAATTGTAAGTTCTGTAAAAAATTTATTTCGTAAAACTAAATCGTCGGAAGATTTTTCTAAAAAAAAAAATCATATTGTTGCATTAGATAATATTAATTTTAATTTAGAATCTAATGACAGGGTAGGTTTAATTGGACTTAATGGATCTGGAAAAAGTACATTGCTATCAACACTTGCGGGAATATATGCTCCATCATCAGGTGAGGTTGATATAGATTATAATTTTTCAATACCTATTATACAACCCTACTCGGTGTGTGAGCATGATGATACTGTCCATAATAATATAATTGTGATTGGTTTACTCTTAGGATTTAAAAAAAAACAGATCGAAAAACAAATGAATGAAATTCTCAAATTTGCTGAGTTGGAAGACTATCAAAATCTTCCTGTTGCAACTTTATCTCAAGGGATGAAGTTTAAAATGGTTTTTGCAGTATGTTTTATTTTAGATGGGAAAAAAATTTATTTTATTGATGAGTTTTTTACAACTGGTGATGAAAAATTTCAAAATACAGGCTTTGATTATATTAATCAAAAAAAAGAATGTATAATTATGGTGTGTTCACATAGCAGAAGAATAATAGAAAATTTTTGTAACAAAGTTTTAATACTTGATAAAGGAAAACAGATTTTTTTCGGTAATATTGATGAGGGTTTTGAAATTTATAACAAAATTATAAAAAAATAAATCTATCAAGATAATCAGCTAAAAAATCTTTTTGAAAAATTTTTTTCTTAATAACATTTTTTCTTCTATTTTTACTTATAAAAGAAACTAGCTCTTCTTTATTTTTAAAATTCTCTAAATCAAAAATATTGATAATATGTGTATTATGCGATCTTGCTATAAATTTTTGAAAAAAAGCACTTCTTGAGATTAATATTGAAAGATTGGCTTCAATATAATTAATAATTCTGCTAGACCCACAATACTTTCTATACTCGCTTAATATTAAAGAGTTTCTTTTTGAATGTGGACAAACTCCGATATGAAATTTAGAAATATTATTTATAGTTTGTTCTTGACTAATATATTTATTGAAATTTACTTGAGATGGATAATTTTCTTCTATTTCTGATTTAAAACTTTTTATTTCACGCTCACATTTCTCACTAATATAAAACTCAATATTTACTCCTAATTTTAATAGTTTTCTAACTGTTCCAGTAATCTGAACCTCTTTTTCATCTACCCAACCAAGCACAACCGCTGTAATGCTCTCGTTGTTTTTGTTAAATCCTGTGATATCAACAGTTGTATGATCAGGAATTAATATATTTTTTTTTTTAATTAATAAACTTTTATATACCTTCCAAAATCTTAAATCTCTATGAATAATAAACTTTATTTTTTTTAAAACATATTTTTCTAAAAATAATTTTACAAAACTTATTTTTGGTAATCCATAATGGCAATCATAAGGAACTAATATAAAATTATTTAAAATTGCATAAATTACTGCATAAGCAGGTTGAGCTACAAATAGAATTTTTTTAGATTTCCTATTTAAAAAAAAAATTAAATAAAATATTATTATATTTGAATAAAAAAAATTATTTTTATTTTGTTGAAAATTTTTTTTACTTAATAATTTAAAATTTGTTTTTTTTAATTTTAATAAATTTACTATTTTTGATTGATAAACATTTTCACTATCAACAAAAATCATTAATCCGTTATATTCTAATAAACTAAGAAAATCTTTAAATTTCATTTACCATGGTATTTTTTTTAAATTATAATTTAGGAACTCTCCTGAATGTCTAGGCTTAAATTTTTTCAAATTTTGCAAAAATTTTTTAGCTACGAATTTTTTTGAAAAAGCCTTTTTATTACCGCCTGAACTTTTAGTTTGAACCCACCCTGGATGATAAGAAATAAATAAATAATTTGTATTTTTAAATTCAAAATATAAATTTTTGATAAATGAATTAAGAGCTGATTTACTTACTCTATATAAATTATTTCCACCAGGTTTATGGTGTTTTTTTGTTCCTCTTTCACTAATACTACCTGATCTGCTAGAAAAAAAAATTACTTTACATGATTTGGATAAAAATTTTTCATTTAATAAAAAAGTAACAGCTTTTGCTGAAAATATAGCATTTACGTTTAGCACATTGTCTATAATTTTCTTATCTAATTCATAAAATTTTTTTTTATATTTGGGCTGAAAAGCTTGATAGAAAATTACAAGAGAAAACTTTTTTTGTAAATTTTTCGCCAATTTTTTTTTAGGAAATTTTTTACTATCAAAAGAAATTAAAATTTCTTTTACATAATTTTTGTTTTTTGAATTTCTTCTGGAAACAGATGTAATGTTATAATTTTTAGATAAATCTTTTGATATTTCTTTAGCTATTTCGCTTGTACCACCAAAGATTAAGGCATTATTTAAATTCATTTCCAACAATTGGTCCATTATATTTATTTTTATTAATTTCATCAAAAATTAACATTGATTGATAAATGCAATCATCAATATCAACTTCATATCTATAAGTTCCAGCTCTTCCGATTGAATAGAAATTCTTGGGCATAATATCAAAATATTTCTTTGCTTTTTTTTGCTCAGATTTAAAAGGTAGTGGATAATATCTTCCATTTTTTGATGGAATTTCCATTCCTATTAAAGATGTATTTGATTTATGTAGTGTAAACTTTTTGTACTCAACCAATCTTGTAAACTTTTCTGAATTTGGATAATACAAGAAAAAAACATCTTTTGGGAATACCTCTTTTGATGGAAATACGATTAAATGTAAATCTCTTCCTATAAATTTTAATTTTCCAAAAGTATTTTGAAAAATAGTGTCCGGAGAAATTGTATTTATAATATAATCATAATTAATTATTCTTTTATTATTAATCTGGATCTTTCTTTTTTTAAAATCAAATTTAGTAATTTCAGAATTATACAATTTTCTTATTTTTTTAGAATTTTGAATTAAATCAAAGTAAGAATTATAACCATCAATATTTTTAGGATAAACACTTATCCTATCATCATATACTGATCTTGATCCCTTTTTAATTGTAGCTCCTTTAGGAGACCATTTAAAAGTATCAATCTTTTTACAATTATCTACAAGCCACATTTTTTTATTATAATTTTTGATAACCTTTCCATATAAAGTTTTACCAATTGAATTTATCCAAAATTCTTCCAAGTTTTTTGGACTAAACATTCTTTTGGACTTATTTAGCTCTTTCTTAATAATAGATTTGTCAGGCATAACATTAATATCAGCCTGATTTAAAGGATAATTATAAAACTTATCATCAGCTTCAACATAGCTTTTAAATTGATGATAATTACAATTTCTAAGTTTTAAAAATTTGCTTAAATAATCGTAAGTATCTTTATTTTGAGTAAGAAAATGTCGTGGACCAAAAGTATAAGGGTGTCCTCCATAAAAAAAAGTTCTTACACCCGCACCAAGATAATTAGATTTTTCAACAATTGTTATATTTGCACCATGAAGCTTGCTTAACATTTCAGCAGAGGAACATCCTGCAAATCCACCCCCAATTATAACTATGTTCATAATATAATTTGTCTATATTATGTTGATACAAAATGAAAGTTCTAATTATTAAAAATGACGGGTTTGGTGATTTAATTTTAACATTACCTATTTTGTCAAATTTGTATAAAAAAAAAACTACATTAACAATAGATTTGGTATTGAGTGAAGTAAACTCAGATTTGAAAATTTTTCTAAAAAAATTTAGAAAAATTTTTTTTTTTAAGAAATTTAGCCTCAAAATTTGATCCAAATAAAAAATTATCAAAAGACGATAATAAAATTTTGTCTCAAATTAATAGAGAAAAATATGATATTTGCATAGTGTTAAGAAGAAATTTAAATATTGAAAATCTAAAAGTTATGCAAATTGTTAATGCAAAAAAAAAATTTATCTGTATTGAAAATATTTCGAAAAATAAACTTATAAATCAAGAATTTTTAAAGTTAAAATCTGAATGGATTAATGTAAATCAAAACAATCAAAATATAAATGAATATGATTATTATAAAAATTTTTTAATTAAATTAGGATTTAATATTAAAAATAAAAATTCCAAAATTAATAATCCAAAAATAAATAGTCATAGAAAAATTGTTATTAATTTAAGTGGTGAAAAACAATTCACAAATATTAATAATTTATCAAAACTGATAAATTTAGTAATTAATAATACTAATCAAAAGATTACTATTATTGGTAAAACATTTGATAATACTTTACAAAAAAAAATTAAAAAAACTTTGAATAAATATAAACATAATTTTCGAATAAATAACTTTTTTTCTAAGACGAATTTTAGGCAATCAATGAATTTGATTGATCAAAGCTCTATCTATATTGGTTTTGAAACTGGATTGAGCCATTATGCTGTAAATAAAAATATTAAATGCTTAATTTTGTTAGCTTCTGGTGGTGGACATAAGTGGTTTCCATACCCAAAAAATATCAGAAAAAATGAGACTTACTGGATGTACAATACGCCATGCGCTGATTGTGATTACATAGGAGACAACCAGTGTTTATTTAAAACACGATTTTGTGTTGATAATATCTTTAAAAATAATTTAGAGAGAAATTTTAAAAATTTTTTAAAACATAAAAATAATAAAGTTAATTTTTCGTCATATTCTTATTTTTTATCTAACTGGAGGTATAAATCAAAAAGATCATATTTGTATAAATTAGAAAATAACAAAAATATTAAGATAAAAAATAATTTATTCTTAAAGATTATTTACTTATTTGAAGTGCTAAAATTTATATATAAAAATAACTTAATTTATTTTGTAAGTAAAAAATTCATAACTAAAATTTTTTAATCTCTAAACCCTTAATCATATTAATATATAGATCTCCTTTTTTCATGTAAGAACTTATATTTGATAATATAATTTTATTATGTCGTGGAATAAGATTCAAAATTAACTTTTTTCTATTACTAAATTTAATTTGATCTAACTTTGAAACTTTAATATTTTTCTTCCCAAAATTCACTTCATTAATCAATGGTTTATCATCAATTAAAGTTAAAATCTTATCTTCGATGCTATATGTTTTAATTATAGAAATTGCACCAATTGAGCATCCGTATCCATAAATATCAAAATTATTTTTATTAAATATACTAGATAATTTTTTCTTGTTTTTTTTTATGATATTTACAAATTTTATATAGTCTTCTTTACTTATTTTAGACTCTTCGCTGATTTGATTTCTCAATTCTTTATTTATATGCATTGGTTTTTTCTGGAAAATAAGAAAAACAAAATCTTTATCTTCAAAAAATTTAATTTTACTTTGATATAATTCAAATTTTTTAAATAAAAATAGCAAACTTGTAATAGAAAAATAATATACGTGCTCAAAGTAAAACCTGTTAATATCAACTTTTTTTAAATTTGAAGTCCCATAATGGGTATAAATTAAAATTTTACCATCAGGATTTAACATTTTACTTATAACTTTTATTGTCTGACTAATATTTGGTATATTTGATAAAAAATTCTCAATGAGAATAACATCTACTTTATTTTTATATTTTTTTGAATATTTATACAAAGAAGAAAATTTTTTATTCACATTATCTTCCTGATTTAAACATGGATCAAAATTGATATAATTTATTTTTTTTAAACTTCTTGTGTTTAAAAGCTCTTTACTTTTTCCTATATTAATTAAAGTAATTTTTTTTGATTTATTTATTATTTTATTTATTTCTTTTTTTATAAATTTCGAATGTTTTTGATAATTCTTAAAATTTTTATATAACTTGTCGAAATTAACACCATTATTTAAACATATTGCACCACAATTATTGCAATACTTAGTTTTAAATAATTTATTATTTTTATGATTTAAATCTTTGTATGAAAAATTATTAATTGTTTTATAAGGAAGAGATGAAATTTTAAAAAAATTACTTAAATTTTTTTCATCACATATATTGCAAAAATTTTTATTAATTTTAGTCAAAGAAGATAAATTCATAGTCTCCTTTATATCCTGCTTTTTTAAAAATCCATTTCCAAGAGCTTGTATCCATTAATGTTTCTGCCGTTAAAGCCCAACATTGAAGATTAAACTGTTGTTTTTCATTTTTATATGATTCTACACAAATAAATTTTGATTTTCCTATTCTTTCAATTTCTGCAAGTGCAAACTCCAGATTATTTAATTTCAAATTATGCAGAACATTTATTGATAAAACTAAATCAAAACTGTCATTTTCATAGTTTAATTTTTTTCTCACATCTTGATAAAAAATTTTATTTTTTAAACCTTTTTTAGAATTTTTAATTGCATATCTTGAAATATCACAACCAAATATTTTATTTGAATTAAGTAACTTCTGTATTTCATATATTAAAAAACCTTTTCCACAACCCAAATCTAATATTTTTGAGTCTTTGGTTAAATTATATTCTTTAATTATACTGGTAGCTAAGAATTTTTGATAACCTTTAATATACTTATATCCCCCGTATCCAAATCGTCTATCTCCATCCCAGTAATCTTTTGAATATAATTTCGAGACCTTCATGCACTCCACTTTATTATCCATCATTCTTTTTAAGTAATTTCTTTTAACTTTTTTATGTCTAAAGCTTACAAAATTTTGAAGTTTTCCTTTTTTTTTAATTGTATTTTTACTTAAAGATTTTTTAAGTAAAAAAATTTTTTCTACATAATTGCAAGTCTTTTTATTTTTAATAATTATATTTTCTAAACAAAAGTGAATTTGTTTTTTCTTAGCAATAATTTTTTTGTAAAGTTTTTTTCTTTTTTCTAAGTTTTCTGGAAGTTGATAAAGACTATAAAATAATATTCCATCATAATCTTTAATATTATCTAAAATTTCAGATAAGATATAAGAACTTCCTTTAAAAGCATATTCTGTTCCACTTAACAAAAAATGATAACTATTTTTTTTACAATAATCTCTTAATATTATGTTTTGAACATTTTGTGGAACTCTTTCACCAAAAAATTCCCTACTAAAAATATAACCTTTTAATCTCATTTTTTAAACGGGAGTTGATAATTAATTCCTATCTCTGTCATTGCTCTTGTGGTAATCGGTAAAAAAAATTCACCCATTTTTTTATCTCCATAAGGGGAATAAATAGATTTAAATCTACAATTCATGCTTACTCTTGTTTGTTTTTCTTCATTAGTAACATTGCCATGTGGTAAAGATTGATTGAATAATAGGCATTCGCCAAATTTTATATCTAACCACTTTACCTTTTTTTTGATTTTATTGTAAATTTGCTTACTGCTATTTATTTTTGAGCGTTTCATAAGTTTAATAAAATTTTTTTTATCTTTTTCCTCTAATATGTACATTGATTTTGTTTTGTAACAGTCTACTAGCGGTAACCATAAATTTATTTCAAATGGTGAGTCTCCTGACCATACGTCAGAATGTACAGGTAATAATGAGGTTTGGTCTTTTGGAAATTGCACACTGTGATTAATACTCTTTTGCATCATTAACTCATTTCCTACTAATGTATAAATCAAGTTTTTTGCAATCTTGAAATAATGATATCTAAAATTATTATCTTTATTGTTAAGATTTATTAAATTTACTCTAACATCATTCAATTTTTCTAAAGCAATTATTTGATGTAAATTATTTAAATTTAATCTTGATATTTTTTTTAATCTAAGAATTTTTTTTAAATTACGTTGAGTAAGATTTTTTATATAATTTAATGAATCAATACTTTCTACTTTAGAAATGATATATCCTCTTTTCTTAAATTTACTGATTAAATTTATTTCTTTTTTTTCAAAAAAATTTCTCATTTTGTGGCAAAGATATTAACAATTTCCTCATTTTTTAAATTTCTATCAAATTCCTCACTTAGTTCTTTAACATCATAACATTTGTATTTTTTATTTTTTAAAAACCTTAAAACTTCTTTATAATCGATGTCCCAATTCCTTTTACTGTTCTCACATAATTCAACCAATATCTTAGGGGAATACCGATTGATAATATTTTCACATGACTTTAGGGCATAAAAATCAGGACCATCTATGTCAATTTTTATAAATGAAATTTTTTCATTTATCAATTCATCGGGTATTAAATATTCACCATTTTTATTTATACCTACAAATCCATTGTACAATCTGATATTTTTTTCATTTATAAAATTTTTCTTCAAGATTTGAAATACATCTGTCAAACATTCAAAAGAATAGATATTTCCTTTGTAATTTGAACATCTTGAAAACCACCAAGTATAAAATCCAATATTTGCACCTATATCAATACAGTTTGCTCCCTGAAAAACATTTTTTTCAATTATTCTTCTTTCATCAGTTTCGTAATAATCTCTGTATGCGTATAAATTTCTAGAAGGATCCGAAAACGTTTTGGTTGATGTATAAAAATTTTTTCCTAAATAATTTATTTTTTTTGGCTTTAATATTTTCCACAGTATTAATGCCTTAATTTTAGGTATTATAATTTTATATTTCTTTAAATATCTAATAAAAGGAAATTTATTTATTATTAATCGTCTATATTTAAAATAAATTTCACTCATTACTTATTTAAGAAATTTAAACCAAACCTTAGTAGCTACTGAAATAGTTTTTTTATTCCAAACAGGAGCGTTTTTCCAATAATCTAAATTATTTAACATTATCTTTATTCCATCTATCACTTTAATTTTGGGTTTCCATTTTAGTATAGATTTTGCTTTTTTAATATTAGCTTTAGATCTGTCAGGTTCGCCTGGTCTTTTAGGGATAAATATTTTTTTTTTACTGATTACTTTGGCAATCTCATTTACTGAAGTCTCAACTCCACTACCAATATTTATAATATCTCCATTTTTTTTTAATTTACCAGCTTTATAGAATGCTTTAGCAACATCAGTCACATAAACAAAATCTCTTGTCTGTTTACCGTTTCCAACAATTGTTAAAGGTTTATTATTTATTTTTTGTGCCAAAAATACTCCAAAAACAGCACCGTATGCACCAGAAGTTCTCGATCTTGTACCAAAAACATTAAACAGCCTCAAAGAGGTAACATTCATTTTATAAACCTTACTCCAATGTATCAGTAGATCCTCACCTAGTTTTTTTGTTAGTGCATAAGGATATTGTAAAGAAATCAAAGAATTTTCAGTGGTAGGAAATTTTTTTGGGATTCCATAACAAGAAGCTGATGCAGCATAAACAATTTTTTTTATAGAATTATTTTGCGATGCTTTTAATATATTTAAAGTCCCTTGTACATTTGTTGAAAAATATAATTGAGGATTATTTATACTTGGCACAATATCTGCTAAAGCTGCTAAATGAAAAACAGTATCAATATTTTTAAAATAATTTGAAAATTTTTTATTATACTTTGAAATATCACACTTAATAAATTTTAAATTTTTATTTTTTAAATTTAAATTTGAAATTCTTCCACTGACCAAATTATCAAGTACTACTACTTTAACTTTTTTGTTTAAAAGTTCATCAACTAAATGACTTCCTATAAATCCACAGCCTCCAGTTACTATTACTTTTTTCATAATTTAAATTTTAAATGATATATATAATTTAATTTAGACTTTTAATATCATTATATATAAATTCGGTTATTTTTTTGTAACCTTTAATATTAAAATGCCCATCAATACCTAGGGGTAATAAATCTCTATAACTTGATTGTTTATCTAAGAAATCCTTATGTAAATCTATAAAATTAATATCTAGTTCCAAAGCAATTTTTTTTACTTTTGGATAAAGCTCATACTTAAAGTCATACATTACGCTGCTAAGATTAGATAAATATCTTTGATGAGTTGGTAAATAAACCAAGTAAAAATTTGCATTATTATCCTCAGTCAATTTTTTTGCTTTACTTAGTATTAATTTAAATTCTTCTTCAGGATAACTATTCTCCTGAAAAGACGTATAAAGCAATTGTTTACGAATATTATATAATTTTATTATTTTAAATAGTTTTGCTAAAAATTTTTCATTTTTAAGAGAACTTAACGCTTTTTCAATTTGTATATTTTGATTAATGGCTATCTCCTCATCTTTTTTTATTCCAAATTCAATTGCTTCAATTCCCATTTTGTCTATAAAATCCTGTTTATTAATTAAATTTTGAGAAAATGAGTCATTTATTAGATAATTCTTTAAAATGGCAGATGGGTAATTTAATTCATTCTTTAAATCTAAAAGATTAAAATCATAATAAATCCAAATTACATTTTTTACAGATGAATTAAAATATTCTCGCAAACTTGCTAATTGAAGTAAAGGTCCACTACCACCCATTCCAGCTGTAATAACATTCTTATTTGAAATTGTTCTCAAAACTGATGCCATATCATGAGGTCTATTAACACATGAGCCATTAGTATAAGATCCTCCAATTATAAGAAATTCTGTTTCATCAGCATCCCAAACTTCGTCTGGATTGTTGAAACCGTATCTATCACTTTCATAAGTGGAGTAATAACCGTTTTCATTACAAAGTATTGTCGGAGAATAAGAAATTCCAGATAGAGGTAAAATATCATATAAGGAGAGTTCTTTATATTTTGCAAAGTAATGAGGATGAACAGCTACTACTGTGTTGGGATTTAAATTTTTAGCATCAAAATAAACCTCGTATTCTGATCTGTCATCATATTTTTTGCCAGTTTGTTTTTCGTAGTTTATTTTTCTTTGATCTGGTTCTTTCTCTGCGGAAATTTGAATTTTGGTATTATAAGACTGTTTATAAATATGAATTGATATTTCTAAAATATAAATGCCAAGAAACAAAGTTATACATATTATTCTAAAATAAATTTTAAGTTTATTTGATAGAAAAAAACTTATAAATGAAACTAAAATAAATATAAATGTTAAGACGTAGTATGTGAAATAATAATCACGCTTTTCACCTGAGAAAATAACTTCTGATTTATAAACTACAAAAAGTAAAAAGATTACAGATAAAATTAATAAAGTATATGAAAACTTGTTATTATTATATGACATTTGTTTTGTATATACCAAAATTTTAACTTATGTTAATCTTTTAATTTAATGGCAAAAAGAACGAAAAAGCTAAAATTTAAAAACAATTTATTTTCTTTGAAAAAATTATTTATTTCATTTACTGTATTTTTATTACTTTTTATAACTTTTGGTATTGGCTTAAAATCAGGAGCTGAGAGAAATGAACTCTACAAAATAACAAAATACTTCAAAGATAAAATTTTTACCTCTAAAAATAAAGTTTCTAATTTAGAGATTTCAAAAAAATTTGAAAATAAAATTGAATATAAAAAAAACCAATATGATCAACTTACATTTTATCATGACAAAATTCAAATCGAGCGACCTTTAATTGACAAAAAAACATTAATTATTTTTACTTTTGGACAGAGTAATTCTGCTAATCATGGAGGAGAAAAATTTTTTCCAAAAAATAAAAATATTATAAATTATTGGAATAAAAATTTTTATCTGGCATCTGATCCCTTGCTAGGTGCAACAGGAGTCGCCGGTAGCGTTTGGACTAATTTAGGCACCAAAATAGTTAATAATGATTTAGCAGAAAAGGTTATTATAGTGGCTGCTGGTGTTAGTGGAACATCTATAAAAAAATGGGCTAATTATGGAAATTTGAATGAAATGTTAATTGAAAGATTAAAAGAAGCAAAAAAACAAAAGTTAAATATAAATTATTTTTTTTGGCATCAAGGTGAAAGTGATTATATTTTAAGCCCAGTAATTTATTCAAAAAAACTGTCAGAGGTAATAAAATTAACAAAAAAATTTTATCCTAAATCAGATTTTTTTGTGTCTCAGGCCTCAAAATGCGGAGTGTATCCATCTAATGAAAGTTTGTTGAATGCTCAAAAAGAAATTACAAAATTAAATGGAGTATACTTGGGTCCTAATACAGATTTAATAGAAGTAGAGGACAGATATGATGGTTGTCATCTCTCGGGCCGTGGTTTAGAAAAACATGCTGATGCATGGTTTAGAATAGTTAAAAATCATATCAAAAAATAAAATCTTTAAAATTGAAAATATATAAACTTTTCAGACTGGCCTAATGAAATTGAAATTCCAACAATTAAAATAGCTAAAAACAAAGGCATTAAAAAACTAAAACTAATTTTACTTGAAAAACTATTTAATATTTTGTGTTGCTCAAATTTTTGTGAAAGTATTAAAACAAATACACTAATTAATGTAATTAAAACTTCTTTATTAATAAAGTCACTTATATTGGAGTTATAAAAAATATTAAAAAAATCAATCATCTTTTCAAAATCTGTAATTCTAAAGACCACCCAAAGATTAAAAATGACAAAACAAATGAAAATATTACTTAATATGTTATAGCCAAATTTATGAAAATTTAAAAATTTCTCTATGATTAAAAACAAACCATTTAAAAATCCCCATAAAATAAAATTTAAACTTGCTCCATGCCAGAGACCTGCAATAATCATAGTAAAAATCAAATTGAAGTTCATTCTTGTTTTGCCTTTTTGAGAACCACCTAAAGGGATATATAAATAATCTCTAAACCAGCTAGATAATGTCATATGCCATCTTCGCCAAAATTCAGTAATGGATGATATTAAATAAGGTCTATCAAAATTCTGTGGCAAAGAAATCCCAAGGATTATTGAAATACCAAGTGCCATATCAACATATCCACTAAAATCAAAATAAATTTGTATTGGAAATAACAGGAAAGCTTTTATTACATCAACATTATCATGGATATTTGGATCCTGGAATATTGGATCTATTATTAAAGCTATATTATCGGCAAAATAGACTTTTTTTAAATAACCGATACTAAATAAAATGATACCGAATTTTATATTATTTTTGTTAAAAATAATCTTTTGCTTTAGCTGTGGTAATAATTGATTAAGTCTTAAAATAGGACCTGCAATTAATTGTGGAAAATAAAGAATATATTCAGAAATATTTGAAATATTATAATCATGATTTGGTTTATTTTTTCTATCAACTAATACAGCGATTGCAGTAAAAGTTATAAATGAAATAGCAAGTGGAATTTCTTCTTTATATGAAAATTCAACTAAAAAATTTAGATTAAGCAGTTGGAATAAAAAAAACGAATATTTGAAATAAATTAAAGGTATTAATAAAATAAAAATAGAAAAAATTAAAGTGTAATTTTTTCTTAAAAAGAAATAAACCAAAAAACAATAAAATAAAATTAAAGGAAGAAAAAAAATATTCCAATAAGAATAAAAAAAAAGACTAGAAAATATTATTACATGTTTCTGATGTCTATGAAAAAATTTAACTAATAATATAAAAATTAAAAAAAATATAAAAAAATCTACTGAAGAAAATAACATTAATTTATCTTTTGAAATATCTCTTTAGAAATAATTTCATGACCTAGTGAATTCGGATGTGGGTCTTGATACTTATTCCATAATTTCTTTTCATCGATATTTTCTAAAACTGGAAGAAGATCTATATATTTTAAATTAATTTCATCTGCTAAATTTTCAATTTTTTTATTGATAAAGCTTAATTTATAAGGATTTAATTGATGAATATCTGGCATATTTACTAAGATACATTTTATATTGTTACTATTACAATACTCATTAAGTTTTTTTAATTCACTAATATTTATTTTAAATCCATTAGACTTTTTATTATAGATATTTTCATAATACGATACTAAGTTTTCTCTCTTCAAAGAAGCATCAAATGATTTAAACAATTTCCATAATACTACTCCTAAATGGGTATGTTTTATAAAAAAATTTGTTTTTTTATTCTCAAGCAACTCAGCATCGTTCACGAAATAATTAATAATAATATAGTTAAAATCTAAATTGCTCCAATTTTTTAAAAAATTATTCACATATCTTTGAGAATTATAGTTCCCAATACCACCATTTATAAATATCCAATTTTTATTATTTTTTTTTGCAAGTTCATTAAGCAAATAAGGGTAAGTATTCTCTCTTTTAACTCCCCAACCCAAAGGAATAGAACTGCCAATAATTAAAAACCTTTTTTCATATCGTCTCAAAAATTCATTATCATAATTTATATCTCTTTGACCATGATTATTAATTTTTATATCAACACCTTGGAATGAACCAGATTCATTTTTTCTATGAACATGATTAATTGTTTTATCGTCAATTTTAATTTTAAGTTCTTTTGCATATTTCCACATTTCAATATCATAATTAAGATTAACTGAATGTTTTATTCTTAAAATTATTTCACAAAAAATTAATGATAAAATTATTGATATTGTTGGTAAAAGGATAAATGAATAAATTTTTTTCATTAAATTATATCTTAAAAAATTAAAATTTAATAAAGTGAGTATATATCTTTATTTTTATTATTTTTTTATTATTAAAATAAATTTTTACTTAAACGCACTGTAGAAATTTGACTTTTTTAACTCTTTCATTCTTTTTGATAAGGCATTAACAACAAAATTTATCCTATAATTGGTCTCTTTTTTATAAATAGTCTGATTTTTTTCTTTTCCAAGTTTTCTAGATTGCAAAACTATAGATCGTCTAGGATATTTACTATAATTTGATGGAGATCCATGCACTAATAGATGATTAAAAATTATTACATCACCAGGCTCTAGCTCGCAATTTACCAACTTACAAGATTTCTCTAATTTTTTTAAATCCTCGTAAACTATACTTCTTTTATGGCTAAGATTTTCATTAATAACATCAAAATTTCTTTGTATACCAAATTTGTGAGATCCTTTAAGAACTTTCAAACAACCATTATTAATATCTTGTTTGTCAATAGCTATATAAATTTGAAGAAAATCTTTCCAATCTTTTTGATTGTGACCTGATCCATAAGTTTTCAGATTATAAATTTCTTGATGCCACTCTACTGAAGGACCAAAAAAAGGAGCTTTATTATTAACCATTAAATGGTTGAATGTATAATTTTTATTTTTAAAAAATTTTTTTAATTGATTATTTATTGGTTTGTTTTTTGGTATCTCTGAAAAAATAATATCATCTAACAAATTACCAAAACCCCACGGTATATTTGTAAATGGTATAAATGCCTTAGGTTTTAAATGTTCCAATCTTTGTTTAACTTTATTAATAAACTTTTTATGGAAGACTTTTTTTAATATAATGTAGCCATTTTTATTTAATGAATTCATAATAATTTTTAAAATTTATAATTATTTATTTTAAATTTTTGAGTTTTACCAATTAAAATTATTCTAACAAGCAAATTAAGCTTAATTTATTTAAAGAATTTTCTCTTTATATTAATACAGGCATCTAAAACTGCACCTTCAGCAGACTTACTTTTTGTAACAAAATCTGAGTTATTTTTTGCCTCTGTTCTAGCATTTCTGGGAGCTATTCCGTATTTTGCTTTTTTAAGTATCTCAGCATCAAAAATCCCGTCACCCATATATATAACATTTTTAAAGCCATAATTTTTTTCTATAAATCTAATTCTTTCTTTTTCAGAAACAAGATGCAATTTAAAACCCATATCATCTGTAATTCTCTTTTTTGAAATTCCAAATCCTCTTTTATCAGCAGTTAAGAATTCAATTTTTATGTCGCTTCTAATCATTTTAAGACCATCGGCATCATGTGGTCCAAATATTTTTAAAACTTTTCCTTTTTGTGAATATATAAATTGGCCTGTCGTCATTACACCATCAACATCAAGTAAAAAAAATAATTTTTTTTTCATATTAATTTATAACTACTTTCAAAGATGTGCTTTACATAATTTTCATCAAACTTTTGGCATGCAAGTTCATAACCACTTTTTGATATATTTTCTAATTTATTAATATTTTTTTTATAAAACTTAATTTTATCAACTATATCATTTATTTCATTATTATGAGCTATATAATGAACCCCATCAATCATACCTAAATCCTTGTAACAATAATTTTTCCCATTTCCCAAATACACACACCCTGTTCTCATGCCTTCAGCAAAAGAAATACCAGGTAAATCACCAAGCTCCTCACCACATATGAACATTTGAAATGAATTAAATTTTTCAACAATATCGATGTCGTAATATTTTCTTAATTTATAATCTTGGTTTTTAATTACTGGAGCATTTAAACACTCAATATAATCTTTATAAGTATCTTTATTCTCAAAAATTTCTTTTCGTATGGGATGGACTGTGTTTTGCTTATAAAAGTTAAGCAATGGAGCCATCACATTATCAATTTTATCATAAACTTGGAAGGAGCCAACGGATAAACACCTACTTTCTCTGTAAGTGAATTGTTTTATATTTTGAAATCGAGCCTTAACAACAAATGGAAACGAAAAAAAAACATTTCTATAATATGAAAAATATTTTTGAAAATATAAACTATTTTTTTTAAGATTATTTTCAGCTATAAAATGAAAGTTTTTAATTTTTTTACAATTTTCTGAAATAGTTTGAGTTAAATAATTATAGTGTGAAAGATGAATTAATTTTTTGCAATCAGAGTTTACTATAACTTTAGCGTTTTCAGAAATATCATAACTTACATCTAAATTTAAATTGGAATAAATTATTAAAATATCATCTTTTTTCAATTTTTTTATATCAAATATAATATTTACTTTTAGAGGATTAATTTTGTTAATTAAAATCCATAAATAAATTTGCAAATATTTATAAATGTATCGATCAATAAAATAGACTAATTTTAAGACAACTTTGTTAGTAAAGTACTTGGTTAATGAACTGTAATTTCCAGATATTAAAATTGATATTTTATTTTCTTTGATTAAATTTAGTAAAAAACCATGTTTCAATGGTATTTTAGATTTTCTTAAAAAATCAGCAATCGTTTTACCAACCATTGAATTATAATGAGGATTGTAAATAAATATTTCTGGCTTCATCACGAAACAAATACTATATATGTCAAATTATGAAATGTATAATTTCAAAATCGTCTAATTTTAAAAAAATATTTAAACTAAGTAAATTTCCCATATTTTGTGGAGTTACAAACAAAAAGAATAAAAAAATTGATAGAGAAAATTTAATATTTTGGATAAACAAAAATTCTGGAACTGTTCAAGTTCATCCTAAAATAAAATTAGAAAAACTATATAAAAATAGCCACGGCTCAGGAACAGTTGGAAAAACTTGGGCCAATCACCATCAGTTTTTTTATAATTTTGTTAAAAAATATTTTAAAGGAAAAATATTAGAAATTGGAGCAGGGAATAATTCAATAACTTCAAAAATAAGTAATTTTGGTAAAATAGAAAAAATATATTCTATAGGAAAGAATATAGATCAAAAAATTAAAAATAATCGAACCGAAATAATTGAAAATTTTTTTTCTAAAAAAATTATTAAAGAAAAAATTAAAACAAAAATTAATGTTGTTATACATTCTCACTTTTTTGAGCATGTCTATGATCCAAACAGATTTTTAAAAGATATATATTCAACATTAGATGTGGATGGCTACCAATGCTTTAGTGTTCCAAATATGTCAGAGATGTTAAAGTTAGGACAAGCTAATGCCGTAAATTTTGAACATCCATATTATTACGATAATAATTTAATAAAAGTTATGCTTGAGTCAAATGGTTTTAAAATTATTAAAACAAAAAAATTTCTCAAAAATCATTCGGTCATGTATGTTACAAAAAAAACAAATATTTTTAAAAAAAATAAATATTCTAAATATTTTAGAAATAAAAAAATTTTTACAAACCTTCATTCAACTTGGATAAAAGATAAAGAAAAAATTGAAAGTTTCCAAAAAAACAAAAAAAAAATATTTGTTTTTGGGGCTCATATATTTTCGCAAGTAATTCTTCATCTTTTAAAAGACAAAAAAGATATATCTGGAGTATTAGATAACGACAAAAATAAAATAAACAAATATTTATATGGCTTTGATTTAAAAGTTTATAAACCTGATGTATTAAAAAAATATAAAGAACCTTATGTATATATGAGAGTTGGTGCTTATGCTAAAGAAATTAAAAAACAAATTTTATCCTTGAATAATAAAACAAAATTTATTTAAATAAAAAAACATTTTCTAACTCTTAACATATATAATCTTGTTATAATTTTTAGTTTTTAAAGCCTCATTTAAATGTGCTTTACCTAAATAATATAAAAAAATTGAATAAGGAAAATGATGTAAACCAGCGATATTCAAAAAAATAAGGGCAGTAAGAATATTTACCTTATATATAGATAAATTTTTATTCTTAAGAAAATCATTTAATACTCTCTGGCATTTATAATTTTCCTTAGAAAAATAAAAGTCTAAAGACACCTTTTCTTTTTTAACCTGAACCTCATATTTTTCCTGGCTTATGATATTATGATCAATAATTAAGCCATGATTTAACTTAGCTAAATCGTAGTATATATCTCCATAATTTAATATACCTGAAAAATTATCTCTCCAATCTAACAATGTGTATTTATCTTTTTTTTTATTATAAGTTATATTTTCAAAATGCAAATCTCCGTGAAAATTCACCGGAAGACCATCATTTATTTTTTTCCAATTAATTTTTTTTAGCAAATTAACTAAACTGGAAATTTTTTTGTTATTAATTATATCTGAGGTATCCTTAACGTTATTTTTTTCATATAAAAAGTTTATTCTTGATTGAGTTTTTTCATAATAAAAATCATTACATTGTCTATTAAATAAAAATCTTTCTTTTTCATTTAGCTTTTTTTTAATCCAAAAATTTTTATCTAAAAAATTTAATAATTTTTTAAATTCATTATTTTTATTTTTTAATTTTGAAAAAATTTCTCCCTTTTCATAATTGTAAACATAAAAATATTTTTTTTTATCAATTACCTTGGGAACAAAATTATCTAAAATTTTCGATCTTTTAAATCTATTTGAAATAGAAAGTGGATTTATAAAAAATTTAATAACTTTATTTTCTCTAAAAAATATCCCTTGATCTGATTTTGGAAGAATATTTCTTTTTAAGTAAGCTTTTTCAGCAAGAGATTTGGTTTCATGACTTCCAATATCGTGCCATGTTTTTACAAATCTAAAATCTATTTTATCAATATTTATTTTCTGAAAATATGAAAGTTCACCAAAGTTATTTGGATCGTTTTTAATAATTTTTTTAAAAAGTTTGTGATTTTTAATATATGCTAATCCAGTGTAGTTATAACAGTTTTTAATATGATGATTTAATTTAAAATTTATTTTTTTATTAAGTTCTACTGTAGCATATTTCATGCTATCAGGAGTACCCTTATGTAAAATCATTGTATCTTTTGAGATATTTTTGTAAAAATTTTTATCTTCTACAATTGCATCATTAGCATGAAAAAAAAATGGTTTATTAATTAACGGTAGTGCTTTTTTTAATGTTAGAGTGAGTCCTGACCCTTTGCCATTATAATTTTTAACTTCTTTAAAAATAAACTTTCTATTTTTGTATACTAAATTTAGGTATTGTTTTATGTGCTCACCTTTATATCCAAGCATAATAATAAATTCTGTATTTTCTGGATAAGACTCAATAATATGAGATATCACAGGAACATCTCCTATTTGAATCATGGCTTTGTTATAATGTTGAGTATGATAATCTAATCTTGACCCAACTCCAGCAGATGGTATTAGTACTAACATAAATTAATTAAGTCATATATTATTGTTTCTTATTCTGCAAATTAATGATTAAAAATTGTTTTTTAGGTGCGGGTCCAATGAGTTTAGAGATCATCACATCGTTAAATCGTTTTTCAAAAAAATATAAAAAAAAAAATAATGTTGATTTGCTCACGTAATCAAATTGAAACCTCGTATTTAGGTGGGGGATATGTGAATAATTTTTCTACGAAAGAATTTTCAGATTTTGTAAAAAAAAAAAATAATCCAGGACTTATTATGGCCAGAGATCATTCTGGTCCATATAAAAATGATTCTTTTAAGGAAAAATTAAACATAGAAATTGACAATTGTAAAAAATCTTTGAATGATGATATTGAGGCTGGTTTTAAAATAATTCATATAGATACCTCCTCTTGTAACAAAGCAAAATATGAAATTGCTGAAGAACTGATAAATTATTGTGAAGAAATAGCCTTAAAAAAAAATAAAAAAATTTTTTTTGAATTTGGATGCGAAGATCATGGTATCCTCAAAAACTTAGATGACTTCAAGCGAGACATTAAGTTTTTTTCTAAATTTAAAAAAAGGCAGTTTATTGTTTGTCAAACTGGATCACATGTAAAATCTTTATTTCAGATTGGTCAATTTGATTTTACAGGAGTAAAACAAATGAAAAAAATTGCAAAACAGCATGGTATTCTGTTAAAAGAACATAATTGTGACTATTTAAATAAAGAGCAAATCAAAACTAGAAAAAAATTTGGAATTGATGCAATCAACGTTGCTCCTGAACTAGGTTTTCTTCAAACTTATTTTACTTATACAAAAGCCCAGGAATACAATTTTCACAAGGATTGTGAAGCTTTTATGAAAGTAGTATTGCATGGTGGTAAATGGAAAAAATGGAACTATAATAATGAAAATAACTTTATTAAATTTCTTACCTCTGCACATTATTTTTTTATGTCAGATCAATTTCAAAACTTGAAACAAAAAATTAATAATATTACTAATTATCAGAAAAATCTTGACAATACTGTTGAGGAAAATTTATTAAAATATTTCTAGATTTATTTTCTATTATAATCATCAATTATTCTGACTACATCACTTATTTCAGGAGTGCTAGCCTCCAAATAAGTTGAGTTAGTTACACCAAACATTCTATGCACAATGCCAGGATTTATGGTAAGAATATTTCCTTTTTTAAATAACCTGGATTTTAATCGATTTTTTTTCCCAAAAAATATCTTTAATGTTCCACTTAAAACAAAAATTGTTTCTTTTTTTTTTTTATGAAATTGTAGACTGCATTGGTGTCCTTTTTTCATGAATAACTTTTTAAACATATACTTATTATTTTTTTCAAGAAGTATTTCATATCCCCAAGGCTTAATGATCTTTTTTTTCATAACTATGTTACCTTCAATAGTAATTTATAACTAAATGAGAATATATGTTTTATAATTCAAATCAAACCAGATCTAATATTGAAAATTCAGATTATAATTTATCAAACATGTCTATAGCAAAAAATTTTTTTCAGTGCATAAATCAAGCCAATTGAGCTATTAGTACCGGTCAGCTGCACGCATTACTGCGCTTCCACACCCGGCCTATCAACGTGGTGGTCTACCACGGCTCTATAGGAAGAACTAGTTTTGAGGTGAGTTTCCCGCTTAGATGCTTTCAGCA
>MDTE01026370.1_pt1 | contig 61802 bp, 47 predicted proteins | sample 811231 | NCBI WGS metagenome assembly MDTE01 (sample SAMN05326651, study PRJNA326480) | marine metagenome | isolation source: seawater | place: Indian Ocean: Red Sea | collected 2010
CTAGTTCCTTTTCAATTGTCATAACACAATGCCCACAGCTAATTCCCGGCACATGCACCGTCTTGGTCATCACAGATCTCTTCTCCTTGTTGAATGTTTCCCGCAATAAACCCAAACCCCTTTAGACCTGGGTCGAGGACTCAAACACCTGCATTAGCTCCCCGAGAACCTCCTCCCGTGTTCCCGCATCAGCGCTTCGGACCGCGTCCGTAACACACGAGCGCAGATGTCCTTCTAGCATAATTGCGCTGACCTTCTTCAGCGCACTCTGGATCGCAGAGATTTGGTTAACTACGTGTATACAGTACTCACCCTCATCGACCATGCGTTGCACACCGCGCACATGCCCCTCAATGCTCTTGAGGCGCCGGACAAGGTCGTCATTAGGTTTGCGGGACACTGAGACTCCGGGAACGAGTATCCCCCCCCCTATGGGGGGGGGATACAAATCTGGACTCGAAGACCTAAATGCGTCAACATCTACCTCCATTTGAGTAGTAGCTCTAGAATCCATAAATCGTGAAGCCTTAGCCCAAGCGCATTTCCTAATGTCGACAGAGTCCTCTAAAGAGTCGGCCTCGACCCTCGAGCAGGGGGACGAAGGAGGGATTCCTCAGGTAGCCGAACAGCTGGACCCGATCGAGTTCTTCAAGGCGTGGTTCGATGCCGCCGAGGACTCAGGGATTTTCATGCCGGAGTCAGTAGCCCTCGCAACAGCAACTTCAGAAGGCGCCCCCTCGGTCCGAATGGTCTTATTAAAGGCAGTCAACGAGAAAGGGTTTGTCTTCTTTACCAATTACGGCAGCAGAAAGGCCAATGAAATTGAAGCTAATCCGAGGGCAGCACTATGCTTCCATTGGGCGTCGCTCGAACGACAAGTTCGGATCACGGGATCGGTGGAGAGGATCACTGAAGCAGAGAGTTATGCATACTTCAGCACGAGAGAAAGAGGTAGCCGCATCGGTGCCTGGGCGTCCAAACAAAGCCAGCCACTTCTTGATCGAAAAGAACTGCAGAGACGAGTCAGCGAGACTACAAGTAGCTTCACGGACCAGGATATCCCGCTACCCCCGTTCTGGGGCGGATACCGGATTCGTCCAGAAGTAATTGAATTTTGGCAAGGCAAAGCCGACCGCCTGCACGATAGGCTCGTCTTTACTCGTAAAGGTCACCACTGGAGCACCGAAAGGCTCTACCCCTAGAGTTCTTCGCGAAATCGCAAGGTCTAATCAGGAATCTCCCTAAGACTTGTGGCAGAGCCTCATGCACCGTCCCTTGCTCATCTGAACTCAAAAGGGCGAAAGGCGATGATGATAGGACCGGACTACTTAACGAAATCGAGACTCCAGTTTATCAAAAGGCTCGGCACGAATAGCGGGCTCGATACTTTTCCGGGCATGGTGTCCTAATGGGCGCCGGTGCGCAGGCCGTTCTGGCCCTGTTCCCCATAGCCCTCGGCGGCGTCCTGTTGGTAGGGTTTCGGGTCCCCGCTAAACACGCAATGCCCGCGGCTTACGTAGCGGCAGCGTCAGTCGCGATCTTCGCATGGGAGATGAGTGTTTCTCGGGTAGCAGCTGCCTCGATACAGGGTTTGTTCCTGACGTTTGATCTTCTATTCATAATTTTCGGAGCGATCCTTCTCCTCCATACGCTGGAGCGGTCCGGGGGGGTCGCTGCAATCCGGAAATCATTCAACGGAATAAGTGATGACCGGCGAGTTCAGGTTGTCATCGTCGCATGGCTATTCGGTTCGTTCATCGAAGGCGCCGCCGGCTTCGGTACTCCTGCAGCTGTAGCAGCACCACTCCTAGTGGCACTAGGATTTCCAGCAGCAGCAGCAGTGATGCTTGGCATGATGATTCAGAGCACGGCGGTCACGTTCGGTGCAGTGGGAACACCCGTCCTAGTCGGAATCCAAGGGGGCTTAGGTGGCGAAGCTTTTGCAGCTGCGCTCGCCGGAGCCAACATGACAATGGTCGACTACCTGCGTGCGGTCACAGCAAAGGTCGTCCTGCTGCACGCCACGGCCGGATTCCTAATGCCGGTATGGATGGTCATAATGCTCACTCGATTCTTCGGAGCAAATCGCTCATGGAGCGAAGGACTCTCCATCTTACCTTTTGCCCTCCTCGGAGGCTTGGCTTTCGTAGTGCCGTACGTCTTTTTTGGCACATTCCTGGGTCCCGAATTCCCGTCGTTACTTGGGGCGCCAGTCGGACTCTTGATAGTCGTCTCAGTTGCGCGCCGCGGATGGCTCTTGCCTAAGGACCACTGGGACTTCCCGGAAAGGTCAAAGTGGAACCAGGAATGGGTCAGCGGACTCGAAGACGAGTTGGCGAATGTTCCCGAAGGGCGTGGCATATCCTCAGCTTCCGCATGGGCGCCCTATGCACTGCTAGGCGGGCTCTTAGTCCTCACGCGTCTCCCGCAGCTTCCGGTGGGAGAATGGCTTCGCCTAGTGTCGGTTTCTTGGCAAAATATCTTGGGGTCAGAAATCACTGCTACCACCACACCTCTTTATCTCCCAGGATTCGTGTTACTGGTGGTCGTGTTAATCACTGCGCTCCTCCATCGGATGAATGGTCCAGCACTGGGGGAAGCGTTTCGCTCCTCGACCAAAGTTCTCATAGGTGCCGGCGTTGTGCTCGTCTTCACTGTGCCGATGGTTCGTGTGTACATCAACTCTGACGTCAATGGGGCCGGATTACTCTCCATGCCTCTAGCTATGGCGGAATGGGTTGCGAGCAACGTGGGTGCCGTATGGCCTTTCTTCGCGCCGATGACGGGCGCACTCGGCGCCTTCATCGCCGGTTCCAATACGGTGAGCAACCTTATGTTCTCGGCCTTTCAGTTCGGAGTCGCCGAAAAACTGGCCATGTCGACGGTGATGATTGTGGCTCTTCAGGCAGTAGGGGCGGCCGCGGGTAACATGGTTGCGATACATAACGTGGTAGCAGCATCGGCCACGGTCGGGTTACTAGGTAAAGAGGGTGAGACACTGCGAAAAACGATCTTGCCAACCGTCTACTACTTATTGGTCGTGGGCCTTCTAGGATTACTAGCAATCCACGTGATCGGAGTTGCGGACCCGGCAGGACTCTGAGTCTCTCGAGCCTAGCTCTATCCCCTTAGACCCTCAACGATCGTGCAATGCCGTCAGCTGCGTGTGAGATACACGCGAGTCCAATCTCTTCGGTCGCTCCGCGTGCGTCTCCGAGTATCCCGTTCGACGTAACCGACCTGAATCCATCCTCAAAAATTCTGGTTTTGAGTTCGTCGTCGAAAACCTCAATGTGACCTTTTTCCGCACGCTCTTCCCGAACTAGGTCCGGCCGGATACAGAGAATTTCTGAAGTCTCGGCTATGTCAGCGTGTCCACCAACCCGACCCACTAGCTCAGGAGCGACCTCTAACAATGCCGCTTCCCAGAGAGCAACGAAACCGATGAGGTCAGTGTAGGCATCTACCTTGCAATCTGGTCCGACCGCGGCACGCAGATCCGGAAGCATCTCTTCCAGGGGCCCAAAGTTTCCACCGTGTGATGGAACGAAGCAAAGCCTCGTGAAGCCATGTCTCGCAAGGCTTACAGCATAATCCGTGCATATCGCCTCGAGTGTGCTACTTCGCAACGTAAGTGTACCCGCAAATCCCATGTGGTGCTCTGAGCATCCCACGCGAATCGTCGGCGCTGCCAAAGAGTTACCTAGCCGACTAGCCACCTCTACGGCTAGACGATCCCCACGAACTGCATCCACGAGGAGTGGCAGGTGCGGACCATGTTGCTCCACAGCGCCCACGGCGATTACAACGGTTGTAGTTCCAAGGTTGATCGCCGCCTCAACTTCAGGCCACGTCATCTCCTCAAGAAGTAAGTTCTCGGACATATTTCACTCAATGGTTCTAGGGTGGTGCGGAAGTGTAGCCAGACAAATTGGAACCGCATAGACAGGCCTATCGCCGTGATCTTTCCAGTCACGATTGCGGTCACAGCCTCACTCGGGAAAACAGGTCCGCTGATCGCCCTCAGAATTGGAGCAAGCTTCTAGCTCATTCCTCGAGTTCCGACATCCATGCCCCAATCGCCGTAGCGAAGTACGTCGGTTGGAAAGCATACCAATCCCCCAATCCATCAGGTATACGATACTCCTCACCTGCCTGCTCAGAAGATATACCACGATCGATAGCCCTTCGCGCAGCAGCTTCAATATCACCTAGGAGGTCGATGTACCTGTCTAATGCCATTGCATCAGCGAGCGGTCCATGGCCAGGCACGTACGTCGAAGCATCCATTGCACTCAAGAGTCGCGCCTCCGCACTGAGTCGGGATGGGGCCGCATCCACATAATTCGGGACCATTTGGTTCCAAACCAGATCTCCGCAAAAGACCACAGATTCCTCAGGTATCTCGACAGTCAAATCCGATTGGGTGTGTCCTCTGCGCGGGACAAGAATCACTGAGCGGTCTCCTAGATCGATCTCGGTAGGTCGACGGGTTCCTATGCGGGTTACTGACTCCAAAACTTCGCTCTGCTCATCACCATTCTGCATCGACAGGTCGATCGTCACATCAGTCCCGAGGACTTCGACTCCGGGTGTCTCGACCATCCCTCTGAGTCCATCTGAGTGGTCGCCATGGTAGTGCGTGATCACCGTGTGTGTAGGACGTCGACCTGTTAGTCGGCGGGCTTGCTCTGTCATCCATCGAGCGCCGTCGTTAGAAGCAAACGCCTCTACAATCACTACCCCGTTCCTGCCTGAGATAATTCCGCCATTACAAAGCGTGGTGCGGTCCTCGAGTGGAGTCGATACGAGGCCCCAAACTCCCGGAGCTATCCTCTCTAGGCGCCCCCAAGGCTCGGAAGCTACGACAGGAAAGCGATCTTGGGTCGCCCAGACCATTTGACCCCACAGAGGAGCGACAGCCTTCATTAGAGCAACCTGTGCGGCACATGAAGAAGATCTTCTTACGAAGTCGCGACGGGTCAACGAGGGGCGTGATTCCATAACGAACACTTCAGATTTTAGAATTCCCTAACTTGAAAAGCTGGCGTCCCCGAGCCCGCCTCGCCATCCTCTGCCGCCATGAGCACACCCCTACCAGTTTTAGACACCGTACTGCTCCTACCCTCAGAACCGTCACTATGAACGACTCCGTAAAGCTGCGGCTTCCACACCCTCTCGCCATTCTGACTGGATGTGTACTCCTCGCAGCCGGAGCTAGCTACTTGCTACCGGCAGGAGAATTCGACCGTCAAAGCGACCCTGTCACAGGGCGCACACTTGTTGTGCCTGGTACATACCAGTCGGTCGAATCGAGTCCCGTCAACCTGTTCGAAGCGCTGGTTGCACTCCCGCGCGGTATGGCCGATGCAAGTAGCGTGATTTTCTTGGTCTTCTTGATCGGTGGCGCCTTTACTGTCGTTGACGAGTCAGGCGCGCTCAGGCGCGCGATCCCTTCGCTGGTTAAGGCGCTGAGAGGTCGAGACCTCCTTGTTATACCCGTAGTCTCAATGTTCTTTGCCATGGGCGGAGTCGTCCAAAACATGCAGGAAGAGATCATCCCACTCATTCCCGTCCTGATGATCCTTACCGCGCGGCTCGGGTTCACACCGATCGTGGCGGTTTCCATGAGCGCCGGAGCCGCATTCGTCGGATCCGCGTTCAGCCCGGTCAACCCATTTCAGGTCATTATCGCCCAACAAGCTGCACAGGTCGAACCAATATCAGGTGCGCTTTCCCGTATCGTCTTCTTGATTGGTGCGCTCGCCTTGTGGATAGGGGCCACTATGCGCTATGCGGCGGCAACACGGACAGCCGGACAAGCTTCTAGTTCCGATGAATTTGGCGAGGGCATGACCATCACAGACACAGTGATAGTCGCGATGGTGGCCGCGACCTTCGGCCTGATGGTCGTCGGTCTTCAATACTGGGGATGGGGCTTCGACCAAATGTCTGGAGCATTCTTCCTTATGGGTTGTATCGTCGGCGTGATCGCTAGAATGGGTGTAAGCGGAACCGCTGAGGCTTACGTAAAAGGCTTCAGGGATCTCGCATACGCCGCACTCCTGATCGGCTTCGCTAGAGCCATCTCGACGGTCCTGACTGACGGGCGCATCATCGACACCATAGTGAACGGCATGTTCACCCCTCTCGAAAGTTTGCCCCAACTAGCGTCGGCGCTCGGTATGGTCGTGGGACAAGCTCTCCTGCACATCCCCGTGCCAAGCGTTAGTAGTCAAGCCGTGTTGACAATGCCGATCCTTGTGCCGCTGGCCGATCTTCTGGGGCTCTCACGACAAGTTATCGTGCTTGCTTACCAATACGGTGCAGGACTCTGCGACCTTGTGACACCTACAAACGGAGCACTGATGGCTATTCTTGCCTCGGCCGGCGTCCGTTACGAGCAGTGGATTAAGTTTACCGGTCCACTCTATCTAGCGCTGGTCACCTTGGGATGCGTCTCGATAGCTGTCGCAATCGCCATAGGCCTGCAGTAATGTCGAGCCGGGTCATAGCAGCCGTAATACGTAGGAATGGTGCCTTCCTTCTAGGCCGTCGGCCCGAAAACAAGCGTCACGGTGGAATGTGGGAATTCCCGGGCGGAAAGGTCGAGCCTGGAGAGAAGCCTGAAACCACGGCAAGACGCGAGTTGGCTGAGGAATTAGAGCTAGACGTAACTAATTTTGGCTCACTCCTACACACAGTTCAGGATGAGGACTCTCCCTTCATAATTGAGTTCTATCCCACCGAAGTCACTGGAGATCCTGTCCCAAGAGAGCACACTGAACTCGCATGGCTGTCCTCCGACAAAATAGCGACAATCGCACTGGCCCCGGCTGACAGAATCTTTCTCTCATGGTTCATGTCAAAGGATACGAATAATCTTGGAGCCGAGAGGGATCAGGAGAGTGAGCGGAGGTAATCAGCTGCTCTAGCTTTCGGGATCTCGCTCTTTAGACCGTCGACAGTAAGAGCTCCTCGCCCGATCAAATCTCCGTGGTGGCGAATCCCGATAGGCCCCCTTTCTTCCTCAGCCACCGCTACTGGCTCCCTAGCAATAAGAGTCCGCATTTCATCGTCGTTCACATCAACTGTGCGGCCTGTCATCCCATCACCCAACAGTCGAAGCAAATCATTCGATGGTCGCGGACGACCGCGAGAATCGAAATCGATCCCTCGAACCCCCACGGAAACTGCTCGCCATGATCCATTCTCCCACACTGGGAAAGGCCAGGCATCCAGTGTATGAAACCATGCGCGACCTCCTCGTAAAATCCAGCGGAGCCGATCAAGCCCGTGCCCTAGGCCATATCGGCCCCTCAACTCATCTAAGGCATGTCCAAGACGCTCTTTCGCCTCATCGACTGACAGGTCGTCACCTGGGAAGACCGCGGGCACGCTATCCTCAAAAGATCGATCCTCACCATCATCCAACTTGCGAAGTCGAGCCATGAAGAGCCCCCCTGAGTCGAGATGATGAGGGTATATACGAGCTGCCCCTTCGAGCCTAGGATCAAATCGAACACCTTCGAAGTGAGTCAAACCCGGAGCGTGATCAATCGGAAGTGCGAGGGGCTCAAGCTCTACGGGCAAAAGCCGAAGTGCCTCGGTAACAACTGCCTCGTTCTCCTCAGGGGCAAAAGTGCATGTTACATAAAGAATGACTCCTCCTGGTCGGGTCACCTTAACCGCTCTCTCAAGGAGCGCCCGCTGGGCTTTGGTCACATAACTCAAAAAGGACATCGACTGATTAGGCGCCCGCCCGCCTCCACGACGAAGGGTACCCTCGCCCGAACACGGTGCGTCTACCAAGACCCGGTCGAATGTGGCTCCGACCGGAAAGTCTCGGCCATCTCCAGCAGTCACCATGATGTTTGAATTGCCGAGACGGTACACATTGCCTAGTAACCCACGAATGCGTGGCTCACTCACCTCAGACGCTACAAGGCATCCTGAATCTTCCATCAGTTCCGCCATATGCAGCGTTTTTCCACCTGGCGCAGAGCACAAGTCCAGCACGTGTTCGCCTGGCTCCGGGGCTATCGCGGGAGCCGCAACCCCCGTCGATGCCTGCTGGACATACAACAAACCAAGCCAGTGCTCACGAGTCGCGGAAAGCGGACCCGGCCCTTCTTTAACTCTGTGGAACCCCGGAACTCCGTTGACCGGATCCATCTCAAACCCGCGAGCCCTTAGGCGTTCTATAAGCGCATGCTCTGTGACCCGCCCTGCACACACTCGGAACACCACTGGTTCCGGACGACGAGCAGCTTCGGTGAAGCCCGCCCAATCATCCACAAAGCTGCGGTAGCGGGCGAGGTCGACTTCCCGCTCTCGCGGGGCCTTACGCCTCCTGCGCCTGGGAGTCAGAAGTTGAGTACGCCGGGGTCCTCGTCTTCGCGCACGAGAGTCAGGATCGCCGCCTGGGGCACCACAAGATAGTGCTCGCCTTCAAACGTGATCTCTACCGCAGCCTTCCTAAAGAAAAGCGCATAATCCCCAATTTGGGCCTGTAAAGGAACGTACTTCGGCTCACCAGGCGTGCCGCCAATCTTCCACGGCTCATCGTCGAGTTCAGTGGGGGCAGAAACAGCATTTCCGGGACCTGTAGCGACGACCTTACCGCCCTGCACGGCCTGGTTGTCGACTGCCGTGCTCGGAAGATAGAGACCGACCTTGGTCCGATCCTCACCCTCTTCCGGCTGAATCAGGACACGGTCGCCGACAACGATAAGACGCTTTCTCGATTCTGACATATTCACCCTGTACGACACGCTTTTATCTACACTCGAGGACAGAAAAGCTCGCCTTACAGGAGAATTCCCGCCACCGCCGCAGTCATGAGCGAAGCCATGAGGCCTGCAACCATAGCCTTGGGACCCATCCTGGCTAGGTCTTGCCTGCGCGACGGAGCGATCGCACCGATTCCAGCTATAGTCATGGCGACCGATCCGAAATTAGCAAAAGTCGTAAGAGCGTAAATGCCTATCCCTAAGGATCGTGGATCAACTGATGCACCTGAGGCCAACTCGTTGGAGAGTTCCGCAAACGCAACGAATTCGTTTAAGACAAAGTCGATACCAATCATCCGTCCAATGAGGTCTGCATCCACCCACGGTACCCCCAGCATCCATGCGACCGGGGCCAGAGCTGATCCTAGAAGGCCTTCTAGGGTCACCCCAGGCGCACCGACAAGGGCACCTAGCCACCCCAGTAAGCCGTTGATCATTGCGACAAGAGCAATAAACGCTATCAGCATGGCACCAACTACCAGCGCCAAGCGGAGTCCCTCTGCAGCACCACGAGCAGCCGCATCGATCGCGTTGACATCAGGTCGCTCTACCTCTTCGGCCACGACACCTGTCGTGACCGGTTCTCCGGTCTCTGGGACAAGCAGCTTCGACATCACGAGTGCCGCAGGTGCAGACATCACCGAAGCAGCTATGAGATGTCCCGCAGCATCAGGATGGTATGGCATAAGCATACCGGCATAAGCAGCCAGAACAGTCCCAGAAATAGTTGCGAGTCCCGCGGTCATTATGGCCATCATCTCTGACTCGGTCATTCGCTCTACGTAGGGCTTCACCACCAAGGGCGACTCCATCATCCCCACGAAAATATTCGTGGCCGTGCAGAGTGTCTCCGCACCGGACGTCCGCATGGTGCGCTGCATCGTCCAAGCTACGACCCTCACCACTTTCTGCATGATCCCAAGGTGGTAGAGGACGGTCACGAGCGACGACACAAAGATAATGTTTGGCAAGATGCGAAAGGCGAAAAACGCGCCCGTCTCAGCAACTACACCACCCGTCGAGCTGAACGCGCCATCCGTTCCCAATGTCCCCACCGGTACTTCGCTCCCAACCAGATTACCAAAGACGAAGCGGGCACCTTCGGTTCCATAACCCAGTACCGCATGCACCACATCATTCAATGCGTCGAAGGCTGCCACCCCGGCTGGGGTCCTAAGGACCAGAAGCGCGAAGCCGATCTGAAGAGTTAATCCCCATCCTACGAGGCGCCATGAGACCTTTCTACGATCAGTCGAACAGATCCACGCGATAACTAAAAGAAGGGCAAGTCCGAAAACAGCACGAAGGCGCTCTTCAAACATCAGATGTCGACCTCAACTCTTTCACCTTGTCACAAAGAAAGCGCTCAAAATTCAGGCCAAGTATAAGTGGCTTTTGGATCACAAATCCGAGTGAGCACCGCTCGTTCATGAGAAGATTCTATCTGGCACAGGAGCTTCCTGCGAGAGCGTCTAATACCCAGTCGGCTCCGCCGAGGCGTCCTCAGATTCTCTAGCTGCCTCTCAGGACGTGCCCATCGGAGCGAAGGACCGTACCATGGTGTGTCAACAGGATGCCCGATTAACACATGGTTTATGAAACTGAATAAGCACTCGGCCTACAGGCTCAGATTATTAATATCTGCGAGCACCCTTTTCCTTGCACCACTCTCGATATCTGCCCAATCCATCGCCCAGAGCGGACGATCCGATCAGGGAATGGTTAGCGCCGCGCAACCGCTGGCCACCGACGCAGGAGTCCGAATCCTCGAGATGGGTGGAAATGCAGCCGACGCGGCAGTAGCAGCCGGGTTCGCGATCGCGGTGGTCGAACCGACGATGAACTCGATTGCGGGGCGGAATCAGATTCTGATCCGCACCCCGTCAGGGGAGTTCCACGGCATAGACGGAACAACCCAAGCCCCTTGGGATTATGATCATGAAACCGCACCACGAGCGTCATTCGGGTACGCAGTCATCGGGATTCCGGGTGCTACAGCAGGGCTGCTGAAGCTTCACGAGGAGTTCGGCTCGCTTCCTCTCGCTCAGGTCATGGCACCTGCGATCGAATACGCTGAAAATGGCTTTCGTCTGCTCGCTGGAGATGCTGCGCGACAGGCTGCAGGTGCTGAACAAGCCCTACAGTTTCCGGGGACGGCCGACACCTACTACAAGGGTGACGGCTCTCCTTATAGGGCGGGCGAGACACTCATCCAGCCTGCCTACGCTGAAACCCTCCGAAAAATCATGACTGGCGGACGGGATGTGTTTTATAGAGGAGAGATCGCCCAAGCGATGGCACGAGACCTTCAGGCAAACGGTGCAGTAATCGACCTCGACGACCTCGAACAATATGTAGCGGAAGACAGCCGTATAGTCCGTGGGAGCTACCGAGGTTACGAACTCGTCGGCACAGATGTACCCGCAGCCGGAGTTCTAGCCATCCAAGCTCTGCACATCATGGAAAACTTCGACCCGGATTCGATGACAGAGGCCGAGTGGTTTTCCATTACCGCTCAAGCTCTGCGCATGGCGCAAAGTGAGCTAGGCATCCTTGGGACAGATACGGCCGCCGTAAGAGCGACCTCTAAAGAATATGCAGAGCAATTAGCGATAAATGTTAAGGCACCCGGTCAACGATCCGACCTGCCACAGACCCCGCTACCCCAACTTGAGGAGCGAGGAGACCTGTATGGCGGACACACCACACACCTCTCGACAGCCGATGCCAACGGTATGTTCGTATCGCTGACACAAACGCTCGGTCCAAACATGGGCTCGAAAGTAGTCACCCCAGGACTCGGCTTCCTATACGCCTCGACACTAGGAGGCTACCTCGGCACGATGACTCAACCCGGAATGCGTGCCCGCTCGAATATCTGCCCCTTTATCGTAATGAAGGACGGTGAGGTCATTCTCGTACTTGGAGGCGCTGGCGGGGGCATGATCCCGCCAGCAGTAGTGCACGCAATCACTCGTGTGATCGACTTCGGCCTGAACCTTCCCCAAGCACTCGCCGCGCCGCGCGTTGCGGGAGGATCCGGTGGCGCATTTAATGCTGAAACCTCTCCAGGCATTGGATGGACCGACGTGGAGATCGCCGAGATGAGAGCGCTAGGCTTAGACATCAACGAGCAACCAAGGACAGGAGCATTCGGTAGGATTCATGGAATCCAATTCGACCCCGAAACAAGAACCTTAATCGGCGCGGCTGACCCAGACTGGGAGGGAACGGCGCGCGGACCCATGACGAGCCGACGATGATCTGTACCGTGAGCACATACATTCCTAGTATGTGCCCGTTTAATAACTTTGACACCCCGATTGGAGTGACTGCGTGAATAGACTAACCCTAGTCGCGTTCACCACCCTTCTTCCCGCGTCCTTGGCTGCTCAGGTCGGAGCCGTACCCAGCAGACTTGTCGAGGTTGAGACGGAGCGCTCCAGAGCTTGCGTCAGCACGCTCGGACAGATCGCAGTGCTGGACAGAGTCCTTGCCCCGGTAGTTACTAGAGGGACAAGGCTACGAGAGATCGCCGAGGCCGTTGCACTGGAAGACCGGATGATAGTCGAGCCATTCGAGTCCTCAGACGAAACCGAAGCCCTCGTTCAGAATTGGTTCACCACTGATGCTGCACTAGCGCAACGCTACGTAATGTCAGAGGACAGTGGTGTGCTCGCAGAAAGGCAGGCAGGCCGAGAAACAATTAAAGCCGTGATCACTGAAGCACTAACAACCATCCAGCAGTATGCAGATAGCGTGCTCACCGCGAACACCTCATTAATCCAAGCCGCCGGACCCTGCGATGGAGCGATCTTTGTGCGAGGTGCAGTCCTGAGTGCGTGCGAGGATGCTTCCGGTCCAATCTGCGAACAAGCAGCGCTGCCAGCGGGTGCAGCTGAAGATTTCCGCTTCGTGGATGCCGGGGAGTCGGTATGGGAAATCCAGGAAACACGGCCTTGGACTGTACCCTCACCTCTTCAACCAACAGAGGATGGTCAACTGGGAGGCGGACGCACAATTGGGTACGCGAGGGTGGGCAACTTAGCGATATCACTCTCCTTTTCACCGCTCTTCAGAGAAAGAGAACAAATGTCGGAGGTAGAACTCGCCCGATATGACGCCGTAAACGATTCTCTTGGCATTGCCATCGATCACCCCACACTCGCGGTAACAACTGCGTTCGGCATACGGGCCGCTCTCAACGAGCCACTTGGAACAGAGACGCGATATGTCCTTCACTTCGACGACATAAATGTCCCTGACATCCTCTGGAGCGGCCCTGTAGAATCGAGTACCCCCCTCGAAGCGGCGATACCACTAGGGGCGGCTCACGTTGTGCGATTTCGTGCCGGAGACCCGGTGATGCTGACCGCTATAGGTGGGACAGACGGAAACGAGCCCGAGTACTCAATCATGATTGGGAATGTCAACCAGACCCCCGCTGCCACAGTGCTCCTCAACTACATGGCAACGCAAATGGCCGATGACCTTAGTCGGTTCGAACAACCCCGTGACTGAAATAGAGCGAATGTGAAGCAATGCCGACGCACCAGTCCAGCGCTGTTCGTTATCGAACTATCCCAGCTCCTCCGACTCGATCATCCATAACAAACTTGTCACGTGCAGGCATAACCACCGCTGGTAGAGTTTCGGAATCCATCACTGCATCCTCAGGAACGATCTCGTTCATCCAAAGAACATAGGCGATGACGGCATAGACCTCATCAGCCGTTAGTATGCCGGGAGTCAGCTGAGGCATCGCCTTGCGAATGTAGTCGTAGAGAGTAGTAGCATAGGGCCAATAGTTCCCCACGGTTCGCGTGGTAGGAACATCCCCCCATTGTTCGCTGTCGACCAATCGATCGTTGGGCCCTTCAGTTCCAGTAAGACCGTGGCAGGCAATGCAGTGAATGTTGTAGATGTCCCGACCCTCCTGTACAGATCCACTCCCTTCTGGGAGCCCCACTCCGTCCGGTCGAACGTCGATGTCCCACATTGCGACCCGCTGCTCAGAGGCTTCGACTCCGAAATCAAAACGGTCGGGAGCGTTCGCGGGGAGCCCTAACGCCGTTCCGGGCATCGCAATCTCGGCAGAAGAAACCTGACCGCCAGAAGATGTCTCACTCATATCAGCGCAAGCGACCATGAATGTGACGACCACTAACGATGCGACATAGAGTTTTGCGACGTCTGCGCCCCGATTAGACGGCTGACTCATAGAAGGTCTCCTAGGCCGAACGTTACCTCGCCCGTTCGTGCAATTTTCCAAGCACGCTGATGGTTTTGGTGATAAGACGTTCTCGTGCCGCGCGCTTCCCAAAGCTGCTCGACCGTCGGCTGTACATAACCCGTCTCGTCGGTTGCACGACTCAGGATCACAGTATCACGCCCATTCCAGTCGAAAAGGTGACGGAAGCGAACCGTAGACTTGTCTAAGATCGGCCCCTCTAAAGCTGCATCGGACCAATTCCTGCCACCATCAGTGCTCACCTCAACTCGAGTGATCCTACCTCTTCCGGACCAGGCAAGTCCACGAATCTCCCACCATCCTTTGTCCGGCAACACATATGGGTAGGAGGGGAACGTGATCACAGACTTCGCGTCCATCACTAGACTGAACTGTCGGACTGTCCCATCTCCCAAGGGGTCGGTGTACTTCGACGTCTCGTCTCTGGTGTGGGTAGGCTGGTCGGTGACCTCGATTCGGCGAAGCCATTTGACCGATGTATTGCCCTCATATCCTGGATTAAAGAGGCGGAGTGGGTAACCCTGTTCCGGCCGGATACGCTCCCCATTCTGACCATAGGCAAGAATTGAGTCTTTCATCACCTTTTCGAGAGGGACACTCCGAGACATGACCGCAGAGTCCCCTCCCTCTGCCAAAACCCAACTTGCTCCAGGCCTGACTCCGACCTCGCGCAGGATCGTCGATACCGCTACCCCAGTCCATTCACTCGTGCTCAACAACCCATCGAGAGCCTGAACCGTCACCTCAGTCGGCATCCTCTCGCGATTGTAGACGCCCCCTCCATTCCCAGAGCACTCAAGAAAGCGGATCCGTGAGACCTGCGGATAACGCATGAGTTCAGACATGCGAAAGACCATCGGTCTCTCAACCATACCGTGAACAAGTAATTCGTGATCTTCAAACCGGATGTCTGGGATACCAGCGTGGTGCCGCTCGAAGTGCAAATCCGCTGGCGTGATTGTTCCCATCAGATCCGCAAGAGGAGTGCGCGACGACGACGAAAGTGCAGGCGCCCTGATGAGTCTTTTGGGTTGCTCAGACGGCGCCCTGCTTCCGACTTCGGAAACCAATCGACCCGGAACCTTAGTTGGATCGGTTGGAGCTTCCTGAGCGATCAACTGAATCGCATCCGCCTGGGTCTTCACTAGACCCGCTGCGATCACTCCAGAAGTCGTCGTGATCCACGTGCGGCGCGAGAGTTTGGGACTTTCAGCACTCGGCATGGAGTCGGCTCCTCGTTCCAGTCTTCAAGCGGCGACGACAACCTGTCGCGTTCAAGCGTCTGAGGCCAGTAGCTTCGATGACCGATCTTCTTTGTTCATCTCATCCGTTGAATCACCGGAATTCGCCTCCGCGGTAGACGCCAGCCCACGACTGGAGCAGATTCACTAACCATTCTTACTTGCTTGGAGTAACTACCGATGCGCGGACATATTGTCGCTTCAGTCTTCATGGCGACACTCGTAGCTGCGCCCTTAGCGGCGCAAGATCTTGAGTTCCCAGCCGGATTCGATGAGCCCATGCCTATGCACCACGATGGGCGCGGCCTAGGTGACTTTCACAGAGAAATCACAACCACGTCCTCAGAGGCTCAACGCTTTTTCGATCAGGGCATACAGTTGATGTACGCGTTTGATACGAACCTCGCCGCGCGATCATTCCGTGAGGCATGGAAGCTCGATCCTAATTGTGCCATGTGTTACTTCGGCGAAGCATGGGCATGGGGCTCTTACCTGAACGGTCCCATGACAGCACCAGATGCTCCGCGCGCCTACGCGGCGATTCAAAAAGCTCTCGAGCTTTCCGATAGCAATGCGTCCGAAATAGAACGAGAGATGATCGAAGCGTTAGCGGTTCGCTATGAGCAGGAGCATGACCCTGACAAGCGCCGTTCACTCGACGAAACATGGGCCGAGGTGGCCAACAATCTCTTTGAGAGTTATCCGACTGATCTGGACATCGGTTTCTTGGCAGGTGAGTCGCTGATGCTCTTACAGCCGCGACGTGGCAGATGGGACATCGGGAATCCGGAAGTGCAGGAGATCCACCGAGTTCTCGAATCTGTGCTCAAACAGGACATCACCCACCCTGGCACATGCCACCTTTATATCCATGCAACCGAGCCAACACAGGAACCAGGTCTAGCAGAGGCATGTGCGGACCACCTCGGCCAGTCGATTCCAGGAGCCAGCCATATCCAGCATATGCCGTCTCATACGTACAATCGGATCGGCCGATGGGGTGACGCAGTCAGGGGCAACACCGAAGCATGGCATTCAGATTTAAAGGCGGCTTACGGTGACGGCTTCGCTATCTATCCGTCACATAACCTGCATATGCTACTTTTCGCCGCTTCAAATGACGGCCAGGGTGCCGTAGCTATTCAAGCGGGTCGCGAGTATGCCAACCTCATGGACGGAGCCACGTTCTACGAAGTGCTGACGATGGTTCGGTTCGGGCGTTTCCAGGATATCATCGAACTACAAGAGGCTCCGGAAGGGACTGTCTTCCGCGGGCTTTATGACTTCGGGAAAGGTTACGCGCACCTGAGGATGGGCGATGAAGGTACTGCACGCTGGTACATGCACCTCTTAGAAACTGCCTTGGAAGAGAATCCAGACGACAATTTCCGTGGCCACTCCGCAAAGCAGTTGCTAGGGGTCGTTGGTGCGATTCTCAAGGGTGAGATTCTCCGCGCGAATGGCGAGGTCGAGGAAGCGATTAGCTTACTATATGCGGGGGGAGAGTTAGAGGATGGGTTGCGGTATGATGAACCTGAGCCTCTCCCATTCTCGATATACACGTGGCTCGGTGACGCGTTACACGAAGTGGGCCGATATGAGGAAGCGGAGGACGCCTTCCGGCACGAACTTTCCAAGCATCCTAATAATGGATGGTCGCTCTTCGGGCTTGAGCGAGCACTGCGCTCGCAAGGCAAGACCGAAGAGGCGGACGAAGTCAACGCGGAGTTCCGAGAAGCTTGGGCCAGATCAGACACTTACCTTCGAGGGCCGATCTTCTAGATAAACGCTTAAATCTGGGGTGGGGTTGCTCCAAAGTGATCCCACCCCAAAGCGTTTATTGGCAACGCTATACGCTATTCGTCATGCTCCACTATCTCGCCGCTCTCCGGGACTGAATCTTCTCCTCTCGTATCCATATACCTTTCGACTTCCGCTACCAGATCAGTGCTCCACACGGGCGAGGGCACCCGGGCAGCGGAGCCATTCGTCACAAGAACCACGGCAGCACGAAGCTGCTCCTCACGGTCCGAATCCCGAGACTTGAGAACACGAAGTGCAACTTCAACGGCAGCGCTTGATCCATGCCTTGAAGATTGCCCACCGAATACGGTGACGAATGGACCACCAATGGCTCCAACAAAGGCAAACAACATCGCAAACGGCGTAAAGAACGAGAGCGCTGGGATTTCTCGAAGGAGGTGAGGCCATACTACGAAAACGACTACTCCCGCGATCGCCCCTAGCCATCCCAATCGGCGCGCGTTTGGCAGCACCCGCGCTTCTTGAAGTTCTACCCGAGCCATCTCGATAGTTCGAAAATCTTCCGCCGACAATACCACCTGTCGATTATGAGGCCCTCTTTCCACCAGTCAGTACCTTCCTCAAAATTAGGTCCTAGAACACAGGATGATACTATCCCCGCCTCCACCGCACCCGGTGGAGGCGATTACCCACAAATCAACAAGACTGGAATGAAGCACCGTTCTGGGCTTACCATAATTGTATGCCATACTACGAATATGAGTGTGCGGAAAACGGCGAGATCGTCGAAGTCCGTCACGGAATGGACGAACAGCTCACCACATGGGGTCAGCTAGCAGATCGTAGCGCAATCGATCCTGGAGATACTCCGGCAGATGCACCAATCCGGCGTATCATGAGTAATACGGTTTCTGTTACCGGAACGTCAGGTCAAGCAGACTTCCAGGGGTGCGGAACCGGCTGCGGCTGCGCGACATAGAACTGAATCAGGTCGACGTACTGGTCCTCGGCGCCGGTCCCGCGGGCTGCGCCGCTGCCATACTGCTCGCTCGTCGAAGTCATAGGGTGATGTTAGTGAGTCCGGAAACACCAATCTCCGGCTCACTTGCCGTGTCGATACCTCCATCCGCACGGCGGGTCCTAGAAGAACTTGGGGCACTGGACTCCGTAGACGCAGCGGGCCTCTATCCGAACTTAGGCAACTCAGTGATCTGGGCAGATAAGCCTCCTCGTTCAGAAATGTTCTCCAACGACTCGAAAGGATATCATACCGATCTAGCAACCCTAGAGCGCATACTCTTGGAGATCGCAGCTCAGGCAGGAGTAATCGTGCACCATGGATACTCAGCGCGGAGCGCGGAGCAAACCAAAAGGGGCTGGAGTGTCCGATGTGAGGGGGCAGAAGGTTCTAGGGTTATAGAATCCACTTGGGTTATCGATGCCTCCGGTAGACACGGAGTCATCGCTCGGGGCGAGGGCCGTCAGGTAGACCGCAGTACTACAACTCTTGCTATAATCCGACGCTGGAAGCTCGAAGGTGGTTGGCCCGAGGCGGATCGCCACTTGACCTACATCGAATCCTATGACACCGGGTGGGCTTGGTCCGTGCCACTAGGAGACGACCTTCGCTGCTACACCGTTATGATCGACCAACGGGAAACCGAGTTAGCGGGGTGTGACCTATCCGACATTCTCGACCGCGAGCTGCACCGAACAGTGCACCTAGGGCGATCAAGAAACGGAGCGAAACCCGTGGAGCAGGCATGGGCGTGCCCGGCCTCTCTTTATCAGGCGACACGATACGCTCGCCCCGGCCTTATCCTTGCAGGCGATGCCGGTTCATTTATCGATCCGCTCTCGTCATTTGGGGTCAAGAAAGCACTTTCGTCAGGCTGGCTAGCGGGAATCGTTGCGAACACCGCACTTATTGATCCCGACATGACCGAGGCCTCAGTGAACTTTTTTGACGCGCGCGAGAAGCTGGTCTACAGGCGGTATCGGGAAAACTCAGCGCCCTTCTTCCAATCTGCGGCCCAGTCCCACGGAACGTCGTACTGGATTGAACGAGCACGATCCGCAAATAAAGCAGCGGGCGGCGCTAGTGATTCAGGCTTACCCCAAGCTGCCATTCGTCATCAGTCCGACCTGCTCGAATCAAACTTACCCGAGGCCGACGTCCGTGCCGCCTTTGACAAGATCCGCGCCAAGGACCGTCTCGGTGCAGTCCGCGGGGCAACTCTGCGAATATTTGAAGGGCCGGGAGTAGCCGGGCATCGCATCGTCATGGAACAGCGCCTAGCCAGCGCTCATTGGCCTTCCGGGATGCGGTACATCCGAGGTGTCGACCTCTTACAGCTTATCGAAGCTGCTATATCCTATGACCAAGTACCCGAAGGCTGGGCCGCATACAACGCCTCCGCAGCAGCCGTCACGTTGCCCGACTACCTGACTGCTCTGTCAACGGCCTTTGCAGCCGGATTTCTGGAACACGATATGGAGGCAAGCTGAATTCACAGCGGCACTCAGGGCCGTTCCGAAAATCGCAGAATCCCGGCTCCTCGAGGAATCCCCGTCGAAACACTGGCGAAACTCGCAGTATTTCCTCAGTCTGTGGACGATTCATATACCCGCCCCCTAACCCATCTTAAGCCGATGGCGTTTTCCGCCCGGTTCACTCTTTTGCTCACTGGACTGACTCTCGCCGGTGTTTTGCTTGCTTGGAGTCCGGCATCTCAGTCTCCGGACTCTGAGCACCGGATGCTCGTGGACGAAGGTTTTTTGATCACGAACCAGACACTCATTGACCGGTGCTCGCGTTGCCATGCAGTCGACGACGAAGGGCGCATGTCACGCATCTCATGGATGCGCAAAACCCCAGAAGGTTGGCAGACATCCATCCGCCGTATGATGGCACTTCATGGAGCACGGCTGAATCAAGCTGACGCGGTAGAAATCGTTCGTTATCTCTCCAATGAGCAGGGCCTCGCGCCGGAAGAACTCCGGCCCGGTATGTTCGAGATCGAGCGGCGCAGTGACGATCACGATTGGGATGGCGATTCTGACGTTGAGTACACTTGCATTCAGTGTCACTCTATGGGCCGAGTGATGACACAGCGCCGAACAGAGGAAGAGTGGGGTCTTTTGATCACGACCCACAGAGCTCTGTACCCCTTATCCGACTGGCAGGCATTTCGTTACACGGGACCTGCGTCCGAGCAAGATGATCCCCGTCATCCTATGGAACGGGCTATCAACTACCTGGGAGAGGTATACCCCCTGGAAACGCCAGAGTGGTCGGCATGGGCCGCGAACAAGCGCCCGGCTCGACTCGAAGGCACCTGGACCATCTCGGGTCATGAACCGGGCAAAGGGCCGATCTACGGAACCATGGTGATTTCAGTTGATCCGAGCGACGCAAACGCCTTCGAAACGAGCTCATCGTATGTATACGCGGAGTCTGGCGAGCAGATTCAACGCACGGGTCAAACAACCGTCTACACCGGTTACCAGTGGCGCGGAAGGTCGAACCCCGGAAACGACAACGAACTACGCGAGGTCATGTTCGTCGAGCGTGACCAGCAACAAATTTGGGGGCGGTGGTTCCGCGGTGATTACGACGAGATCGGACCAAACATCTCATTGAAGCGCGCAGTTGGTAGCACGGTGGTCACTGGCGTTCACCCGAGAGCCATCTTACAGGGCTCATCGACCGATGTGACAGTATACGGGGTTGGTCTGTCCGAAGCAGAAGCCCTCGATTTTGGCAGCGGCATCTCAGTCAAATCCATGGATGAGATTAACGATGGCGCTCTTCGAGTAACGTTGCAGGTGGCCGAAAATACCGGTTTAGGGGGACGTGACCTCTACACCAATGGGTCGATCGCAGAAGATGCTGTCGTGGTCCACAATGGGGTAGACCGAATCGAGGTTACGCCGGGCACTGGGACCGCCCGTGCCGGTGGCGCAAACTTCCCGAAGGGTTATCAAATCTTCGATGCCTGGGGTTTCGATGACGGACCAGACGGTGAACCGAATACAGGGGACGACGTAGCCCTGGGCCGAGTAGACGTGTCTTGGCACCTGGAAGAATACGCCGCCACGTATGGTGACGATGACATCGACTTCGTCGGGGAAATTCAGCAAGACGGTAGATTCGTGCCTGCTGCCGACGGTCCAAACGCAGATCGTTCGGGCAACCGAAACAATATAGGTGACGTGTGGGTAGTGGCCACGAATGGCTCTGGTGATGGCGCGATATCTGCACGCGCGCACCTCGTCGTGATGCCGCCGCTGTACATGCGCTGGGAGCAATGGGCAGAGATTGAAACCGGACCCCGGCCGATTGGAGGAAGCTGATGACTCCGCCTACAGCGACTGGTTCTTTAGATACGATGAACGCCGACTCAGTGTTAGCGCTACGAGACTTCCACGCATTTGAAGCGTTTGGGGCCAGATTCCTATACATGGTGCCGTCCGCTGGCATCTTTCGAATGGATGAATGCGGATCTGCAATTCTCGACGCTCTCGAGTCTGGTCCTCTGAGACAAGACGACCTAATAGAAAAGCTTCAAGGGTGTTTTGATACTGACCGTGCCCTTGAAACTATGGCTGAACTGAAGGAAATAAGGGCCATAGGTGGCCCGGACGCGCCTAAGGAGGAGGCTCCGAACGACCTTCCGCCTGCCGATTTCCCACTCAATACGATGGTCCTGAACGTTACGAACAAGTGTAACCTCGCTTGTACCTACTGCTACGAATACGGCGAAGACAAGATCATCGACACCCAGTATGGCAAGCAGCCCAAGTTCATGAGTGAGGACACAGCTGAGGAGAGCGTAGAATTCCTTTTGAAGCAATCAGGAGATCAGCCGAGGGCGCACCTGACATTCTTCGGGGGTGAAACCCTATTGAACTTCCCTGTCCTGCAGAAGACTGTTGCCTACGCCCGTCGCAGAGCCGCCGAAGAACGCAAGACGATTTCCTTCAGTCTCACAACAAATGCGACGCTCCTGAAGCCCGAGATCATCCAGTGGCTCTCGGACAATGACGTGGGCGTCACCGTCTCAATAGACGGGCCGAAACCCGTTCAAGATGGCCTGCGCGTGTTCCACAACGGACGCGGCACGTACGACGTTGTCCTGCCGAAGATCAAGGAACTGATAGCAACGCATCGCTCACGCCCGATCGGTGCTCGTGTGACGCTCACACAAAAACACCTAAACGTCATAGAGATCTATAGACACCTGACCGACGAACTCGGCTTCAAGGAAGTCGGCCTGGCACCTGTAACAACTAAAGACCATCGCGACTACGCTATTACGCCAGAGTCCAAAGACTCTATGCTCGAGCAATTCAAGGAGCTGGCAGAAGAATGGCTTCAACACGCACTTCGTGACGAACATCACGGCTTCACAAATGTGACCGACACGATCGAAGAAATTCACAAAGGTGTAAGTAAGGCATACGGATGCGGTGCTGGGCTGGGGCTGCTGGGTGTCGCAACCGATGGTGATGTCTCGCTCTGTCACCGCTTTGCGGGCTCCCCAGAACACACGATCGGATCCGTTGCAGACGGTGTTGACCGAGAGAAACAAGAGCAATTCCTCGTCGACCACCATATCGCAGAGAAGACAGATTGTCATAAGTGCTGGGCCCGTCCAATCTGTTCAGGTGGATGCTACCACGAGGCCCACGTTCAGTACGGTGACTCTTCGCACGCCAACCTTCATTATTGTACCTGGGTCCGTAGCTGGACTCATACCTGCTTGGAAATCTACGGAGCTCTGGCAGAAAGAAACCCGAGGTTCTTGGAGCGATTCGACGCATGAAACGACTCAAGCCGATCAACCAAAAGGCAAACAGAATAGAGGCTTATCTCAAGCATGAGGAAGCCACGGCACAGGACGATCTGGATGTCGTCGGCCTACGCACACCTCCACATGAGGAGAATGGGCCGCACTACCCACTTGGCTGCTCACTCCAGTTCTCACCCGGATGGGAAGTCGACAACCGAGGTGGTACAGCTGGGCTTTGCCAACCAGTCGAACGAGACATATTCGACTGCCACATCTCATGCTTCTGGCCAGCGCACGTGCCCGACCAGCTCAACCATGCACCTGACTGGACTGGGAAGTGTGCGGCAGCCCAAAAAGACTGGCGAAAACTCGACCTGATCTTTCCTTAGGCCGAAACCAACTTGATGCGAAAACCACTCTGCGCCGTTCTTACGGCATCAGTCCTCGGGATCCTTCCCCTGGAAACGAAGGCTCAGAATGCCACTTGGTACATCTCAACCTACACGGACGAGATGCTAGTGTGGGACGAGGGCTCAGAAACTGTCATCGATCGCATCGAAATGAACCGAATCATCCCCAACGGTGTTCAGCTAAACGAGTCGAAGACCCACCTCTACGTGGGTGATGGGTCCGCTGAGTACATACAAGTAGTCGATATTGCAGCCCGAGAAGTGGTGGACGAATACAGCCTGTCCGAGGGTGACACAACATTCAGGATCGGTGCATTTGCTCCTCATCCCTCTGAGCCGAAAGCAATCGTGTTTGGGCGGCGGCATACGAAAATGGTGGACCGTTATTCAGTCGAAGGCCCATTCATCCTTGAGTACGACCTTAGTAAAAAGGTCGTAACAGACACTGTTCCGTGGCCGGATGGAGAAGAGCGCGACCGGGTCAACTTCCGGTACTCTCCTGATGGGGCGACGCTCTACTTCTTCACGAACGACATTATAGCCGTTGACTCGGATACGTACGAAGAAATCGATCGATGGGAGATTTCGAACCCTCTAGAGCCAGGTCTCGGCAGACCGAGTTTTAGTACGGCCTCTCAGACATACGATGAGCCAGGACTAGCAACAAATCTCATGCGCATGCGTGACCCTGTGCACAATAGGACATTGATGGGGATAGCGAGCGTCAGACTCAGTGAGAAGGAGGTAGACTTCTACACTGTCGGCCCATCGGAACCGGTAAGTGCATTCGCCATGGCTCCTGATGGTGAAAAAGCTTACGCACTCTACACAACCATAGAGGCTTACGAATTTTGGGAGTTCGATCTTGTTAACGAGGTCGTGACAAGGCGAGTTCCTTTCCCTGGGCGTCCGCGGATGGGATTAGAAGTCAGCGCAGATGGGACTAAGCTGTACATCCACGTCGCGGGGAACACGATTGACGTCTACGATGCAGAAACGTTCTCACTCATGCGGACGGTCGAGTTCGATGAGGATATGACGCTCGGGAATATCGCGATCATCCCTGGTGGCGATTAGCTCCCGTCATTTCAGAGTGAGTGCCGACCTTGAGCTTCTCTACGGTCCTCGCGTGGTGATATGAGGCTCATCGACAATCACCTTCGCCGGGCACTCGCTTATGTTCGCCCATACTGGGGAGCTCTCGTTCCAGTCGTTTTGGTTTCGATCCTCTCAACAGGGCTATCCCTCGTCCTTCCCTATCTGTCAAAGGTACTTGTGGACGATGCGATACTCGGGCGCGATTTAAGGCTACTCTTCCAAATCGTCGGGCTGGTGATCGTAATACCGCTCGTATCCTTCGGATTGAATGTCTTCAGCGGCATGCGGTATACAGGAGTTTCCGCTGACATCCTGTTCGACATGCGACTCGACCTTTACCGACACCTCCAACGCCTCTCCCCTAGATACTATGCGCGTACGCCTTTAGGTGACATCGTCACCCGAATCAATGGCGATATCGGAGAAATCCAGAGAGTCGTTTCTGAAGCCGCACTATCATGGTTCGGCCAAGTCATCGCATTGATCGGTACTGTCGGCATGCTGATCTACCTCGACTGGCAGCTCTTCGTGGCGAGCCTCGTAGTAATGCCCCCATCACTCTATACCTTGGTGAGATACCGTAGCGAACTTGAGACGAGAATCACAAAGCTGCGAGAGAAAAGTTCGCAGATAGGCTCTTTCCTCATTGAGACCCTGCAAGGAATGCGCACGGTCGTAGGCGCAAATGCTCAGGGGCGAGAGATAGAAAGATTCAGGAATCGAAACGATGCGTTCGTCGAGGCCCTCCTTTCAATGAGGCTCTACACATATGTAGCCGGAGGCCTTCCGGGACTCCTCCTTACGGCCGGGACTGCACTCATTTTCCTTTTGGGTGGATACCGCGTAATTGATGGTACCATGTCGCTAGGAACCCTAGTGGCGTTCATGGCATACCAAGCGCGGCTTATGGCCCCAGTCCAAGGACTGATGGGCATCTACACCAATCTAGCTACAGCCAGAGCATCTCTGGTTCGCGTTCATGAGGTTCTCGACGAAAGGCCAGACGTATCGCAAGTCTCCGAACCGAAACTCATGGAAACGTGCCGCGGCGAGATCCAACTTCAAGGGATCTCTTTTGATTTTGGAAGAGGAGTGGGCGGCCTCTCACAAGTCGACATCAAGATCCCAGCAGGACAGATAGTGGCAATCGTCGGAGAAAGTGGGTGTGGGAAATCTACTTTGGCAGATCTCCTCGAACGACACTTCGATCCACAAGAAGGTCAGGTTCTACTAGATGGCGTTCCAATGTCGACCCTGTTGCTGAAAGATGTACGCAGGCACGTCTCCGTGGTGCCACAGGACCCCTTCATATTCCATGCGAGCTTCATTGACAACGTCCGATATGCAGATCCGAAGGCCACTGATGACAAAGTGAGAGCAGCAGTCGACGCGGCCGGACTAACCCCGCTATTAGAGCTCCTGCCGGATGGCTTGCATACGCTGGTCGGAGAACGTGGCCGTCAACTCTCAGCAGGAGAGCGTCAGCGCCTAGCGATTGCCCGAGCGTTCCTAGCCGATCCTGCCGTGATAGTGATGGACGAAGCAACAGGAGCATTGGACCCCTCGTCTGAGGCCGCAGTACTCGAAGGCTATGAACGCGTCATGAAGGGTCGAACGACCATCCTGATCACACATCGCCTAGAACTAGCGCGTAAAGCTGAGCGGGTAATCGTGATCGAGGACGGCCGAATCGCCGAAGATGGCTCACCCGAGTTGCTCGAAGCTGAAGGGGCAACCTTTCGCGAACTTTTCATCGACGTGCGCTAAGGGTGAGAGGCGTCGAGCAGGCCGACTCACACACTAGAAGTGTTTCCATAGCTGTGGTGGACAGCGGTGTCCACGTTCCGCATCCACACCTTCCTAGGGTAGCGGGTGGGGTCACCTTAGGACCAGAGGGGCACGAATCCCCAGGCTTCGTTGATCGTATCGGACATGGAACAGCTGTCGCTGCAGCGATCCACGAGAAAGCCCCCGACTCAGAGCTCTGGGCTGTTAAGGTTTTCAAGCGCAAGCTCAAGACTTCTGTGCCAGAGCTCGTGCACGCCATCGACTGGGCAATCGACCGAAAGATCCAACTAGTAAACATGAGCCTCGGCACACGGAACCGGCTCCGAGCTCCTGAACTAGGCCCAGTGATTGAGCGCGCCTTCAAGGCTGGAACAGTTGTCATCTCGGCTCATCAACACGATGGCGCGATCTGGTACCCAGGAGCCTTACCTGGGGTGGTTGGTGTCATAGCTGACATAGATCAGCCACGCGATCAGCTCGGCCTCATCGAACTCCCAAGGGGGACTGCAGTGGTTGCCTCCCCATATCCACGCCCAATTCCAGGCGTCCCTGTGGAGCAAAACTTGCACGGCATCAGCTTTGCAGTAGCCAACGCCACTGGAGGGATCGCACGACTTATGAACGAGACCGGGATCGCCCAGTCTTCAGACTCAATTATCGATCTAGTTCGTTCGCGCATTTGACTAGGCCCCTTGCCTGCTACACCATGGACATGACACCACGGTAACAACGCGACCCCCCCTAGAGAGACCTCTCGATGCTCCGACCCAATGCCCACGACGTACGCAGACGAGATTTCCTTCGTTGGCTAGCGGCGAGTCCTTTACTCGCATCAGCGGGCGGTATCGCGACACTGGAACCCCTTATCGCTCAGGAAGCACCGCGAAGAGTCTTCGATGACATAGTGCAGTCGGCAGAGGACGCGTTAGATATCTGGGACCTCCAGCGCGCGGCGGAGGTTACTGTTCCGCCAGCGCACTATGGCTACATCATGACCGGAGTAGATGGAGAGGAGACATACGCGAACAACCGCTCCGCGCTCGAACAGCTGAGACTTCGTGCACGACGTCTAGTAGACGTCTCTAATCTCGACACGAGCGTTAACATTTTCGGACGAAAATGGGATACACCAATTATGATCGCGCCATGCGGAAGCCAGAGAGCTTTTCACGCTGAAGGTGAACTAGCTGTCGCGCGAGCAGCCTCGTCCCGCCAACATCTGCAAACCCTATCGACTGTTTCTTCAACAGCGGTCGAAGAGGTCAATGAGGCTCGGGGAGAACCGGTCTGGTATCAGCTTTATCTCTCGCCAGTTGGGCCCGGATCATGGGAGGGCGCCACGGCTCTCATGCAGCGTAGCCAAGACGCCGGCTGTCCTACGATCGTTTATACAGTGGACCTTCAGGGTGGAAGCAACCGGGTCACACTCGAACGCTATAGTCGCGACGACAACCGCACGTGCACGAACTGTCACACGCCAGGTGGCCGAGCAGGCGGTCCGAAGCCAATGTTACGAGGACTACCCCGTGGCACCCCAGATCCCGGACTCGGCCGGTCCACGACTTGGGAAACAATCCCGAGACTGCGCGATGCAACAAATCAGAAATTTATCATTAAAGGCATTATGACCGCCGAGGACGCCGAGCTCTGTCTTCGCTATGGAGTCGATGGCATCTGGGTCTCTAACCACGGTGGGCGGGCCGAGGGATCTGGACAAGCGACAATCGATGCACTTCCAGAAATCTCAGAAGCAATTGCGGGCAGTATCCCGATAGTGGTAGACAGCGGATTCAGGCGTGGTAGCGACATCGTAAAAGGGATAGCTCGGGGTGCCACCGCTGTAGCGGTCGGTCGACCCTACTTGTGGGGTCTAGGCGCATTCGGCCAAGAAGGTGTGGAGAAAGCTCTAGATATCTTGACGCGCGAAATGGAAATAACGATGCGTGCAGTAGGAGCCCCGTCACTGTCTGATTTGGGACCACACACGATAGCAACAAGTTGAGAGGCAAAAAAACGGGAAGAATCCCGGGGTTCATCGTTCTTCTAATAGGATTAACGGCCGGACCATGGGTTACCCCAGGCACCGCTCAACAGACGGTAGCAGGTATCGGACTTCTTGAAGCAATCAAGTTCTACACTGGTGTCTCTGGTCAAGTTAACGAGCAAGAGGCGAGCCGACTCCTAAAGCTCGAAGCAACGGACTCCAGTGACGTTATAGCTACCATGTGGATTGCGCGTGTTCATTCGACCGGCAGGATGACATTTCCTCACAAACCCGCACTCGCGAAACAGATTGCATCAAGTGTCATTGATGAGGTCCGTAACCTGGCAGCCTCCGGAGACGTCGAGGCTTCTTTTTTGATGGGTACGGCTTACGACGAATCGCTCGGTGTGACTCAAGATTATGGTGAGGCTATGCGCTGGTATAGACGCGCGGCCGACTCAGGCCACATCCTAGCCTCTCACAACATCGGCAACATGTACCGTGATGGTCGTGGAGTAAGCCAGGATCCTCGACAAGCTGCGGCCTGGTGGTTACGTGCAGGTCGAGCGGGAGATGTGATCCCGGCTCTGCGACTCGGAGAAGCTTACGAAGCAGGTCGCGGAGTTCCGCAGAGTCGCTCGATCGCCCGCTACTGGTACCAACGTGCAGCCGCTGCAGGTAACGTGTCAGCAACTACCGCTTTGGAGCGGATCAAAAAATAACCAAGTGAGATCTGGCGGGCACCTGTCGGACTCTCTTCTTAAATAACAGTCTACTATCATGGACCAACTCACCTCACGGCAGCGAGCGCACCTCCGAAAACTCGCTCACCATCTGAAGCCGGTCGTGCTAATAGGAGCAGAGGGTATCGCGCCATCCGTGCTGACTTCTGTAAGGGAAGCGTTCAATAAACGAGAACTCCTCAAGGTGAAGCTTCAAGAGTCAGCGCCACTGGATGTCAAAGATGCCGCAGGAGAACTCTCATCACGAGTTAGCGGTTCGCATTCCGTACAGACGATAGGTCGCACTATCGTGCTCTATCGAGCGCATCCTGAAAATCCGGAAATCCGACTCCCGAAAGCGGCCAGTTAACATGTCACGAGCGTTCGTCAAAGAAGATGATCACCAGAAAGAACCAGAGTTCAGGCTCCCTGATTCGGACTCTCCTTATTACGCCGAAGCCGCTGCCTGGGCCCTGATTCACGGCGCCGACGAAGGTGATTCCCGCTCAGCAGAAATTGCCACAGGTTTCGGGTGGGGTGATGTATCACTCGTCACTGAAATGGAGGCTATCCTTGATCGAGCTGAGGCTGAAGGTGAAGAGCGAGTTGCACAGCTGGCTCGCAGGTATCTGAAGGCTGCCGGGCCTTAAGTTCCAAGCGGCTCAAGCAGATTGATGAAAAACGAAAGTGAGCAAGCTCCGTGCCCTCGATCCGTCTGAACTCGAAGGAAGCCGAGTTCCTCGTACAAGCCGATAGCGACTGCCAGTTCAGGTGCTGTGTCCAGTCGCATGACCCTGTATCCTAGCCCGCGCGCTACCTCCATGATCTGCTCGACAAGAGTTCGACCTATCCCCTGCCCACGAGCTTCCGGGAGGACGTACAGTCTCCTCATCTCACATGTCCGGTGCTCGTTAAAAGGTGCCAGAGCCACACAACCAACTGGTTGAGTATTCAGCGAAGCCATCAGGATAGCTCCTCTGGGTTCGACATACGGTTCTGGAAGTGACTCTATCTCTGAAGCAGAGTCGTACTCGCAGCACTCCATTTCATGGTGTGGCATCGCCATGTACGCTGTGAAAAGAGCCTTCACCGGCTCTAGATCGGAACTGAATCTCACGAACTCTATGTCGAGTTCACGAGTGCTAATCAACTACGGCCTCGGCTTCGATCTCGACTAGGTAGCCGTCTCCGACCAGCCCCGCGAGAACTAGGGTGTTCGCAGGCTGAATGTGCCCGAGGCGGACTCCATGGACCCGTGTGACAATCGCCGCATCATCGGCGTTCGCGACGTAAACCCTCGTCCTTACAACGTCATCGAGAGTGCCACCGAGTGACTGGATCGCACCTTCGATTTTGTCGAGACAAAAGTGGGCCTGCGATCCAGCATCAGTGCCGCCGATGAGGCGGTCACGATGAGTCGCCGTCGTGCCAGAGATGAAAATGCGATCACCTTTTCGGACCGCCCGAGAGAAGCCAGCAAGATCCTCCCACACCGTGCCGCTAAGCGCTCGCGTGCGATCACCCGGCCCCTCTAGCACCGGATATGGCGCAGGCGCCTCGTCGAAGTGATCACTGAGGTCACCTGCGGCAGTCAAGAAAGGAGGTTTCCGGTATTCATCTCCGCAATCTCCCGGAATCGGATCAAACTCCTCTACCGCGGAATTAATTTCTTCTCGACTCTCTTCGTCGATTTCGAACCCGAATAGGCCTACTGTATCCTCGATGTGCTCGCTTTGGCCCAGCCGTGCACCAACAATGATGCCACCCACAGAAGGGGCTTCAAGCATGCATCGACACGCTACGTTAGCGATTGATACCCCAAGTCTTTCAGACGCCCTGTCGAGTGCCTGAAGAAGTTCCTGGTAGCGGACCCATCCACCGGCGGCGTCTATGAAGCGCTTGTACTTCATCTGAGACCAAGTCTCCAGTTGGTCCATCCGGGGTTCGGCGACCCCCAACCAACGCTCACTAAAGAAGCCACCAGCCACCGTTCCAAACGCCAGAATCTTGACACCCCTCTCCTCGCACAACTCTGCCATCGCCCCTGCAGCTCTGCGATCGAGCAGCGAATAGGAGACTTGGTTGGAAACGATCTCTATCCCAGAGTCGAGGAGCATCCTCAGGTGGGCAGTATCCGCATTGGTCAGCGCTAGATGACGGATTAGCCCTTCGTCACGTAAATCCTGAAGATAGAACATGCAGTCGAGCCAAGCCGGGTCGCTGTAACTCCACGCGTGGAACTGAAGCACGTCGATTGTGTCCGCCTGCAAACGAGAGCGAGCAGTCTCAACTGCGGTTCTAACATCCTCCAGTGAGTGGGGGCCAGGTTTGGGCACCCACTTGGTGAGAAATTGAGCCTCATCGGGTGCTCCAGCGGCAAAATGACCCGCTATCACTTCCGAGGACCCATAATGGTCCGCCATATCGAAAGTCGTCAGTCCTATATCGACATAGCGGCGCATCTCGGCAGCCGCAGCCGCAGTGTCAACGATACCGCCGTCTCGCTCCATGTCCGCGACCTGCCAGAGGCCCGTTAGGACTCGGGAAATTTCCAGCCCGGGTGCTAGCTCTATGCGCTCAACGTTACCCATCACATCCTTCCGTTTTTACGCTGCTTTGTATGATACCCGTCCGCACAATTCAGGAGCATTACTCCGCGGGTAAATCCGAGAAGATGGCGTCCACGTCAATCCCGTCTGCTTTCAACTTCGCTACTTCACGGAAGTAAACCAAAGAGGCTCCGATCATCACCGCGAGCCACAGTGGAGTAGAGTGAAAATACCAAGCTGAATGCACTGCAGTGAGATCCTTCCATAGATGCACACCGAGAAACAGAGCGAGCAGGCAAGCTCCCAAGGAAGCCAATGGTATCTGTATGGACCTCTTGCGAACCACAGTCATGCGTGACGCAATCTCAGGGTTACGGTGCGGGAGGCTGAGCACAGTGATACACATCACGCCGAAATTCACAAGCATCGACGTCACCAAGATGTCGACCCCCAAGAAGAAATCCCCCGCAAAATGGCTGCCGAGGATTGCAACTGTTGCCATCAAACCACTTAGGATCAGTGCTATATGTGGTGTATTCCATTTCTCATGGACCCCCGCCACTCCCTTAGGAAATACCCCATCCTCCGCCCAAGCGAACATCAGGCGAGAAACCGCAAGCAGCATAGCTGGCAGATCGTTGATGAGCGCGATAGCCGCACCTGCAACGATCAGAGCCGTCCAGTGCGGTTCAAGTACATAGCCCAACAGGCCCGGTGCGGTGAGATCCTGAGTCTGCGCGCGCTCCGCTACAAACTGCCATGGCACCGTATTGTAAACCGCTGCAGTAAACATGAAGTAGAAGAGACCTACCACTCCAACGGCAATCCCAATCGCCATCGGCAACGCACGCTCGGGGTTCCTTGCCTCACCACCGGCCTGGGCAATCGAATCGAATCCGATGAAGCTAGAAAAAAGAATCGCTGATGCAGCCAGGAGTCCGCTCCACGAAAATTGCGCCTCAACATCCGGGACGAGCACTCCCTCCTTAGCCATCAAGCCGGCCGCAAAGTCAGCATGATCAAAAATGAAACCAGTGACTATCACGACACCCCCGAGGATGAACATCACGAACATCAACGGAACGAGAACCCGCTCGACGTTACCAACACCACGCATGTTTATACCGACCGACGTCCACAGGAACGCTAGAGCCAATCCTACTCTCACTGGCCCTCGATCTAGAGCGATGGCCAGCCCTTCCATTCCGAACGCCCCTGCTGCGTCTCGGATGAACGGGATCATTACATACGAGACTACACCTATCGCCACTGAGAGACCAAACCACTGGGAAAAGCTGGCGACAAATCCGAGGTATGGGTGAAGCCCGCGGCTTGCAAAGACATAGCTCCCACTAGCTCTAGGCATTGCAGACGAGAGAGTCGCGTACGCGAGAGCCGCCAGAATCGCCGGCACCGCCGCGAACAGGTACGCAGGAAGTACGTAGGGTCCTATCCCGGGAACATTCCGTTGCAGCATGAAAGGAATGATGTTGATAGCAGCACCGAGCATTGAACAGATGCCGGTGGCAGCCAGCCCTAGGAGTCCGAGCCTCCGCTCGAGTCCCGTACTGGATTGCTTATTCATAGCAGTAGAGTTCAGGTGTCCTTAATGACTGTGTCGAGGCGGGGAAGCACTACCAGCGCCACCGTCGCTGCGACTATGGTACCCACAATCACCGCCAATCCAAAACGCTGGGTTGGTGGGAAAGAGGACAGGATGAAGATCCCAAAACCGACACAAATAATTGTAGAAGCACTCATAACCGGACGTCCAATCTGCTCGACTCCATCCTCCCAAGGGCTACTAACTCCTCGGGCGGCCAACCGCCGGACACGAATAACCAAGTGAATCATCGAATCCGCACCAATCGCAAGGGCGATGTTTGCTGCTGGTGAGGTGATGATATCAATTGCAATTCTTGCGTGACCAAAGGTGCCGAGAGTCGCCAGCGGAACTACGCCAAGACAGACCCACATCGCAACTGCCGTAAATCCGGAACGTGCAACTATCAAGGCGATGCCGAGAAAAAGCATCAGCAGTCCACCGATACCTATCCGCAGAGACGAAGCGATCAGGCGAGCGAGTTTTGCCTGCAAATCATATAGCCCAGCGATGGTCTCCGTGTGAAGCCCAGCTTCTTCCACCTTCTCTGTCAGCCGAGCCATGACCTCCTCTCTCGGCTCTTCGACTCTCTCACGCATACGCAGCGAATAGCGCACTCTAGCCCTATCCGGAGTAACGAACCCAAGCGCAATACTCCCGAGCGCATCCGAGGACGCCAAGTCTAGGAGTGTCTCTACGGGGAAAAGGCCGGCCAGAGGGATCGTTCGCGCGTGGTCAACAATCAGGGTAGGCGAAAGTACAACGCCAACCGCTGAATCTGCTTCGAACTCGGCCTGCAAGGCATCTAATCTCGGATAGGCCTCTGGTGATGTGACTGTCCCACCACCTGGGACTGATACGACGATGTCTAGCGTGCTACTTCCACCGTCTGCATCTACGAGTGCTAGGCCCTCACGAAGCTCAGATCCCGGTGCAAAATATGCGAGCAGGCTCGGATCGGTATCAAGCTGGGGCAGACCAAATGAAAGAGATCCGAACAACAAGACGGCAAACCACAGAGTCCCCTTCCCTCTCCGGAGAGAAGGTATTCTGAAATTGCTTCCCGGCGATGCCTGCACTCTTGCCCACTTCCCCAGCACACTCGGGTAAACAACGTAGGCGGTCGTGAAGGCAGTCAGTGTCCCCACCATACCGGCCATCCCAAGTTCACGGAGCGGCTGCGCGGTCGCGATCAGGAGGCTCGCGAAACCTAGGAGGGTCGTCGTCATACTCCAAAACGAGCCTTCCAATGTCTTGGACAGGGCACCTCGGATAAGAGTCGGACGATCTGTCCCTAACGCCGCGCGCCAGTTCGCTGTCAGGAACACCACGTGGGAGAGCGTGAGTACGAAGACGATCGTTACCAGGTTTGCCGTCAGGAGACCAATACCCATCCCCAACGCCTGCACAATTAGCAGTGTAGCTGATACCGAGACTAGGCACGTCGCAATGGTGCCAACAACGATCGCCACTTCTCGATAAATAATTCCAATCAAGAGGGCGAAGACCACGATGGCAGCCGAACTGAATACTATCAGATCCCGGTATAAGCTTCTGCGCACCATTTCCACTATCGCCGGAACCCCAGAAATCACAATGCTGAGTTGGTCCGACTCATGTGTATCGACAACTGCTTCGATTCTGGGCAGCAGTAACTCAGGATCCGTTCCGTCGACCTGGAGTACGATATTAGTCGCACCCGGATCCGGAGTTCGAAGGATCCGCTGGAACAATGGACTGTTCTCGGGATCGGCGGTCGTAATACTGAATCCTCCCTCAACTCCATCGACGGCGAGAAGATCATCCGTTAGCTCGTCAATCTCCTTACGATGACCAGCAACATCTTCACTGGGAACCGTCACTCTTAGAATTAACTGGGCCCCTCCAGGGAATGCGTCCGCCACTTCTCGAACGGCCTGCATCTGCGGGTCGTCATACGCAAAGAAGAAATCGCCCTGCACTCGAGGTGACAGGTCGACAAAGACCAAAACGGCGATCACTCCGACTGCTGCTGCGCCCAAGGCCATCCATCCGGCCAGCGCTGAAGTCCATAGCTTTAGCAGGAGTCAGTCAGGCAAGAGAGAGTGTGGGCTCGTACTGACGGCATTTGTAGACCTCTATTCGTGGATTTTATGCTGTTCATCAAGATAGTTGTCACAATTAGTGGAGCCAGCATACCACTTGCACACCACTTCCTTCACCGCCCAGGTTGCACACCCGTTTAAACGACTCCGGAGGATCCGTTGATTAAGGTCAGGTGGTTTTGCCTCGTCGCAGCACTCTCTCATGTCGCCCTAGTACCCATCTCTGCGCAGGAGCGTTTTGGCTCCTACCCCGCAGCGAAAATGGGCGGGAACTACATGCACAATTTCTACCTGCCACCCGCAGTAAATTCCTCTCCGTGGGCTCCAGAGTGGGCTCCGGATGGGAAAAGCTTGGTGACTTCTATGCATGGCTCGATATGGTCAGTTGACATAGAAAGCGGACTAGCTGTTGAACTGGTAACGGGACCGAAATACTACTCCTCCCCGAACTATTCTCCTGACGGGCGCTGGCTCATCTATACGGCTGACGACCACGGCCGGTCCATCGGGCTGGAAATACTCAATCTCGAGAGCGGTGAAACCCATCCTCTCACAAACAACGAGGAGATATACGCTGATCCATCCTTCAGTCCGGACGGGACTCGCATTGCATACGTCTCTACTCAACCTACAGGATATTTCAACGTCTTTGTGCAGGACTTCGCAGATGGAAATTGGTCGGGAGATCCCATTGCGATCACAGGCGATAACAGCTTCGGAAAAGACCGACTTTACTTCGGGTCAGAGGACATTCACATAAACCCGACCTGGTTCCCCAACGGTGAAGACTTGCTCTTGATCTCCAACCGAGACGCGGCATTAGGAAGTGGCAATGTTTTTCGTGTCCCCGCAAAAGCGGATGGATTTGAGGACCGGGTCCAAGTATTGGCCGAGCAGACACTGTACCGAACTCAACCTGACGTCTCGATCGATGGCAGGCGCTTCATCTTTTCTTCAACGCGTGGTGCCGCCGACCAGTTCAATAACCTCTACGTGCAACCGACTGGTGGTGGGGAGCCCTATAAGATGACTTTCTTCCAACACGACGCGTTTCACCCACGCTGGTCACCCGACGGTGAGTGGATTTCCTTCATTGATAACAACGGTGAGAACGGCCTGCCCCGGCTTCGTCTACTTGAGACCTATGGAGGTCGAATCGTAGACGTCAACATCAGCGGTCGTAGGTGGCTCAACCAGATGGGTAAGTTGAGCATGACCACCCTGGGAAGCGATGGTCAACCCACAGCTACGCGAGTTCATGTTATCGCTTCAGACGGCAAGTTCTACGCCCCATCAAACCAGTACGCACGGATGCCGCAACGAGCACGCGTCGGTGCCTTCCACCATGAGGGATCATTTGAAGTAGAGCTACCCATTGGAGAGACTCGCCTAGTCGTCGTCAAAGGGTTCGAGCATATCCCGATTGATCAAACCATCACGATCAATTCTGGAGAAACCGCTGCTATAACAGTTCAGCTCGAAGAAATGATCGATATGGCATCGAAGGGATGGTATAACGGATCAACGCATGTCCACGCCAACTACGGCGGGAACCTGCACAACTCTCTTGAGAACATGATGATGATGTCCGACGCGGAGGATCAGGACATCGTGCTAGAGCAAATCGCCAACAAGGACAATCGGATTCTAGACTACCAGTACTTTGTTCCCGGGGGTGGCGCACACCCTCTCTCAACAGAAGAAATGGTACTGGTTGTGGGTCAAGAGTACCGACCCCCCTTCTATGGCCATGTCTTCATGTTCGGGATGGAAGAGCACCTGATCTCACCATTTACCACGGGCTATGAAGGGACCGGAATAGAAAGCCTTTATCCGTCCAATACGGACATGTTCAGAAAAGCCAAGAGGCAAGGTGCCTGGACGGGTTACGTTCATTCCTTCTTTAACGATGACCCTCTTGAGGGAGGCCTCGGAGGCGCTAAAGGCTTTATCGTCGATGCCGCACTGATGACAGCGGACGCGATCGAATGGTCCACATCTCAGAACGGTTGGCCCCCACTGTATTCGGCATGGTCGAACGGACTAAGGCCCACACTGGTTGGTGGCGAAGACTCGATTAGCAATCTGCACACCACACCACTCGTCGGCTCGGTCCGCACCTACGTGCACGTTCAAGACAATGAGCTAACGATGGAAAGCTGGCTGGACGGGATGAAGAACGGGCACGCATTCATGTCAAACGGACCGCTCGTTCAGTTTGAGATAAATGGAAAGATACCTGGGCAGACAATTTCACTCTCTAGCGGACAAAGCGTAGTCGCCTCACTAGAGGTTACATCCGTCACACCCCTAGAACAGGCGGAAATAGTTTTTAATGGAGCGGTAATAGCGTCGATTCCATTTACTGGAGAAAGAACAAGCCTTTCCTTTGAACGATCATTTCAGCCCACTGAATCCGGTTGGTATCACGTGCGTGTTAACGGAAGCCAGGGAGAGAGCTTCCCAATGGATATTGATTGGGTTCAGGCTGCTACGAATCCAATCTGGGTCCAAGTTGATGGTGCCCCCGTCCGCTCCGTAGAGGCAGCAGACTATGCCTTGGCATGGATCGACAAGCTGCAGTTGATGGCTGAGATCTGGCCCTACTGGCGATCAGATATGGAAAAAGATCACGTCTACGGCCAATTCGACGAAGCACGTGACGTGTATCGCGCTCGCAGGTCCGAAGCAGAGAATCGCTGACAGCCGAGTTTGGACCGGCCCTCCGATTTCCCTCCCGACTAGTTAGTCGGGAGGGAAAAATCAGAGGTTAACTGTCTTCCCTTACTCGACCACCTCGAAGAGTTCAATCTCAAAGATGAGCGTCTCGTTTGGACCAATAACGCCACCGGAACCATTCGGCCCGTAAGCAATATCTGAGGGAATCCAAACCCGGATGTGCCCCCCTTCACTCAAAAGAAGAAGTGCCTCAGTGAATCCTGGGATAAGACGACCCGGCGCACTTGAGAACACTACTGGCTCACCTTCATAAGAAGAGTCGAACTCCGTTCCGTCGATCAACGAGCCACGATAATGGAGTCGAACGTCCTCTCCTCCTGAGGGTGAAACGCCATCGCCCTCACGGAGCATCTCATACTGCAGGCCACTCTCCGTAGTCATCACGCCATCGCGTTGTCCGTTCTCTTCAAGGAAAGCCTGACCCTCGGCAAGGTTCTCCTCGGACTGCAATGCCCGTTGCTCTGCCGCAGCTTCCTGAATCTCTTGGCCGAACTGCTGCAAAACGGCCTGAAGTTCAGTGCCTTCAATATCAGGCTCGCTACCCTGAAGTGCATCCTCAATCCCCCTCATGAAAGCAGCGCGATCCAGACGCTCACTGGCATCGACAAGCTGCTGGCCAACATTGAGGCCAATGCCGTAGGAGGCTTTTTGGTCGTCGGAGTCGAGGGCCGCATTCTCGAACGAAGCAGAGTTGGAGCATGCAACCAGCACGACGGAGACGCCAATCAGCGTCGCACTCATGCGAACAGTCATCAGACATCCTCTTAGTAGGGGGGAATTTTACAGCTAAGGAAGCTAACCCGAGGGTAGCCCGAGCCCAACGCCAGCACCTGTCCAGATCGACACGATAAACGCAACTTGTCCGACCCAATCCCTGAGATGTAACTCGTCGGAGAGTGAGTGATGTTGAAGACCTTTCTAAGAATCAGCGCAACTGCCGCGGTAGTCATAAGCGCCTCGGCTTCTGCCGTCGTCGGACAGTCAGTCGACCCACAAGCTGTTCTAGCGGACAAGAATTTCGTGGCCCCTACTAATGACATCGCTGAGATGGTTCTCGCACCACGATATCTCAACGTGACACTGGTAAACGTCAGTCCCGACAAGAAGTGGTTCTTCCATGAGATCGGAGACGGGCCAGTGACTATGGATCGCTTCTCTAAGGACTTCGACGAGCTCGGAGGAGTATTCATCGATTATGCGGCGAACAGGCATCGTAACCTCACGATCCGCTCAAGCATCGGTGTCAACGTAATTTCGGCTTCGGATGGCTCGGTGACAGAGGTGGCCGTTCCAAGTGGAGCACGCATATCGAACACCACATGGTCACCGGACGGAGGGCACCTCGCCTTCTACGTTCATACCGATGACGAAACCCATATCTACGTCGCAAATCCAAATAATGGGAGCAGTCAAAGAATCACTGACCAGCCAGTTCTGGCAACGATGGTTACCGGTTTCGAATGGACGAACGATGGAAAAGAAATCGCTACCATTTTAGTTCCAGACCAGCGCAGTACTCGTCCTCTTCCTTCACGTATCCCTTCAGGTCCGCAGGTGAAGCAAACCGAAGAGGGAGAGAACATGCTTCGAACGTATGCGAGCCTCATGGCAACGCCATACGACGAGGAGCTTCTTGAGTGGCACGCAACCGGACAACTGGCGGTCATCGCTCACGACAACCGCGAAGTTACCAAGATCGGTGATCCTGCAATGATCACTAGCTTCGACTTTTCGCCGACCGGACAGCATGCCCGTGTCGAAATCATGAAAAAGCCTTTCAGTTACGTCGTTCCTGTTCGTTCATTCGGTCACCTAGAGCAGGTATGGGACCGTAGCGGGACATCCTTAGTTGAACTAGCAGACGAAGACACACAAACAGGACTTGATGGTAACCTGCCGACGGCCCCCGGGGTGGGTGGCGAGTCTGATGAGCCGGATCGCCGCAACTTAACATGGAGAGTTGATGGAGCGGGGCTGACCTTCCTTCAGGAAGCGCCAGATGAAGAAGGAGGAGAAGAAGAACGTGGTGGACGCTTAGACAGGGTAATGCTTTGGGCTCCACCCTTCGACGCTTCTTCTCTATCCGTCGTATACGAGACAAGCTCTCGGATGTCTTCCCACCTTTTCAATGCCGATCACTCGATGCTCTTCGTAACAGAGCGCCCTCGCGGAGGTGGCTCCGGTCGGAATGCCCCCGATGGAAAGGTCAAGCACTATGCTGTAGACCTAGCCGATGTAGATACACAATACACGATCGCGGAGTATGAGTCGGACGACTTTTACGGGAATCCGGGCTCACTGATTAATGGAAGTGGGCGCGTACCTAGCATTAGTCGCTTTGGTGGCGGGGGAAGCGAGGCTCAAATAGTCGAGACATCAGCTGACGGTTCAGCGGTCTTCCTCTACGGAAACGAGTACAACGAAGACCCAATGGTTGAGAGCCCGATAAACTTCATAGATCGAGTCGAAATCCAGACCGGAGATAAGACCCGGATCTTCGAAGCAGAAAACGACGGCGAATACGTAAGGGTCGTATCAATCCTCGACGCCGAAGCCGCGTCTTTTGTGGTGTCAAGAGAATCGCCGACCGAGATCGCACAGTCACATCGGATTGAGGACGGCAGTATGACTCAATTAACGAACAACGTTGATTACACTCCGGAAATGACTAACGCCCCGAGGCAACGCTTCACAGTAGAGCGTCCCGACGGCTTCCGTTTCTTGGTCAACGTCACACTTCCTCCAGGTTACCAAGAGGGCACGCGTTTACCAGCGATGTTCTGGTTTTATCCCCGAGAGTACACTGACCAGGAGAGCTATGACGAGCGTGGCCGGACATACAACAAAAACGCGTTTCCAAATTTTGGTACCCGCTCAATGCAGTACCTCGTACAACTCGGTTATGCAGTAGTAGAACCAGACGCGCCGATAGTCGGAAAAGCAGGTCAGATGAACAACAACTACGAGCATGATCTGAGAAACAATCTTGCAGCTGTGATTGACGAACTTGATCGACGTCAGCTCATCGACCGACAGAAGCTTGGTATCGGAGGCCACTCATACGGATCGTTCTCTACGGCTAATGCAATGGTGCACACGCCATTTTTCAAGGCGGGCATAGCTGGAGACGGGAATTTCAATCGCACGCTCACTCCACTGATGTTCCAGAGTGAAAGGCGAATTTTTTGGGACGCTAAGGACGTGTATACATCAATGTCACCGTTCTTCCATGCGAACAATATGACCGGGGCTCTTCTGATCTATCATGGCATGATAGATCAGAACGTTGGCACGGCACTGGACCATGCGCCTCGTATGTTCCACGCCCTGAACGGGCTTGGAAAAGACGCCTCAATGTACCTTTACCCGTATGAGGATCATGGCCCAGCCAGCCGCCGAACGCTCCTCGACCTTTGGGGCCGGTGGACCGCATGGCTCGATGTTCACCTACGGGATGGAGGAGGAGACACTCCCGTAACCGAGTAACCAGTAAGAGAGGTCGGTGAGTATAGCCGAGTCCGATTTTGTCCTCGCGACCCAAGACGATGAGTCTCCGTATAACCCCACTCGATCGGCCGGGTGGGGTTTTCCTTTTCACACGTGTCCCACAAAATGGCGTCACGCTTCGACTCTACTCCGGAGTTCAATAATGACGACGCCTCGCTCGCAACACCTCATCACGATCGCACTCGCAACTGCTGCAATAGCGGTGGCTCCCGCCCCCGTACACACTCAAGTCGACTCGTCAATCCAGTCGCGCGTTGATGAAATCTTTTCTCAGTGGGACTCGGAAATGTCTCCAGGCTGCTCGGTCGGGGTCACACAAAACGGTGAGACAATATTCGAGCGCGCATACGGTATGGCTGACCTCGAGTGGGACATCCCAAATACGCCAGAGACCATCTTCGAAGGAGGTTCAGTATCGAAACAGTTCGCCGCTGCAGCAGTGGTACTTCTAGTTCTCGACGGGGTGCTCTCGCTAGAGGACGATGTGCGGCGATGGATCCCTGAAATTCCAGACTATGGAAACAAAATCACATTGCATCACCTCATGACTCACACCAGTGGCTTGCGTGACTGGGGAAGTATCGCTTCGATCTCGGGCTGGGGACGTGAGAATCGCGCGCACGATCATGACGACGTACTAGACATTCTCAGTCGCCAAACCCAACTCAACTTCGAGCCGGGAACCGAATACTCATACAGCAACAGCGGATACAACCTCCTCGCCATCGTAATAGACCGCGCCAGCGGAACGTCGTTCGCCGAATTTTCAAAAACTCGTCTGTTCGAACCAGCCGGCATGGTAAACACACAGTGGAGGGACAGCCACCGTCGCATCATTCGTGGCCGCTCTTCTGCGTACAACCAGACAGAAGACAGTTGGGAGATCAACCGTCCAGTGGAGTACGTCCATGGCAACGGAGGCATACTGACGACGGTTGGGGACCTAGGGATTTGGAACCAAGTGCTCACGACAGGTGGACCTTGGGGACAGGATTTCGTGACACTCATGCACAAGCCCGGGGTCCTGCGCGATGGCTCTGAGATCAAGTATGCCGGAGGCCTAATGCTGTCGTCGCTTGGAGACGTTCAGGCCGTGACCCATACAGGATCGACCGCTGGATACAGAGCGTTTCTAGGTCGATTCCCCGAGCAGGACATATCTGTGGCCATGCTCTGTAACGCATCTAATGTGTCAACTGGAGCTACCGGGCAAAGTATCGCACGGGCGTTCCTCGGTAACGCTATCAAGGACCCAAATACGCCAAACTATAGAGCCGAATCTGCAGCTTTCAATCTGGAGCCATTTGTCGGACTTTACCGCGAGCCCATGACGGGTCTTCCCATGCAGATAACGAGTCAAAACGGAGTACTTTATTCAGGAACAACAGCACTGCTCCCTTTATCCGGTTCAGAGTTCCAAGTTGGAAATGGAGATCGGCGCTACATCTTCGAGCGCAGAGCCGGTAAGGTCATTGGATTCGAAGTCGAAGACTGGCAGTACTCCGAGCGCAGCTTCGAGAAAGTTCCAACGTGGACACCCAATCGATCGGAACTCAATGAATTCGAAGGCGACTATAGAAGCGAGGAAGCAGAAACGTTCTACAGGGTTACAGCCACACAGAACGGATTAGAAATCTGGCAACGACCCAATGATAGGTTCGAGGTGCACCCCGTTTACGGAGACGGATTTCGTTCAGGGGGGCGAATGGTCCGATTCCGCCGAGATGAGGACGGCGAAATCATTGGGCTCTCATTGAGTATAGGTAGAGTGTACGATATGAGGTTTTCCCGAGAAGGAACATGACCACCCGACATCACTATGCTGAAGGAGCCATTGCTTGGTCTTGTATCACTAGGCATCAAATGGTTCTCGCCTCAAGTGACACCTATCTTCTCTTTTCGCGATGAGATCCATCATTTTGAGTTCGTTGTCGAATCCCCAAAATGGGGAGCAGCGTCACCCCCCTGGCCAGGCGAAAAAGACTGCCGAACTGAGGTAGAACCCATGACTGTGTTCAGTGCCAAACCGATTCGGATCCGACTAGGTCTCCTTGCCTCACTAACAATGGCATTGGCTGGGCCCACGACCGCTCAAGAAACGGTGCGCCTTTCCCTAGAAAACTACATGGACTTGGAGACCGTCTCCGGACCACAAATCTCTCCCGACGGTTCTGAGGTTGTCTACACACGTTCTTGGTTCGACATGCTCAACGACCGCAGAGAATCCTCAATCTGGATAATGAATGCGGACGGTTCCAAAAACCGAAGCCTGCTAGACGGAGCTGGAGTCCAATGGTCACCTGACGGCACCCGTATTCTGTTCACCGCTCCGGGCGAACCGGATGGAACCCAAATCCATGTGCGTTGGATGGACGCAGAAGGTTCTACTTCACAGATCACGCGTATTGCAAACGGGCCAACTAATGTTCGCTGGTCCCCGGACGGGAACTGGATCGCCTTTACCAGCCGCGTCGACACTCAGGCCGACTTTGCTGGCGTAGACCTTCCCAGCAGACCTAGCGGAGCGGCTTGGACACCCGGGCCAAAGATCGCGGAGCGCGCAGGATACAAACGTGATCGTGTAGGTTATGTGGATACAGGATGGAATCACCTTTTCGTAGTCCCCGCAGAGGGGGGAACGGCCCGCCAGCTAACCACCGGCGACTGGAATCACAACGGTGTCGCGTGGAGCCCGGACGGAAATGAGATCTATTTCACCTCGTATAGAACTGAGGACTGGGATGCACCGGAGCATTGGCAGGAGTCCGACATCTACGCCGTCGAGATCTCTACTGGATTTATCCGTCGGCTAACGGAAGAGCGCGGAGCAGACAATTCTCCTGTGCCGTCACCAGATGGATCACTCATCGCATATATCTCGGGTGACGAGCACGATGACACCTACCGTAACTCCCAAATCCACATAATGCTCCGGGACGGATCTGGGAAGCGAAGCATCTCAAAAGACTACGACCGGCAATCTGGTGGCCTGATGTGGGCTCCCGACGGAAATAGCCTGTATTTCAGTGTTTCTCGTGAAGGTTACCGAAGCCTCCACTCTGTATCGATCCAAGGAGGGGTCGAGCAAGTTACGGATAGCAAGAGCCTCGTCACTCTCTCATCATTTTCGGATGACGGCACAGCCGTCGGCACCATCTCGAGTGCTCACGAGCCAGGAGATATATACCGTTGGGATCTCGCCAACCCTGACGAGACAATAAGGCTCACCGGAGTAAACGAGGACATCCTAAACAACGTGACGCTCGGTGAAGTTGAGGAGGTATGGTACCGATCTGAACCCTTCGACATCCAGGGATGGATCGTGAAACCACCAGATTTTGATTCGCAGCGTCAGTACCCACTCATGTTAGCAATCCACGGAGGTCCTCACAGCATGTATAACGGGGGCTTCAACTTTTCCTTCCAAGAGCACGCAGCAAACGACTACGTGGTGCTTTATACGAATCCTCGAGGCTCAACCGGATATGGCACCGAATTCGCAAACGCGATTCAGCACGATTACCCAGGCGTTGACATGCAGGATCTCATGCGAGGTGTCGATCACATGTTGGAAACTGGGTACATAGATCGAGACAATCTATTCGTCTATGGCTGTTCAGGCGGAGGGATATTGACGACCTATATCGTGGGCAACACAGATCGTTTCACTGCAGCCTCAGCGAATTGTCCCATCGTGAACTGGATGTCCGCTATGGGAACATCAGATGCCATCAGCTACACAAGAACGTTCGAAACACCTTTCTGGGAGGACCCGACCGAGTGGATCGATCGCTCGTCGATTTTCTATGTTGGCAACGTAACTACCCCAACCATGTTGATGACTGGTGAGCTTGACCTTAGAACACCGATGGGCCAAACCGAGGAGTACTATCAAGCGCTCCATTACATTGGCGTGCCAACAGTCATGGTCCGTTTTCAGGGAGAATGGCACGGAACTGGTTCTCGTCCTTCCAACTTCATGAGAACTCAACTCTATCTTCGGAAGTGGTGGGAGAAGTGGGGGACACATGACGACCCACCCGTGAGCTGACTTCAGTAAAGGTATTAACCACAAAAAGATGGCGCCGGAAACGATCATGCTCGATCTTCAGAACTTCAGCGGTGTATTGCTTCACGCAGGGTGTTTCGTAGAGTTTTAGCCCGGTTTCGTATTGAATTTGTGACCGTCTTGAATCCTACATCGATCCAGATCAGCCCCGCAGACCGCCTGCGTGGTATCCTCCCCGATCCCGAGATCGCGGCGATAAGCCCGATCATCGAAGAGATTGAGGAGCTCAAGCTCGCACGTAATGCAGCGATCTTGGCACACAATTACATGACGCCAGACATCTTCCATGGCGTCTCCGATCTTAGAGGTGATTCGCTAGCCCTAGCTAGGATGGCCGCTGAGACCGAAGCTGACGTAATTGTGGTCGCGGGCGTGCACTTTATGGCTGAAACTGCCAAAATCGCGAACGAAGAAAAGACAGTCCTCATACCCGACACTCAAGCGGGGTGCTCTCTAGCGGATGCGATCACCGGCGCTGACGTACGGCTGCTGAAAGAGCGATACCCCGGTATTCCCGTGGTCACATACGTGAACACCTCGGCAGAAGTGAAGGCGGAATCTGATATCTGCTGCACATCAGGAAACGCGGTTCAAGTAGTTGAATCGCTTGGTGTAGATCGTGTGATTTTCCTTCCTGATCAGTACCTCGGTCGCTGGGTAGCAACACAGACCGAGATCGAGATCATCTTGTGGGAAGGTTCATGCGAGGTGCACGAGCGTTTCACGGCCGAAGAACTTCGGGGATATCGGAACCTGAATCCGGGAATCCAGATCATCGCGCATCCAGAATGTCCTCCAGACGTATTGCAGGAAGCTGACTTCGTCGGGTCTACAGCCGGAATGATAGACTGGGTAAAACACGAGCGGCCCCGTCAGGTCGTTATGGTTACCGAATGTTCTATGAGTGACAATGTCGCCGCCGAATCTCCTCAGACTGAATTTCTTCGACCTTGCAACCTCTGTCCCCACATGAAACGCATCAACCTTGAGAATATCAGAGATGCATTGCGCGACATGAAGAACGAGGTAACGATCGCTCCTGGGATCGCTGGTCGAGCACGTGAAGCCGTTGAGCGTATGCTCGCGGTTCAGGTCTGAGTCTCCGGGAATTCTACCAACGCTGACCTCCAACTCCTCAAATCATCGACCTTGACAGCTTCCTTTCGGCGGCGCTAGCCGAAGATCTCGGAGAATTCGGCGACATCACCTCTGAGGCGACCATTGCTGAGGGATCCCAAGCCACAGCCCACTTGGTAGCGAGACAGGACGGTTGTATCTCAGGCTTGGCCATCGCACTTCGCTGTTTCGAACTCGTCGATAGTCACGTTGAACTCGGCGCCTTAGTCAAAGACGGCGACACTGTATCGGCAGGCACCCAACTAGCTACAATTCGAGGCGACGCGAGAAGCATCCTCTCTGCAGAGAGGCTGGCACTAAACCTCCTCGGCCAGCTGAGTGGCGTGGCGACAGCAACCCGGATGTTGGTCGACCGAGTTCGGGGCACCAACGCAAAGATCATAGATACACGAAAGACAGTCCCTCTTCTCCGGGAGTTACAGAAGATGGCCGTGGTCGCCGGAGGTGGGGCAAATCATCGGATGGGGCTATTTGATCAGGTCCTGATCAAGGACAACCATATACAAGCGGTGGGCTCTCCTGCAGAAGCTGTCCGCCGGGCGCGTACCCGCGTTGGAGGAGAGATCACTGTCGAAGTTGAGATTGAGAGGCTCGAGGAGCTTGAGGAGGTGATCAAAGCGGGCGCTGACGTTGTGATGCTGGATAACATGCTACCCTCAGCAATGAGAGCGGCTGTAGAGATAGCGGATGGACGCGTCCTTCTTGAAGCTTCTGGAGGGATAACACTAAAAACTGTCCGAGAAGTCGCGGAGTCTGGAGTCGACCTGATCTCGATCGGTGGGATCACCCACTCCTCACCCTCGCTTGACGTAGCTCTAGACTTCAGCACTTAAGTGCGCTGAAACCAAGACGCGTTGTAGGCCGGTCAGAGCCCACATAGCTTCACCGTCCAACGTTCTACAGTTAACACCTAGGATGTCTAACATGACGTCTTCACCGCACCTCCGATCCCATCCGCGCTCCCTTACGAGGCTATGCCTCATCCTTATCGCCGCAAGCTTAGGTTCCCCGATAGCAGGTCTGGCCCAAGATGAGATAAAGCGTGGCGACCTGGTGAAAATCTTCGAGCTGGGTCATATGGTGGCGGATACCAACGGAGACTCCGTCCCAGATTTTGTGCAGGCGTCACTCTTAATGGGAGCCACACCGTCTACAGCGGAGCTAGCTGCCGGGGCCGAGATTTCTTCACGGCTGGGGTTCGAAACGATGGCTATGAACCTGCCGATCTCTCGAGGAGACGGCGGACTGATCCCGATCGTTATTGGTCGTGGTGGACTTTCCATAGCTGGCATAACCACACCGGGATTAGATCCAACGTCACTCGATTCCGGCGAAGGTGTGGTAGCCGTGGTCGAGTCTGACGACCGCGTCTGGGTGCTCGTGATAGGAGGCGATGACGATGGCCTTCTTGCCGCAGCGCGGCTCTTCTCTGGGGTGCTCCCACACACGCGCACACTTTCAACTGCTCGGTTGTCTCAGATCCGAGAAGACCTAGAAGCAGCGCTTCAGGTAGAGAATCTTAATGATACATCGATCCGAATCTCCCAGGCTCGCGCTAGAAGTGACCAGCACGGTATAACGCGCCTGATCGTCGACGTAACCACAGAAGATCCTGAAGCAGCTGCGAACGCCTTCGACTTCTTAACTGCGATAGACGGTCTCCCACCAACGGGCTACAAGAAGGAATCAGACTCGACGGAGGATGACGATTCCACGAGTCAACACAATCCCTTGGATTATCCCGGTCTTGCGAGCGTAGAAGTACGCATTTCAGGAGGGCCGGCAATGCGTCTGCCAGGCAGAGCGCGACCCGAGCGGCCAGGCCCCATTCCGGCACGTCCGGGTTCCGGAGCGAAGGACAACCTGGACCTCTCTAACCTGTATACAGCTGACGGCCTGCTCGGAGGAAGCCCAATTCCCAATCGAGTAGATGCGGTCCTCGTGCCCGGAATGGTTGGATTAACAGGGCTACCCGATCTAGGCGCGAGACTAGGGCTTGAGTCGACCGGGCTTACCGTCCCCCTTGTGCACCCTTCAGGATCTATAGAAGACCCTGAGTCCAGGCCGACTATGATCCTTGCCGGAAAAGGAAACCACCTGACGGACCAGTTGTCCGAAGACGGGCGGATTGATCTCGAAGCTATTGATGCTGGTGGTGGATTGATCCAAATCGTTCCTGATGCCTTTGGTTCTAAGTCCGCCTTAGTCATCACAGGAAGTGACGATGCTGGAGCCGAGCGCGCGCTCCAACAAGTGGCCATGAGCTTCCCACATTTGGGCGAACGGGGCAAGGACAGGCCAACCGTCAATGACGTGGAACGAGAACTGTGGGACGCCCTCTCCGGTCACACGCCCTTAGGTCAGGCAGCCACGGGCATGTACAAGCTCAACCGCATTGGTCAGGCGCTCCAGGGTGAGGACATCGTAGCAGCAAAGATTCTAATGTCAGTCGAAAAAGCAGCTGAAGGGCTGGACAGATGGGTCGAATCAAGAGCTATCAACATCTTTGGTGCTGATCAGGTCGAGGTTCAGATAGACAATCGAGACGTTCTGAACGCCAGCACGAAAATCTACCATGAGGCAATAACTTTCCCCTCAGAGGTGGATCGTTTCCATGCACTGATGAGCAGCCATGTGTACCCAAGTGCAAATGGTCGGTCGGTGAAGATCGAAGCTCGATTGAGTGAGCCACCTGAAGTTCGAACGCGTCTCGCCAATGAGACCCACGCAGCACTAATTGAAGCCGGCGCTAACCCCGACGGAACTGAAGTCGTTGTTCTCTCCGCCTTTAAGCAGGGTTACTCCTGGCTTTATGACGTCATCCGACCTCGTATCGAAGATCAGGAGATTGGTGAGATCGAGATCTCATTTCTCAGGAACGAGCCTCCGGAAGAATGGCCCCAGCAGGCCATTCATACACCTGTGCGTTGGCTGCATGAGATCTTCCCAATAGATGAAGTTCTGGCGAGAGATCTTGGATTAGAACTAGACCAAATACGCTTTGAAGAGGTGACGGAAGGACCCATATACACCGTGCGAGTCACAAACCGTGAAGGGTCTGAAATCCTATCTGAGACATTCGAGCCTCACTACGTAATGCGACCGTACTTTGACCGCTTCGAGGACTATGAAAAGGTGCGGGTAACGACGGGATGGCTCAGGGCTCAAGCAGACGGAGACATCATCGTAGATGAGCGGATTGCAACAGACCCAGAAACGTTCTGGGACCACTTCCAAGCTACGGTTCTACCTAGCATGTACGACCACGTAATGGACTTGCACGACGGGCTTCCTCGTGGGGGCAGCTCAGACTCGCCCTTCTTTGGCGAACTGATCGTCGAACTCGAAATGAGTGAACCAGACTTCAGACTAGGTGTGGACAACGAGATTCACGCGCCGATGGACGCTCTCCACGAGGAAATCTACTTCGGCACGATTGAGTTCTTCGACATGCTAGGTCGCAACTCTAGAGGCCAAGGAATCCAATTCCCAGGGCGAATTGTTCCTGTAATGCGTCCAAAAGGAGACGGAACGGCACCGACGGCTGAAATCAGCGTTACCGGCTTCGCCACATCACGACCGGCCGTGGTCGTTTCATACGAAACGACGGATGGGACACATGGACAGGAGCGGCTTGATATCCCAAAAACCAACTTAGCTAGGCCATCCGCACGGATGGCCAAAGTCCAAACGGGCCAGTCCGGCGTATCTCACCTAGCACTTCGAGTGCCTGTCGATACGGACCGCGACATGCGTGACAGCCTGATCATGGTAGCCAGGGAACAATCAGTCGATGAACGAATGGTGTCGGCCGAGATGGTTACCGGCGTCGCACGAGAGATAGAAGCACTCCGGGAAGCTGGAATGTACGAATCGGAGCTAGCATGGAAGGACCTAGGAACTATTGAGCTATGGGCGGAATGGACGCACGAACAGGATCCCGAATCGAGACGGACGGCCTTTATCAGACCAAACGGCACACCTTTGGCTCTACCCGATTGGCGGACACTGCTTCCTGACACGTGGAGTTATGAAGGCGAACGGATCGTGCAATGGGATACTCCCATACATCCTGCTGAGGGGGATGAAATGCTTGCCAAGATGGCTGAGGCGTTTCCAGAGGCGACAATGTATCGTGCAGGACGCAGCTACCTCGGCCGGGACATCTGGGCGATGGATCTTATGCCCGAAATCAATGCAAGCCACTGGTCACACACAAAGGCAACAACGTTCAAACCAACTGTAATCTACTCAGCGAGACAGCACGCGAATGAGGTCTCATCTACCAGTCATGTGCTCCGCCATGCCGAGCTTCTACTCACCGACCCCGATCAGAGACTCAGACTCAGAGACGTCAATGTAGTCATCCATCCTTTTTTAAACCCAGACGGGGCGCAGACCGCTTACGACCTGTATCGCATAACCCCGGACTACATCTTGCACGCCGGTTATCTCGGTCCCCTGGGGCAAGATGCAACTTCAGGTAGTGAAGCGGACCATCCGATCTATCCAGAATCGACGGTCCGCGATCGACTTTGGAACACCTGGTTGCCAGACATTTTCCTCAACCCGCACGGCTATCCATCCCATCAAGTGGTCCAGCTCTTTTCTGAGTTCACTGGACTCGTCCGTCGAGGTCGAGTAACTGAGAGAAATTGGGGGTTCAATAAGGGTTGGTTCATGCCCGGATTTGGATATGTGGACAGCCCTGAATATCCACGGCACAAAGACGCCGCATTCACAATCCGGGAATACATAACTCGCGGCATTAATTCAAACCGTGATGTCCACGACCTCAATCAGCGAGCCTATGCACGCTATGAACGCTACGGGGCACGCTATGACCCCGATGTCTACAATCTCCCAATGACTGACAGCGTGCTAATCGAAATGCCACTCAAGGGATCAAGCGGTAACGGGGGTCGCTATAACCCGGAGGTCACGATCTGGAGCGGAACTACCGAGGCACCGGACGAAACCGCCTACGGACCCTGGATGGAGTTGATGGGCAAGGCTGGTTTGTCTTGGGACCAAGCGATCACAGACTATCTCTATGATGGTGATCACACCGTAAAACGATCGGGCTCCCATTTCTTCGGTGGTGTCACACTGCGGATGAACCGTCCTCGCCCACCAGAGAAAACTGACGAGCAAGAAGAGCAAGAAAACGGTCCATCAACGGAAGATCGACACGATTGATATGACCATCATCCCGCGGGGTGTTCTTGCCTGAACGGGCTGGTTCTTTTCCCTTCCTTTTTTGATTCAGTTCGTGGACCCTTCCGAGAATCATTATGAAGAAAGCTCTAATAGCGCTTGCTCTGCCCCTGTCTTTGATCGCTTGCGGTTCTGGAAATGATACCGATGCGGTTGAAAACTCGATGGAAGAGGTCGAAAGCGCTTCAGTCACGATCGTCACACCAATGAATGGTGCTCAGATCAGTGGCACACAAATCAACGTCAATCTTTCATCGACTGTGCCAATCGTGCCGGCGGGTGATCTAACAGAAGGAACAGGGCACCACCACCTGTACCTGAACGCAGAACTCACCCCCGCCGATCAACCTGTCCCGACTGTTCCTGGGAGCATCGTGCACATGGGCGATGCATCCGCGACATTCACCTTCGAGGATGTGGAACCTGGCGATTACACCATGATCGCGGTCGTAGCGGACGGGGTGCATGTACCACTCCAACCTTGGGTGGTTGACACCGTCACTTTTACGGTCGTAAGCGGCAACTAAGAGGCCAAGCGAGTGGCCACCGGCCTGATAAGGGGCCGGTGGCCACAACTAATCTCTTCGTAAGCAGAACAATCGCCGACAACCAGTCGCCAATTGGTGCGACGCACCCCAAGTTCCCCTTCTAGTATTGAAGAACGGCCACGCAATCGTGGCCCTTTAATCGCTCGGGAGGGATCATGTTTCGTCAAGCACTTCGCTGGCTCATCGGCATCGTAGGAATAGCGACCTGTGGCTTTGTATTCGCACCGACCCTAGAAGCACAGAGAGGTAACAGCACTCCCGAAGCGCTTCCCTCTATTGCGGAGAAAACAGCAGGACTCGAACTCATGGACGGTATGCTTCCTCTGTACTGGGATACTGACCAGGGTCGACTATGGATGGAGATTCCTGAACTTGACAAAGAGTTCATCCACTTCGTCGGCTACGGAGCAGGCTTGGGATCTAATGATCTCGGTCTAGACCGCGGAGCCCTGCGAGGCTCGCGAATCGTAAAGTTCGAACGGGTTGGCCGGAAGGTGATGATGGTTCAGCCAAACTATCGTTTTCGGGCTAACAGCGACAACCCGGATGAGGTACGAGCCGTTCGCGACGCCTTCGCTCGGTCGGTTCTCTGGGGATTTACCGCTGAAGCCGAAACAAATGGACGGGTGCTCGTCGACATGACGGGATTCCTCCTGCGAGACCCGATCAATGCGGGTGGACGCATGAGCCCCGGACAATACAGGCTCGACAACTCAAGAAGTTCAGTGTACATGGAGTTTACCGACGCCTTCCCAACCAACACGGAAATGGAAGTGGAGCTGACCTTTGTTCAGCAGTCGGGTAGCAGTGGGTCCGGACGCTTTGGAGGTGGAGGCGGGTTTGAAGGAGTAAACCGAGTCGCGGCCTCAGGAGAGGCAGCGACTATCCGGCTCCATCACTCCTTTGTCGAGGTGCCAGACGACGACTATGAACCTCGTGCGTATGATCCTCGAGCGGGCTACGGTGCGAACGCATACCAAGACTACGCCACTCCACTCGGCCAGGACATGACGAAACGCTTCATCCGAAGGCACAGGTTGGAGAAAGTCGATCCAACAGCACAAGTGAGTGATCCGGTTGAACCGATAGTGTACTATCTCGATCCTGGAACACCGGAGCCAGTGCGCTCCGCGCTTCTAGATGGTGCTCGCTGGTGGAACCAGGCCTTCGAGGCGGCCGGATATCGGAACGCATTCCAAGTAGTCATGCGGCCAGACTCGATCAGCTCACTAGATGCGCGTTATAACGTGATCAACTGGGTTCACCGCTCAACTCGTGGCTGGAGCACGGGTGGATCCGTGTCCGATCCAAGAACAGGTGAAATCATCAAGGGTGTCGTAACTCTAGGCTCCCTGCGTATCCGACAAGACTACATGATCGCCGAAGGGCTCCTCAGCCCTTATGAGACAGGCTACGAGGAGCCGCAATATCTCGAAGAATGGGCCTTAGCCCGAATCCGTCAGCTCTCCGCACACGAAGTCGGGCACACAATCGGACTGGGTCACAATTACTACAACAGCAAGGCCGGACGGATCTCCGTAATGGACTACCCTCACCCCCTCGTCGAGCTTAATCAAGACGGTTCTCTCGAATACTCCGACGTTTACGATGACAAAATAGGTGAATGGGACATCACGGCTGTAGAGTATGGCTATCAGGACTTTCCACCGGGAACGGATGTAGAGGCCGAACTAAACCGCATCCTTGAGCAGGCCTGGCAGGAAGATGTGCTGTATATGACAGGCCAAGACGTAGCAACGACACCGCAAGCAGACCAGTGGGCCAATGGCGTAGACATGGCCGACGAACTCGAGCGCATGATGGACGTTCGCGCCTCCGCTTTGTCCCGATTCGGTGAGAGCGCAATCCGAAACGGACGCCCTATGGCCACGATTGAAGAGGTCCTTGTCCCACTCTACATGCACCATAGATACCAAACAGAATCTACCGCTACCGTATTGGGAGGCGTCGCCTATACCTATGCCGTGCGCGGCGACGGAATCAAACCTATGTGGCGAGTCTCGGCAGAGGAGCAATATCGAGCCCTCGATGCCCTCATGCGTACGATCTCGCCATCGGAACTGACCCTTCCGATCGAAGTGGTGAACATGATCCCACCCCGCCCACCGGGGTTCGGAAGAACCCGGGAACTCTTTCCACGCTGGACTGGATCGGCATTCGATGCGGTAACTCCTGCGGTTGTGGCTGCAAGCCACACGGTAAACTCTATCCTCGACCCGGCCCGAGCGGCACGCATGATCGAGCAGAATACGTTTGACCACACACTGCCAGGCCTGGACGATGTTATAGCGCGCCTTATCCGTACGTCGTTCAATACACCAGCCAACGGCAGGTACGAGCGAGCAGTACAGGAAGCCATTCAAGGGGTAGTTGTGGATAGAATTCAATTCCTAGCCGCCAGTGCTTCGATGCCACAGGTGCGGGCGGTTTCAACTGCCGCTCTGCGTGAGCTTAATGACAGCCTCACAGCGATGGCCGACGAAAGTCCGAACGCCGGTATGATTGCTATGGAAATTCAAAGATTCATGGATCGGCCAGCGGGGGTAATAGAAGCACCGGACAAGCCGAATGCACCTCCGGGCGCGCCGATCGGTCAGCCCGCAATGAACTGGCTAGGGAATACGTGGACCGGCTATTCAGCAAGGAATTGGCTAGAAGCGACAGACCTGAGTTGCACATGGGACCATGAAAACCACTGGAACTGAACAAAAAAGGAACCCTAAATTGGCAAGTTCAGAAGGCGCACACCGACCGAGAGATTGGTGATTTCATACTGGCCTGCGCCAGAATAGGTCTGTAAATTGGCTGTGGTACGTTGATGGGATACTCGGTCCTCAGCAAAAACTGCGAGGATCGGTGTCTCAACACATGTATACGGTAGATTCTTTGTTGGTGACAGATTGAGGCTGGGAATGAACGCTTCCGCAACATCGATGCTTTTTACAGGCTTGCTCCTGATGGGGCTGGCTGGAGACGTCGGGATAGAGACGCCAGATACCCTCTTCGTCACTGATGCGATTGAGACCCAGAGGATCGCCGACTCAAATGAGACAATCGAGCAGTACTGCACCCGTTGCCACAGTGAGCAGCGACAGCGCGGCGGCCTAGTCCTCGAAGGTTTCGATGTAGAGGACGCTACGAATCATGCCGACATCGCAGAGCGTGTGATCAAGAAGCTCAGAGCAGGAATGATGCCCCCCTCAGGCGCACGGCGTCCAGAAGAGGCCGTCCTCGCTGAGTTAGCGGACGATCTTGAGACACGTCTAGATGACGCATGGGAAGACAACCCCGAGCCAGGCGCTCGCGTTTTCCAGAGACTCAACCAAGCTGAATACGCGGCAGCAGTCGATCACCTTCTTGGAATTCAGGTCGACGTGTCCTCGTATCTCCCGCTGGACACCAAGTCGAACAACTTCGACAACATCGCAGACGTGCAAATGCCTTCGACCACAGTTATCGAAGGATACCTCCGAGCAGCAGGACAAATTGCCCGACTCGCGTTGGGTGACCCTGAAGCCGAGATAGCTAACACGATATACCGCATGCCGCGCATCGCCGGGCAAAAGGATCAAGTTGAGGGCGCTCCGTTCGGCACGCGAGGCGGCCTCTCTGTCGTCCACAATTTCCCGGCCGACGGTAAGTACGTCTTCCACATAATGCCCTACGATGCGGTTGAAGGTGAGGTATTCGGGCGTACTTGGGGAACCGAGCAGATTGAGATTTCCATCGATGGAGAGCGTGTCGCACTCCTCGATGTTGATCGATGGATGCACTTGTCTGAGCCAACAGGGCTGAATATCCGAACTGACTCAATTCAAGTATCAGCTGGACCACATAGGGTGACAGCTGCGTTTGTCAAACAGTTTGAAGGTGAGGTCGACGATCTCATTCGTCCGATTGAGCACACTCTTGCGGACGGCCAGATCGGGATCGGCTATGGTGTAACAACCCAGCAGCACCTCCAGAGGATGACGGTCCTTGGACCCTTCGAAGTCACAGGAGTCTCCAACACACCTACCCGCAGTTTTGTCTTCTCGTGTAGACCGACCGATCCCTCGGAAGAAAGGCCGTGTGCCGAAAGCATCGTTAAACGCCTAGCTGAACGAGCATACCGAAGAGACGTGAATCAGAGCGACGTGGACGGCATTATGCAGTTCTACGATCAAGGTTCAGAGACACGAGGATTCGAAGGAGGTGTCCGCCTTGCGCTGCAGGCCATCATGGCCAGTCCACATTTCATCTTCCGGATGGAAGAGGCTCCAGATGGAGTCAAGCCTGGCGAGATATACCAAATAGCCGACTCGGACCTCGCATCCCGGCTTTCGTTCTTCCTATGGGGTGCTCCACCGGACGAAGAACTTGTTCGGTTGGCGGACGATGGGGACCTGTCAGACGACCGCGAGCTCGAAAGACAGGTGCGCCGTATGATTTCGGATCCGAGAGCCGAGGCGCTCGCAACCAGATTTGCCGGCCAGTGGCTTCGTCTACAGGATCTAGAGAAGATCCGACCGGACGCCCTAAGCTACCCCTACTATGACCAAACCCTCGCCGATGCGATGCATCGAGAGACGGAGCTTCTCTTCGACCACATAAGACAAGCTGATCTCCCGATCACTGACCTTCTGACGGCAAACTACACCTTTGTCAACGAACGCCTGGCCCGTCACTACGGAATACGCGGAATCCTGGGAACTGATTTCCAGAGGGTAGAATACCCGAACGATCGCCGTCGTGGCGTCCTCGGGCACGGAAGCATCCTCACGCTAACCTCGCACGCCAACCGGACCTCGCCTGTCCTGCGCGGCAAATGGGTTATGGAAGTTCTGTTGGGATCTCCGCCGCCACCGCCACCGCCCAACGTACCCGCCCTGGAAGATGGAGACGATGCAGCGGACGGCCGTTTCCTGACCGTTCGTGAGCGCATGGAAGTACATCGCGCGAATCCAGCGTGTTCTTCTTGTCATAATGTGATCGATCCGATCGGGCTGGCATTCGAGAACTTCGATGTAACAGGAGCCTGGCGTAACCGCGACGGTGGAACTCTTGTGGACACTGAGGCGGAACTCTATGACGGATCGAAACTCACCGGAGTGTCGGGACTGCGCGATGCAATTTTGAAACGACCAGAGGTCTTCTACAGAATCTTTACCGAGAACCTCATGGCCTACGCTCTGGGTCGCAGGGTTGAGCACTTCGATCAGCCAGCAATACGTCAGATAACACGTGAAGCCAGTGAAGAGGACTATCGACTCTCTTCGTTTATCCTGGGAGTAGTAAACTCTCCCGCTTTCTTAAGTAGCCGTGCCACTCAAGTGATGGTGGACGAACAGCCGGTCACTGAATCGACCATGCATTAAGTCAGAACAGCAACTAACCTCGAAAAGGCAACAACGATGGATTTCATCACCGGAAAACACATCTCACGCCGCACGATGCTCAAGGGCATGGGTGCCTCAATGGGGCTTCCGCTTTTGGATGCAATGGTGCCTGCAAGCCGTCCTCTCAGTGCAACGGAAGCGGGACGCTCAGCAGACAGCACACGTCTTGTCGCTATCGAGAATGTCCATGGCGCTGCCGGCTGTAACGACCTCGGTGCCTCGCTAGGGCTGTGGTCACCGAAAGAAGAGGGTAAGAACTTTGACCTATCCCTCTCGTCGATGAATCCACTAGATCCGTACAGGAAATATCTGACCATCGTATCTGATACCGATGCTCGGATGGCAGATGCTTTCTCACCCGCAGAGATCGGCGGAGATCACTTCCGAACAGCAGCAGTGTTCCTAACGCAAGCACATCCTAAACAGACTCAAGGATCCGACGTCTTTGCAGGCCCTTCCTTTGACCAGGTCTACGCGCAAAGCATGGCTGGTGAAACGCCGATCGAGTCGATGCAGCTGACAATTGAGCACATCGATCAGGCAGGAGGGTGCGCATACGGGTACTCTTGCGTCTACACCGACACTATTTCATGGGCATCCCCGACTCAGCCGCTGCCGATGATCCGTGATCCACGAGCGGTCTTCGAACAGCTCTTTGGGGCTGGTGGTACTCCGGAGCAGCGCGCAGAACGCTTGGCGACGGATCGTTCGATCCTCGACTGGGTCATGGGTGAGATGTCGGGCCTGCGTCGTGATCTCGGAGCAGCTGATCAGCATCGACTAGATCTCTACACGACTAACATTCGAGAACTCGAGCAGCGTATACAGCGCATCGAAGCGCAAAACATGTCCGGACAGGAGCGTCAAATCCCAGAAGCTCCGGTTGGAGTTCCTGACGACTTTGCCGAACACATGCGCCTCATGTTCGATCTTCAGGTGCTAGCGTTCATGTCCGATACAACCCGGGTCTTCTCGCTAAAAGTCGGCCGTGACGCTTCACCACGTGTCTATCTTGAGTCTGGATCTGACACACCGTACCATGCGGCGTCCCATCACGGCGGACGTGAAGAACGAGTGCGAGACTTCGCAAAAATCAACACGTATCACGTGTCGATGCTTCCCTACTTCCTCGACAAGCTGGCTGCAGTTTCAGAGGGCGACAGTACTCTTCTAGACAAAACGATGGTTATGTATGGATCGGCAATGGCTGACTCGAACCTACACAACCATATACGCTGTCCTCTATTCATGGTGGGTGGGGCCAACGGTATACTCGAAGGTGAGAACCACATACGTGCCGCCCAAGGGACACCAATGGCTAATGTCTTCCTATCTCTGCTTCACAAGATGGGAGTAAACGATCTCGAGTCCTTCGGAAATAGTACCGGCACATTCGCGATCTAAGGTCGAACTGGCTAGAAAGTGAGACTTCTCGGAGAAAAACATGCTTAAGCGAAACTCTGCCATTAAGCGGCTGACATCGATCCTAGGTGTGAGCCTCTTACTGACTGGAGCGACCCAACCCAAAGAGTCGCCCGTAGCTGACGCCGCTCAAACGGGTGACATCGCTGAGGTCAGGACACTTCTTCAGCAGGGTGCAGACGTCAACGCCGCTCAAACCGATGGCCTTACAGCCCTTCACTGGGCGGCCATGAACAACCACGGCGAGATCGTCGATGTTCTGCTGTATGCTGGCGCAACTGTCAAGCCGCTAACGCGGGTTGGAGGCTATACTCCGCTTCACCTCGCAGCGAGATCAGGTCATGCCGAAATCGTCACGAAGTTGACTTCGGCAGGAGCAGACCCAGACGAATGGACAACGACCGGGGTAACAGCCATACACTTCGCTGCTCAAGCGAACTCAGCGGAGACGATAAGAGCTCTAGCAGAGGCAGGAGCGAATCTTGACGCTCCGGACGAATTCCAAAACCGGACGCCTCTCGTTTTTGCATCAGCGAGAAATTCGACAGACGCGCTGATCACACTCCTAGAACTGGGTGCGGACCCCTCAGTTCAAACTGCACTGAAAGATTATACGACGCTGAATGCTAACGACCGTGACGACCGCGCCGACCGGGCCCGGGTTCGAGCGGCGGAGGCCGGAGAGGAAGTCGTCCAAAACGACAATGCAGACCGCTTCGCCCAACTCCAGAGGCAGCAGCAGACACCTCCTGACTCGTCACAGTCGGCAGAAGAAGACGAAGAAGACTTAGAGTGGGACGAAGACCTCGAAGACCAGTCACTCAATGAAGACAAAGAGGAACAGGAGGACGAAACACCTGCCGAGCCTCCCATTAGAGCACTGTCGTCTGCTGAGCAAATAGGCGTTCAAGGTGGGCTTACCCCCCTGCACTACGCAGCCCGGCAAGGACATCTTGAGTCCGCAGAGATCCTACTCGACCATGGAGCAGACATTGATCAGGTGACAGGTGGCGACCTGACAAGCCCACTGCTAATCGCTGTCATCAACGGCAACTACGATCTCGCCAAAATGCTCGTCGAGCGTGGCGCAGACGTCAATCTCGTCAGCGACGACGGGGTCGGTCCTCTTTTTGCAACATTGAACATCGAGTGGTCCCTGAGGACATGGTACCCACAACCACAAATGTACCACACTCAGGCGACGTCATATCTGGATCTGATTGAAGTCCTCCTAGAAGCCGGAGCAGACCCGAACGCCCAGACGAGTACTCACGTCTGGTACGCAGCATACAACGCTGGACGGATGGGCGTCGACTTCACAGGAGCGACGCCATTTTGGCGCGCCGCCTATGCAACTGATGTCACTGCAATGCGCCTTCTGCATTCCTACGGAGCAAACCCAGACATCTGGACGACAAAACTTCCAAGTCGGCGCAGAAATTTCGACGCGGGGAATCCAGGAGCTCGAACCGATAATATTGACGCGGAAAAGGAACTGGATCCATCAGGTCTTCCGGAGGTTCCAGTAGGTGGCCCCGCCGTCCATCCGATCCATGCCGCTTCAGGTGTGGGCTTTGGCACTTCTCGCGTTGCGCAGCAGCACCGTAGTGTCCCAGATGGCTGGCTTCCAGCGATGAAGTACTTCGTTGAAGAACTCGGAGTAGATCCAAACCTGCGCGACATGGATGGGTTCACACCCATTCATCACTCGGCAGCTCGTGGAGACAACGAAACAATCGCCTACTTGGTTGAGCAGGGCGCGGACGTGACCTTGATAAGCCGTCGAGGCCAAACCACGGCAGACATGGCGAACAGTCCCGAGCAACGGGCACAGCCACAACCGGTAACAGTAGCCCTTCTCGAAAAGCTAGGATCTCTCAACAACCACAACTGTCAGTCCTGCGGGACAGGCCGAAATCAGTAAGCGCTACTGCGCAGACCGGAGTTATCGAATGAAGCGAACTCTTGCGCTCACCGCGGTCCTGGCCTTCTTGGCGATACCTTTTGCCGTTGAAGCGCAGGACACCGAATGGAATAGATACACCCTGGAAGATCTCGAAGGCGTATTCATCCGTCTTGAGTCTAACGATGCTTGCAACATAGCAGGTGTGACGCCAGCTGCATACGAAGCCGACGTGTCTCTTAAGTTGACCGAATCCGAGGTTGGCGTTCTTACCCAAGAAGAGATGCTTGCGAACCCAGCTATGCCGGAACTACGTGTAACGCTCGAGTGCGCATCCGGCTTGGGTGGGGCAATCGCCTATTCCGTAGCCCTCAGAGTGCAGCAGTCGGCTCAGATGCTTAGAGACACCCAAATAACTCTCCCTGAAGCTGTGACTTGGTTCCATACAGCTGTGGGTATGAGCTCCGGGGATAGTGCCGTCGATTCCATCGGATCTTCTCTCATGACAAGTATCGACGTCTTCGTGGAAGCTTGGTCAGCCATTCACGCAGAAGATGAGGGTTACCTCTAGGTCGATCTCATAACACGAAATTTCTAGGCGGATAGGTCTCAGCGACCTATCCGCCTTTCTTTTTCTTACATCGACTTGCACAACGCCAACTTCGAGGCACAATCTTCTTCCGACTTCACCTTAGGAGATCCCATGCGCCGTCTGCTACTAACCTCGACCTTTACCCTCTTCACAGTAATAGCGTCACTCGCAGCCACTGCAACGGATGC